>Ga0316201_10000558_pt1 | contig 21798 bp, 19 predicted proteins | sample CS6wburrow_MG_FD_204516 | JGI IMG/M metagenome (GOLD analysis project Ga0316201, IMG submission 204516) | Coastal sediment microbial communities from Delaware Bay, Delaware, United States - CS-6 worm burrow | ecosystem: Environmental > Aquatic > Marine > Coastal > Sediment | place: USA... | reverse complement strand
TGGCGCACGCGCAATACTTAACACACCGACACACTCTACTTTGTTTTTCTTTAATAATTTAGCCAGTTCATTGACAGTCGACCCTGTGGTCATTACATCATCAATAATCAGCACATGCTTTTCCTTTATTTCACTAACGAGACTAAATGCTCCTTTAATATTTTTTTTCCGTTGCGCTGCATTTAAACCGGTTTGAGCACTGGTGCTTCGCTGTCGAATGACCGCATTATACTCAATCGGTATCTTAAGTTTTTTGGCTATGACGCGTACAATTTCAATTGACTGGTTAAACCCGCGCTGCCGCAATCGCGTGTTATGCAAAGGCACCGGCAACAAACAATCCGGCCAACTTTTTAAAAGCAGTTCACCGTCTGCCTTCAATTTCTCCTGTAAGGTATTGAGCAATATCTCACCTAGCGTGCGTGCATAAGTAATTTTTTCGCCAAACTTTAGTTGATGGACCAAATTGATAATGCCATCTTCATATCGAAATGGACTGTAGGCATAATCATACGCCGGCGCCTCCTGTATACAACGACCACATAAAACATTACCGCTAACATCATCAGTCAGGGGTAGCGCACAACGCATACAGTAAACGTCATTGCGCGGCAGCGCCTTGAAACAGTCTGAACATATTTCAATGCGTTCATTAACTACCGGCCCATCAACAGACTGTCCATTCACCGTTTTTCGACATAAAATACAGCGTGAAGGAAATAAATTTGATAATAAATTTTGCGCAAGTTCCATTTTGGCTACTCATCCGTGTAGTGTAAAATAGACTCAATTATATCGAGAACCACTATTCATGTCAGAACTACGCAATAATTGGTCTAAAGAAGAAATCTCAGCCATCTTTGACCAGCCATTTAACGACCTCTTATTTCAGGCGCAATCCACTCATCGCCAGCATTTTGACCCGAATCAGGTTCAAGTCAGCACCCTGTTAAGCATTAAAACGGGGGCCTGCCCGGAAGATTGCGGCTACTGCTCACAGAGTGCACGTAACGATGCTGAAGTTGAACGCGAACGCCTGTTACCACTGGATGAAGTCATCGAAAAGGCTCAACTTGCAAAAAACAATGGCGCCAGCCGTTTTTGCATGGGCGCTGCATGGCGCAATCCCACCGATAAAAATCTCGATAAAGTCATCGACATGATCATTGCGGTTAAAAGTATTGGTCTTGAAACCTGTGTGACGCTTGGTATGTTGACTGAACAACAAAGCCAGCGACTTAAAGATGCCGGGCTGGATTACTACAACCATAATCTTGATACCTCACCCGAATATTACGGAGACGTCATCACCACGCGAACCTACGATGATCGACTCGATACCCTGCAACACGTAAGAGATGCTGGCATCAATGTATGCAGTGGTGGCATTTTAGGTATGGGTGAAAAACAAAGTGATCGCGTTTCTCTGCTTCAGCAACTGGCAAACTTGCCACAACATCCGGAAAGCGTACCCATTAATATGCTAGTTCAGGTAGAAGGAACACCGTTACATGGTGTTGATGAACTTGAACCTTTAGAATTTATTCGCACGATTGCAGTCGCCAGAATTTTAATGCCAAAATCTTACGTCCGTTTATCTGCCGGTCGCACAGAAATGTCCGATGAAACCCAGGCTTTATGTTTTCTTGCCGGTGCCAACTCAATTTTCTACGGTGAAAAGTTGCTCACCACAGCCAATCCCGATGAAAATCATGATCAGCAGTTATTCAATAAATTAGGTATCAATACCATTGAAAGTAAATCAAGTGAAAAAATCTGTGCTAAAGCCGCATGTGCATAATCTAAAATGATTCAATAATGTAACCAGTAACAATCATTATTTACCTTTATTCTTTTGAAAGACCTCAGTAAAGCACTCGCCGAAAGAAAACTACAACATCGTTATCGAACGCGTCGTATCGCGCAAAGCCCGCAACAGGTTGAAATGATTGTTGATGATAAGAACATCATTAACTTCTGCAGCAATGATTATCTTGGCCTGGCTAATCATTCATTGGTGAAAAAGGCAATGATAAACGCGGTAAAAATATATGGCGTTGGCAGCGGCGCTTCCCACCTGGTCAATGGCCATACTATCGCCCACCATCAACTGGAAGAAGAGCTTGCTGACTTTACTGGTTACCCTCGCGCTATTTTATTTTCTACCGGTTACATGGCTAACCTGGGATTATGCCAGGCCTTACTCGATAAAAATGACTATGTTTTCGAAGACCGTTTAAATCATGCCTCTTTGATCGACGGCGGTTTAATCAGCGGTGCGCGTTTCCAGCGATACTTGCATAACGATGCTGAAAACCTTGAGGGAAAAATAACAAAAACAGCGGGGAATTCTGAAAAACTGGTATTAACTGATGGCGTTTTCAGCATGGACGGAGACATAAGCAATATACCCGCTTTATCATCGCTGTGTAAAAAAACTGATAGCTGGTTGATGGTTGATGATGCCCATGGTTTTGGCACCCTGGGCAAAACAGGTAAAGGCTGTTTACAATACTTTGAATTAGGCATGAATGATGTACCCATTTATATGGCAACACTCGGTAAAGCCGTGGGTACGGCCGGTGCATTTATTGCCGGTAGTGACGACCTTATCGAAACCATTATTCAAAAAGCCAGGACATATATTTACACCACTGCGATGCCAGCAGCGATTGCTGAAGCCACTCGCTGCAGTTTGAAAATATTGCACAGCGAACCGATACACCTCAGCAATTTAAACAATAACATTTCGTATTTTAAAAACTGCTGTTTTGAATCCGGCTTACCTATCGAAAACAGCCAGACTGCAATACAACCATTACTTATTGGTGATGACCAAAAAGCAATGAATATTAGTCAGCAATTATTTGAACAAGGTTTTCTGGTTACCGCTATTCGACCACCAACCGTACCCGAAGGGACTTCACGCTTAAGAATCACGCTTTCAGCCAAGCACAAACAAGAACATATTGATTTATTAATTGATAGCTTAAGTAAATTACTCAAACAGTAATAGCTAAAACACAATATTTCTTATTCCTCTTCTGATCAATTTTTTCATTAGATACGCAAGACAAACCTTTGCTAAAAATATCTCAACATTGCGTGGAGCGAAGCAATGCGTATTCCCTATTTACCAATAATATAACGTTCGTCATCAAAGGTAACAACCCAGTCTGGTTTATATACAACAAAAACACTAATCAACATACCCGTGATAAACGCTTCCGGAAACATAAATAGAGGCAGGTACAATAACGATTCTTCAATTAATTTTGTTTCCGGATAAGCATTTACCAGACTTAATAAAACTATTGAAGCAACACGGCTTGTGGCGACAGCAATGCCTGCCCCAAAAAACGCAACGATAAAAATATAAACAAAAAAATTGTCAGTTAAAAATTTTTGCGATAATTTCAGGATAGCGTAACTGCTAAGTACAGGTATAACAATACTCAAACAGCCGTTAACCCCTAGACTGATTAACTCGTTATACTGCATAAAAACTGTCGCAAACATGATGATACTCAAACCAAATATCGCCAATGGCCAACCGAACATTAAGGTAAACAAAGTCGCACCCAAATGATGAAAACCAAGGCCTGGCGAAATGCCTGCTTTTACTCCCCAGAGCAATAACAGCGTGACCATCGCACCAAAATAAACATGCTGACCGGGCTTATTCTCCAGTAATTGCTTGAAAGGGACTTTTGTTGCAGCAAAGATCAGCATGACCAGAAATAAAACATTAGCGAACCACAGCACAGCTGGCGGTATTAAATTTGCGGGGATGTGTAACCCAATTAACCAGCTTGTCTCAATGGTCATGTAACCCGTCCACGATAATATTTAAAAAGGAGAGTGTAACTCTAAATGATTACATCTAATTTAAGAATGACAAAAATCAGTATAAACAAAAAAGCCGACCCATAAAGAGTCGGCTTTTTAAGTCAACCTGCATGCCACAGGTTAAATAACAACATTATTTTGCTGCTGCACGCTCATGCGCTTCCTTAATAACTTCATCAGCCACGTTTTTCGGACATGGTACATAATGCAGGAATTCCATGGAGAACTGGCCACGACCGGAGGTCATGGTACGTAGTGTACCAATGTAACCGAACATTTCGCTTAACGGACATTCCGCTTTAATACGTACGCCTGTTGGACCGGGCTCCTGTGACTTAATCATGCCGCGACGTCGATTTAAGTCACCAATAACATCACCTACATGATCGTCTGGGGTGAACACATCCACTTTCATGATCGGCTCCATCAACTGCGGGCCTGCTTTAGGCATAGTCTGGCGATAAGCTGCCATCGCTGCTAATTCAAACGCAACTGCCGATGAATCCACTGCATGGAACTGACCATCAGCTAATGTTACTTTAAAGTCCAGACAGGGGTAGCCAGCCAGCACACCCTTATCCGTCATTTTGGCAAAGCCTTTTTCTACTGCTGGCCAGAATTCGCGAGGCACATTACCACCGGTTACAGTTGACTCAAACTGAAAACCACTACCTGGCTCACCGGGCTCGATAATGTAATCGATTTTACCGAACTGACCAGAACCACCGGATTGTTTCTTATGCGTGTAAGAATCTTCAGTACGCTTGGTAATGGTTTCGCGATACGCAACCTGCGGTTTACCGATAGTTGCATCGATACCGTGCGTACGCTTCAGAATATCCACCTTAATATCAAGATGTAACTCACCCATACCTTTAAGGATGGTCTCGCCACTATCTTCATCGGTTTCTACACGGAAAGATGGATCTTCTTTAATCATTTTACCCAGTGCAATACCGAGTTTTTCTGAAGCACCTTTATCATTCGGTGAAATCGAAATTGAAATCACAGGATCCGGGAAGACCATTGGCTCCAGAGTTGCCGGGTGATTTGGATCACACAGGGTATGACCGGTTTGTACATTCTTCATACCAACCACAGCAATAATATCGCCCGCCTGTGCACCGTCCAGTTCAATACGTTCATCGGCATGCATTTCAACCATGCGACCGATACGTTCGGTTTTACCGGTAAAGGTATTTAACACGGTCATGCCTTTATCCATACGACCAGAATAAATACGAACGAAGGTTAAGGCGCCAAAGCGGTCATCCATAATTTTGAATGCTAGTGCACGTAATGGCTTATCTGGATCAACAATCGCAAACTCACCGGTTTCATTACCTTCCAGGTCAACTTCTGGCTGTGGTTTTACTTCGGTCGGATCAGGCAGATAATTTACTGCCGCATCCAGCACCATTTGCACACCTTTATCTTTAAACGCAGAACCACAATAAGTTGGGAAGAAATCCATGTTTAGCGTACCTTTGCGGATACAGGTCTTGATTTCTTCTGCTGTAGGCTCTTCACCCTCGAGGTAACGCTCCATGACATCATCGTCCTGCTCAACGGCAGTTTCGATAAGCTTTTCACGCCATTCTTCAATTTGATCGGCCATTTCAGCTGGTGGCTCGTCGATACGAAAAGCAGTGGTATCTGCCTCATTATCCCAGAGCCAGGCTTTGCGAGTCAGCAGATCAACACAGCCTTTAAAGTTCTCTTCTATACCGATTGGCAAAACCATAACTAACGGAACGGCACCTAATACCTCTTCCACCTGTTTAACCACACGATAGAAATCCGCACCAATTCGGTCAAGTTTATTAACGAAAATAACACGAGATACTTCTGACTCATTTGCATAACGCCAGTTGGTTTCTGATTGCGGCTCAACACCACCAGAACCACAGAAAACACCAATACCACCGTCCAGTACTTTCAATGAACGATAGACTTCAATGGTGAAGTCAACGTGTCCCGGAGTATCAATAATATTTAAGCGGTGGCCATTCCATTCGCAGCTGGTTGCAGCAGACTGAATGGTAATGCCGCGCTCCTGTTCCTGCTCCATGAAGTCAGTGGTTGCTTCACCGTCATGCACTTCACCAGTTTTATGAATTTTACCGGTCAGTTTCAAAATACGTTCTGTGGTCGTCGTTTTCCCAGCATCCACGTGGGCAAAAATGCCAATGTTTCGATATTTGGTTAAGTCTGTCATGTTCCTGCTACTCGTAATATGTACGTTAAATCGTTAAATGTTCGCAAACCCGAAGCGACACAACAGCCGGCATTGTTCAACCAGCATTCCGACGACACATAAGGGTTAATTTAGCCGGCGAATTATACATGAATCCGCAACAAATATGTTGACTTCTAAAAGTATTTCACGGGATTTGTTTATCGCAGCCACACAATCCAGCCAAACATGCAAGCTATTGATAAAACAATAAATTTTACTAAGGGCCAGACTTTTACATAAATTAATCAATATGTAGCTGCTTAATTTTGCTTGACCAGACCAACTTTGAAGACCCGCTTCAATCAAAATAAAAAACACCTGATGGCCAAGACCAGCTGACCAGTGACCGAAACTAAATAAACGAATAACACATTGTCGAAATAGCAAATTTCACAGCAAACGCATTTTATGAACAAGCAATGAAATTTTTAATGCAGAATATTAAATAAAGCATACTGCAAAACATATTCAAAAAGATAACGAATATGATCACACAATGGAGAATGAATAATAGAGCACTGGAAGGCGCTTGTTAACTATTGATTTAAAACCGAAATTTTAAGCCGGATTTTTGAATCCGGTTAGAAAAAAACAAAACATAAAGTCTGCAAATATAAAATCTCACAATCAATTATAAAACGCACGGGCACAAAATATGCCCACGCTAACAGAATACAATCACCTTAACTGCGCGCTATCCTCGACCACGGCTCGCACTCTTACGTTCATGTTCTTTCAAAAGCTTTTTACGGATACGTATACTTGCCGGTGTTACCTCAACGAGTTCATCATCATCAATAAATTCCAGCGCCTGCTCCAGTGTGTACTGAATATGCGGTGACAGGGTCAACGCCTCATCGGTACCTGATGCTCGTACGTTCGTTAACGGCTTGGGTTTAATCGGGTTAACCACCAGGTCATTATCACGTGAGTGGATACCAATGACCATGCCTTCGTAAACCTCATCAGTATTACCCACCAGCAACTTACCACGCTCCTGTAATGGACACAGTGAATAGGCGACGGCCTTACCCATTGAATTTGAAATCATGACACCATTCTTACGTTGTCCAATACCGCCAGTCACCATTGGACCATAGTGATCAAACACGTTATATAACAGGCCTGTTCCCGATGTCATGGTCAGGAATTCTGTTCTAAAACCAATTAAACCACGCGCCGGAATTATATAATCTAGTCTGACGCGGCCTTTACCATCCTGCACCATATCTTTCAATTCAGCTTTGCGCACTCCCAGTGCTTCCATCACTGATCCCTGGCTCTCAACTTCGATATCAACCGTCAACTCTTCATAAGGCTCCTGCTTAACGCCATTTTCCTCATGAATAATTACTTCAGGTCGGCCGACTGCCAGCTCAAAACCTTCACGGCGCATGGTTTCAATTAATACAGAAAGGTGTAATTCGCCACGACCCGAGACCTTGTACTTGTCACCTTCCACCTGTTCTACACGAAGCGCCACATTATGCTTTAGTTCCTGCTGCAACCGGTCCCAGATATTTCGACTGGTGACAAACTTGCCTTCTTTACCGGAAAATGGCGAGGAGTTTGGTTGAAACGTCATGCTGATAGTAGGTTCATCAACAGTCATCGCTGGCAGTGCTTCAACCGCATTCGGGTCACAAATCGTGTCGGAAATAGATAATGGATCAATCCCGGTAATGGCAACAATGTTACCGGCTTCAGCTTCGGTACACTCTATACGCTCTAAACCTTCGAAACCTAATACCTGTAAAATTTTACCGCTACGCGCTATGCCATCTGCACCGACAATTTTTACCGCCATATTGGGTTTTGCAATGCCGCGTCGAATTCGGCCAATACCGATGATGCCGACATAACTATTGTAATCAAGTGTCGAAATTTGTAATTGCAAGGGACCATCAACGTCAACTTCTGGTGCATGAACATGCTCGACAATCGCCTCGAACAATGGCGTCATCGTGCCACTAGTTATATCCGCATCATCACCCGCATAACCATTAACCGCAGAGGCATAAACTACTGGGAAATCCAGCTGTTCGTCGGTTGCCCCCAGTTTATCGAATAAATCGAAGGTCAAATCCAGTGCGCGATGGGGGTCAGCACCATCACGGTCGATTTTGTTAATCACTACTATCGGTTTGAAGCCCATGGCGAATGCTTTCTGGGTAACAAAGCGGGTTTGAGGCATAGGACCATCAACCGCATCAACTAACAATAATACCGAATCAACCATGGAAAGCACACGTTCAACTTCGCCACCAAAATCGGCATGCCCCGGTGTATCGACGATATTGATATGGTAACCGTTCCAGTTAATGGCGGTATTTTTCGAGGTAATGGTAATACCACGCTCTTTCTCCTGGTCGTTCGAATCCATAACGCGCTCAGTCGGCGCTTTGCGTTCATCCAGCGTCCCGGACTGCTGTAATAATTGGTCAACCAGTGTTGTCTTACCATGGTCGACATGGGCGATGATAGCAATATTGCGGATTTTAGAACTCACGATGATTCTCTAATAGGAAAAAAAGGGCGCATTATAGGCGTTTATTGGGAAATAAACTGTATTAATTTAGGGCTATATGATTTTACTGCCACTAAAACTGAAAAAACTTTTTTATTGATCTATTACAATCCAATCCACTGGCTAACCGCTTGACGCGCCTCGCTATTGGCAGGCCTGGCGATCAAACCGGTGCGACTCATGGCAACCTGATATTTTGCGCCATCGGTCATCGGCAGAAACACCGCGCTGCCATAAGCAGCATCAACCCACTGCAGCCAGTCCTGATATTCATGTGCAAATTGCCATAAATCAAATTTTTCACTTTCAATATAAGCCGGTTTTTTTACCAGTGAAAAAACACTGCGAGGATTCTGCTGCTCCTCATTGATATCCACATAACGACCAGAAATTCGGTGCAGTCGGTAATTCGCGTCCAGTCCAAGCAATGTTGCCAACCCCTGCCAGACAAGCACTTGTGAGTCGAGCTGCCACTCATCACCCTTTAAATTCACCGATTGCTGAAAATCCGAATCCAGTGCTTTTATATCGGCACGGTATTCCTGTTTAGCCAGCTGCTGAAAAGAAACTTCAGCCACTACCTGCTCAAAAACCAAACGTTGATAGGTGTATAAATTTGATGCCAGTAAAAAAGAAGAGAATGCCAGTAACAGAAATAACAGGCCGGAAAACCCTAAGCCAACACCATTAAAAAATCGGCGTTGAATTAAACGTTTAATGCCGGTAGCAGCAAAGGCCAGACCAACAATGGCAATGAGTGCACTAACAAGAGTAAGGTGTGACATTAAACCAAAGCAACCTATCTAAATTAAAAACTCAACTATTTTGGAATGCGATCTCGTGCCGCCTGCGCTTTATCGGGATGCCCGGCTGAATCACAAATCCGCGCCATTTCTTCCAGGGCGCGGACATTATCTTTATCCACTTCCAGGGCATCTTCACAAATATGGCAGGCTTTTTCAAAATCACCCTGTTTTTCTGCAACCCTGGCCAGACCCAGCATGGCATATAAATCATGACCCACCTGCAAACTGGAATTATAGTGTATAACTGCTTCATCCATACGGTTCAGTGATGACAGCGCATCACCGACGCGTGTCCACAGTGACTGATTTTCAGGCTCCTGATCAAGGATTTTTCCCCACCAATACACTGCTTTTTCGATATCCAGCTTGCCACGAAAGCAGTCACCCATGCCGAACAGGGCAAAGTTATTTTTTGGATCGAGCTCCAGCGCGTTTTCATAATGATCCATGGCACGGTCAAACTCTTTTCGACGACGGTAAATATTACCTATCATGGTCATTAAAACGACATTATGTGAGGTATTTTTAGCCAGCAGTTTTTCAAAACACTCCAGCGCTTTTTCATCATTATGCTGCGCATAATAAACATTACCCAGGCCTAGCAGTGCAAACGGGTCATAAGGTTTGATAACTAACGACTGTTCATAAAAATCAATGGCATTTTCACTGTCATCCAGCTTGTGATAAGCATCAGCAATACGCACCATGACATGGCTGTCTTTCTCGTTGATTTCCAGGTAACGCAGCCAGTAAGGTATTGCTTGCAAGGGCTGCTTCATACCGCGGCGCGCATCACCTGCACCACGCAAGGCAAAAATATTACTGGGGTCTTTTTTCAGTACTGCGTCATACTGTGCACCCGATTCTTCAAAACGGTTGAGTTTGCGATAAACATCGCCTAAACCAGAAAGCACATAGGGGTTTTCTTCATCAATTGCTTTGGCTTCCAGATAAACTTTTTCAGCTTCTTCCAGCTGACCACCGCGAAACAGACGACTGCCTTTCTTGGATAGTTCAATCACAGCTTTTTTTGATATTGCGGACATATTTATTAATTTCGTTTTTATAAGCACTTAAAGAGTAAATATTACATCGATAGTTCCTTTATATATAGCGCATTTTTATTGAGAATATACCAAGTTTGCTTCAAAACCCCTGTATTTCGTAAGTAATGCCGCTCTCTGACAAACCCGAAGTTCCACGTTGCGAACTAAAATACAGTCGCCTGCCATCCGGACTGAATGCCAGGCCGGTTATTTCAGAGCTGTCGTGCCCTTCCAGCTGCGCCAGGGGGTAGATGCTACCCTGATTATCAATAACCACGATCTGCAGATCACCACCATCTTCGGCAACATAAATATCACCTGTTTGCGATACTGTAACATTATCCACCCCGGTTAATATCGGTGTTAATGACTCTTTAGCATCATATAAAATATCAAGTTGTTGGTTTTTTGTATTATATGACCAGACCCGGTTATCACCTTTGGTAGTGAAAATAATCTGTTCATTATAATAAGTGATGCCTTCACCGCCATTAAACTTCATCACTGCAGGCACTTGATATCGCGTTGCCTGCTGCTGTGCCAGAGGGTCAGGCATGGCGACCCAGTCCAACACAACTCGCTTCGATTCTGTAACAGGATTATTCTGCATGATGGCCACTTCCAGGTTACCGGCAGAAAGATCAGGAAACCCCTTGCGGTCGAGTTGGTTTGAGGTAAACCGATACAAACAGCCATCCGTTTTATCTTCTGTCAGATACAAATGGAGATTTTTTTCATCAAACGCCACCGCTTCATGGTTAAAAACGCCCAATGCGGGTCGCACGATGGCCGATGTTTGGCCATCGGGATAACACTCCCAGACCCTGCCGGCATCAATTTCTTCACAGGACAACCAGCTCCCCCAGGGAGTCGCACCGCCGGCACAGTTATTCCTGGTATTTTCAAGAATGGGATAGGCATCAACCACCTCACCATCGCTACTGAAAACTAACGCACTGGCACCACCGGATGAGTGGACCTCACTATTGGAAACATAGATCCAGCCCGCGTTATCGGTAGAAAAACAGGCACCACCATCAGGCGCAGCGTGCCACAGAAATTCCTCACCCGATATTACCGGCTGCGATGAATTCGCAATAATCCGCGAACGAAAACCCGCTGGCAGTTTCACGCCATTTTCATCTGCCGCCTGTAACTGAACGCCATGCTGGCTACTGCAACCGCCAATCAGGGCATTCGCCCAGATGGCACCAACACCATACACACTCAGGCCACAAAACCCCTGTTTCAAAAACCGTCTTTTTGCCAAATCGACCATGTCAGAAATTCCTATTTAAAATAGTTCCATTTTGTAAAACCATGATTAGCAATTTACATTCAAACTCGCTCGCGTAAAATGCTTTTGATGCCCAATGATAGCAATAAACATAATACAAAACGCGCCTACCTGGTTGATAGCAGTATTTATATCTTTCGCGGCTGGCATGTATATTCAGAAGACATTGTTGATTGCGAAGGCAAGCCCAGTAACGCCGTCTATGGTTTCACCGAGTTTCTTCGAGAATTACTGGAACTCGAACGCCCGGAATATATTGCCTGCGCCTTTGATGCGAAACAGACCGATTCTTATCGCCGCGAAATCTTTCCGGAGTACAAAGCCAATCGTCCACCGGCGCCGGTGGAGCTGAAAAGCCAGTTTAAACATTGCCGTGATTTCTGTCGTGCTGCCGGCATTGCCGATTTCTCCAGTAATCGCTACGAAGGTGATGACATCATCGGCACGCTGGCCACACAATTACGCGATGATGGCTTTAACATCACCATCCTCAGTGCGGACAAAGATCTCGCACAGTTACTCAGACCCGGTGACATCTGGTGGGATTACGCACGTAATAAAATTCTGCATTACAAAGACGTGGAAAAAAGCTTTGGCGTTAAACCCGAATTAATTGCAGATTTGCTGGCACTGGCAGGTGACAAGGTGGATAACATTCCAGGCATTCCCGGCATCGGTTACAAGATGGCATCAAATCTGCTGAAAAAATACCCCGGTGTTGACCATATAATGGAAAATATTCACAAAATTTCAGAAATGAAGTTTCGCGGCTCAAAGCGAATACAAACACTGGTTGACCAACATCAACATATTTTACCGATGACCAAAATACTTACTACCATAGTCACTGATGCCAATTTCAAAGGCCCCAAAAAAGACTTACGTTGGTCCGGTATAAATGAAGCAGCAATGCATGCAATGTTTGACCGCCTCGACGCGGCAAGAGGACGGCGCGAACGCTGGTTTAATTTATAAACAATTTCATAAATACACTAACTTGACAACACTAAGAAACATACTTGGCTTTCTATCACTTTAAGATCTCTCGCCTTCATTCGAGATGACATATATTTTATCAAACCATCAACGTCGTCTCGAATGAAGAAGAGTTATATTAAAACTCATTAAGAAACAAAGCACCCCTAATGATTATCCTGTTCAACAAACCTTACGACGTGCTTTGCCAGTTTACTGACGAACAGGGCCGAGTCACTCTCGCCAATTTTATTAAGCAAAAAAACGTTTATGCCGCGGGCAGACTTGATCGTGACAGTGAGGGACTGGTTTTACTTACTGACGATGGCAAACTGCAACATAAAATTACTGACCCGAAAAACAAAATGTCAAAGACGTACTGGGTTCAGGTTGAAGGTGGAATTACAGACGAAGCAATTGCACAGTTGAAAAAAGGCGTAAAACTTAACGATGGCCTAACCAGACCCGCTAAAGCAAAAAAAATAGCTGAACCGAAAAATATATGGCCACGAAACCCACCCATTCGCGAACGAAAAAATATACCGACGTCATGGATCGAGCTTAGCATTACGGAAGGCCGTAATCGCCAGGTAAGACGAATGACAGCCGCCACAGGTTTCCCGACTTTACGGCTTATCCGTTATCGTATTGCCAACTGGACGCTTGATAACATCAATAGTGGTGAGTACCGCATTGCAGAAAAATAAGTTTTTTTACGTACAGTGTTTGAATTGGCTTAAATTATTCAGCAATAAACATGGGGATTAATAAATAAAAAATATAACCGCAGAGGCGCGGAGAAAAACCATTTAGTTAGTAGCTGCCAGTCTTCCAGATCTCGGTAAGCCTGTAACGGCGCTATTTTAAAAACGCCAATGCCTCTGTAACAGACGACTCATCAATAGCATTAAATGCTTCTATATCAGAAACTGTGATAACACCAGCAACATCTATCCAGCCTGCGCCAATCAACCAGATTGGTGACTCAACGCTACCCTGAAATATTCTTGGCACAACATAACAATATTTTTTTCGATATATACAGTTAAACGCGACATCCTGATTAATTAACTGATTGATATAATCCCATGATGTTTTTTCATCAGAAAAACAACTCACCCTGAGCGGATATTCAATTTCGCCATCATGATGCTTCCAGCAATCTTTCTCTATCGGAAATCGCTGCTCGCGAATAAAACCCTGAAAGTGAAGATGATTAACTGACGCACCCGCTGCCAGACTGTTAAATCCCATACCGAAACCGGGAAAAACCTGCTCCATATTTTGCACTAGAGAGAAAATCGTTTGATGCGTCTCTTGCGTCAATATTTGCGAATCATTTTTTTCAGGAGAAAAAACAACGAGCAAATGGTAATCAGAAAACGGAAATTTATTATATAGAACACGGACATGGTTATTCTGATAATCCCCTTCCCATAATATCTCAGGCTTTAAAAATGGTTTATTAAAATGAAACTTTGTTTCATCAAAAGCCTGTCTTATCGAGTTTAATTTTTGTGATGATGACCGCGCAGGCCGCAATTGACGCATGGTGTTATAAACAATTTCCCAGTTACCTGCTGCCTTATATTGCCAGACAGGAATATCGGCTATTTCTATTGCCTGTAACTGTTTAAAAACATCAACATCATCCTGTGTGGCATTGAGTCTTCCAGAAGAAAAATTTTTCTTCAACGTAACGAATATACTATTTATATCCTCCTTAAGTTCGTTTTTTAAAAATGCATCCTGCTGACTGTTTGCCAATACTAAAATAAATGCACCCAACTCGTCGTCAGTTAGCATATTTTTTAATTTGTGCACGAACAGTTTTTTAAATTGATTTAAATCTTCGGCAATAAACATAATATAAATTTCTTAACCACAGAGGCACAGAGCACACAGAAAAAATTTTTAGTATTGCGTCGCAGGCGCAAAAAAAACCTCTGTGTGCTCTGTGCCTCTGTGGTAAATAAGCTTTTAAGGCTGGCTACGTTTACTGCGCAACCATTTAGTTAATGGCTCCCAGTCTTCCAGATCCTGATAAACCTGTGACGGTGCCATTTCAAAAATACCAATGCCGCGCTCTTCTGCTCGAATATAATTCTGCGTATCACGCAGTGTGGCGACATAAGGCAACTTCATGGATTTGATAAAGTCATATAATTCCGAAAATATAATGGTATTTTCACGAACGCGATTTGCAATCACACCAATTTTTACTTCTTTACGCTCAACACGGCCATTTTTCATCAGTTCTTCCATGTATTTTGTCGCAGCACGCATATCAATGGGTGAAGGCAATACTGGAAATAACACCGTCTCAACTTTACGCATCATTTGTGTCAGCTCCTTTCCATGAACTCGAGCGGGTGCATCGATAATCACAAAGTCGGTATCCTTGGCGACACGTAATGGCTCTTTGTAAGCAGCAACACCTTCAATATGCGGCCATTTCTCATCTCGCGCTTCCAGCCATGCCAAACTGGATTCCTGCGGATCGTAATCAGCCAACACCACCTTTTTACCCATCTCAGATGCAAAATAACTTGCCAGATTCGTCGAAATAGTACTTTTACCGCAACCGCCTTTCGCATTTAGAACCATAATGGTACGCATGATCGCTCCCCTATAATTTCATACATGTGTCAGTCGCCATGATTCTAAGCCATGTTCAGCAGATATTCACATTTTTTGATCAATCGCGATGATGTGTTTTTTCATCACCGGCATTAAACCGTGCAAAATTATTATTTAGTCACACTTTAATGCGACAGGTCCCAAAAAAAAACGCCTGCTTACCACTAACCCTTGAATTAATTATCTTTTTTAGTATATCGGACACATATTATTCATTTTGCTGTAACTAATTTGCAACAACTTATAACTAAGATCCCCATCAGGATCGGCAGGAAATGAAAAATAATGGTTTAAACAGGAGAAGACAAATGACTAATGACAATAAACAACTATTTATTGCACTCATGCTATCGACAGTGGTGACGATGATTAATATCGTTGCTGTGTCCAACGGAATCGCTGACAGCTATTATTCACAGCTAACTGACTGGTTGATTAATTTTTAGAAAAAGCCAACGAATTAATTAATTTATTTTTTATATTGCAATCGGTGCCAGCAAAACAGTCAGCAGCACAATAGAATGAGCCATCCATGACAATCATTCAGCGGCAATCGTTATGTTATAGCTGCTTGACACCTGAAACCAGCTCAGCAACCGCTTTTTTGCCATCACCGTATAACATTTGTGTGTTATCGGCATAAAATAAATGGTTTTCAATGCCGGAGAATCCAGCACCTTTACCACGTTTAATCACAATAACATTGTGCGCCTTGTCTGCATCCAGAATCGGCATACCATAAATCGGACTCTCAGGATTTGATCTGGCAACTGGATTAACCACGTCATTCGCACCAATGACCAGGGCCACATCTGCCGTTGGGAATTCAGGATTAACTTCTTCCAGATCAAGAATATTATCATAATCAACTCCCGCTTCAGCAAGCAGTACATTCATATGACCCGGCATACGACCCGCCACAGGATGAATCGCATATTTCACATCCACGCCACGAGATTCGAGAAGATCGCCTAGCTCTTTTAATTTGTGTTGCGCCTGCGCTACCGCCATACCATAACCGGGAACAATGATTACCTTAGATGCATATGCCATCAAAATCGCGGCATCATACGCCTGCACTTCTTTCATACTACCGGCAATTTCTTCATCGGCAGCCGCACCACCGTCACTACCAAAACTGCTGAACAGCACGTTAGAAATAGGACGATTCATGGCTTTAGCCATTAACTGTGTTAACAAGGTACCGGAGGAGCCTACTACGGTACCGGCAATAATCATCGCGGCATTGTTTAACACAAAACCTTCAAACGCTACGGCCAGGCCCGTTAATGCATTAAATAATGAAATCACCACCGGCATATCGGCACCACCAATAGGCAATGTCACCATCACACCCAACACTAGAGCCAGCACAAAAAACCAGATGACATAATCAAAATTTACCGGCTGACCGGTAGCAACCAGGTAACCGAATACACAGACCGTAATAAACAAACCGATATTGATGAGCTGGTGAAACGGCAGACGCAAGGTCTTTTTCATAATGCCCTGCAACTTGGCAAAGGCAATCGCAGAGCCAGAAAAGGCAATCGCACCAATCACTGCACCAAGCACCGCCAGTACCTGTACCGTTGCACCATGGCTTGCACCGCCACTGGACAGTTTCACCAGCTCAACCGCTGCGATAGCTGCTGCCGCACCGCCACCCATACCGTTGTACATGGCAATCATTTGCGGCATATCGGTCATTGCCACACGTTTAGCCGAAATATAAGCGACTGCCGAACCCACAATAATAGCAACAAGCATCAATTGTAAATTGATACTGCCGATATCCAGCGTGATTTGAGGTGCACCAAACGTTGCTAATGAAGCGACAACCATGGCAATGCCCGCCCAGACAATACCGCGATGCGCAGTCACTGGTGATGACATCTGTTTCAAGCCGATAATGAATACCGCTGCGGTAATAAAATAAACCGCGTCAACAACTAAACCGAGTCCCATAATTAGTGCGCTCCTGCTGTACTGCTGCTTTTCGCCGGTTTTGATGTCTGGAACATCTCCAGCATACGCACCGTTGCCACATAACCACCGACGGCATTACCTGCCGCCATGGCGACTGCCACAAAACCAATCGTTAATTCCAGCGCACCTTCTGCATGACCCATCACAATCATGGCACCAACCAGTACAATACCGTGCACAAAGTTAGAACCAGACATTAATGGCGTATGCAATATCACCGGCACACGGCTAATCACTTCATAACCGGTAAAGGCAGAGAGCATAAATATGTATAACGCGGGTAAACCTTCAATCATAATTAAAAACCTTAAATATCGTTATTACGAATAAACGAAAAAAACTGAATTTTTAAGATACCAGTTATTTTACGACTAGTTATTTCGATACTGCTGGTGCACGATTGCACCGTCACGGGTTAATACGCAACCGGCAATCACATCATCTTCAAAGTCCAGCTCCAGATTACCACCTTCAGCAATAAAGGGAGACACCAGATTAAATAGATTCTTGGCATACATTTCACTGGCATGAATCGGTAATTCAGCCGCAACGTTTAATGGGCCATGTATTGTAACCCGGTCTTTATACTCAAACGTTTCACCCGGTTTGGTGAGTTCACAGTTACCGCCGCCTTCAGACGCCAGGTCCACAATGACTGCCCCGGTTTTCATGTTCTCAACCATGGCTTCTGTGATGATTTTCGGTGACGGGCGGCCCGGAATCGCTGCCGTGCTGATAATGACATCAGCCAGTGCTATGTGTTTTGCCAGTACATCCTGCTGTTGCTGTTTTTCATCATCGGTCAGTTCACGCGCATAACCGCCTTCACCTTCAGCACTGACGCCGGTATCAACAAACTTGCCGCCTAAAGATTCCACCTGTTCACGCGTTGCACTACGCACATCATACGCTTCAACGATTGCGCCCAGGCGTTTTGCCGTGGCGATTGCCTGCAGACCGGCAACGCCGACACCAATAATTAATACTTTTGCAGGGCGAATCGTGCCCGCAGCCGTGGTTAACATCGGAAAGAATACGGAGGCCAGTTGCGCACCCATTAATACGCCCATATAACCGGCAATCGACGCCTGTGATGACAGCGCATCCATGGATTGCGCGCGCGTAATCCGAGGTACCAGCTCCATCGCCAGTGAAGTGATTTTCTTGTCACACATCAGCTTCATCATGTCGATATTTTTATTTGGCGCCATAAAACCAATGACGGTGCAACCATCCGGCATTTGATTTAACTCTTCTACCGTGGGCGGCTGTACTTTAAAAACTAAATCAGCGTTTTTGTACAAAGTCGCGGCATCCGCCACTGTCTCCACATCACTGAAATCTTCATCTTTAAAATAAGAAGACAATGCAGCACCCTGCTGCATCGCGATACTCATACCTGTTGCGCTTAACTTTTTAGCAACCCCTGGCTCCAACGCAATGCGTCGTTCACCTGGGCTTATTTCATTTGGTACAACCAGCCTAGTGGGCATGGGATCTCCCGGAACGTCTACTGAAAAAATATTGGGCGGTATATTACCTTATTCTTAAGAGCACCTCTAATAATTCTGGCTAGAGCTGATTGCAGCGCCTGATTTTTATCTCAGGAGGCACATTCATGAACTATTAGCATAGTTATTGAAGTAAATCTTAAATTAAATATGACGGGTCGTCGCTTATCTTACAAACACGTGCATCAAGATGAAAAAGTTCCATCTTCAGATTTGGCTTGAGCTAGACAGCCAAATCTGTCACCCTTCGTCCTGTAACTATAGTATTAAACGTTTTCGAATTTATAAGAATAATTTTATTGTGTCAGAAAAAAGTACTTATATGCATGGCGCTCAGGAAAAACTGGGCATTCTTCTGGTTAATTTAGGCTCGCCCGACGCACCCACCCCCTCGGCGGTGAGAAAATATCTGGCGCAATTCCTGTCTGATCCCCGCGTTATCGAAGCGAATCGTTTTATCTGGTGGTTTGCCCTGCATGGCGTCATTTTACGTATTCGCCCGCCGCGTTCCGCAAAATCGTATCAAAAAGTCTGGACAGAAGATGGCTCGCCATTAATTCATTTTTCACGATTGCAGACACAGGCGATACAGAAAAAGCTGGAAGATCGCTTTCGTGGACACGTGATTGCCGACCTGGCCATGACTTATGGCAATCCGTCGATAAAAAGCGGGCTGGAAGCATTACGCAAGGCCGGCGCGCGTCGCTTATTGATTTTGCCTTTATACCCCCAGTACTCGGCCACCACCACCGCGGCGGTTTTTGACCAGGTCACCGATGTGCTCAAAGGCTGGCGCTGGTTACCCGACTTACGCATGATCAACCAGTACCATGATCATCCGAAATACATTGAGGCTTTAGCCAACAGCATACAAAAACAATGGGCCGCCAATGAACACAACGGGCAGAAACGAGGCGATTTGCTGTTGTTTTCTTTTCACGGCATTCCGCAACGCTATGTCGATAACGGCGACCCTTATTTCTGCCATTGCCAGAAAACCGCGCGACTGGTCGCTGAAAAACTGGCATTAAAAGCTGAAGAATGGAAGGTGGTCTTCCAGTCGCGATTTGGACGTGAAGCCTGGCTACAACCCTATTGCAGCCTCACCTTGCAGGAACTTCCAACCTCTGGTGTTAAAAGCGTGGATGTCATCTGCCCCGGTTTTGCAGCCGACTGCCTGGAGACACTGGAAGAAATACAAATGGAAAACAAAGCACTGTTTATTGAAGCCGGCGGCGAGACATTTAATTACATCCCCTGCTTAAATGACAATACAGACCACATTGATGCCTTGTGCGAAATTCTCACTGCGCACATGTTCGGCTGGCCGGAAACCATGCCTAACTGGGACGCGGGCAAACTGGCAGTTGAAGCCAAAAAATCCAGAGAACGTGCATTAGCAATGGGCGCCAAAAAGTGACCTTTCACAAACTGCTTATCCTGGCAATATCGTCGGCTTTGGGCAGCGATGCTGATAAGGATACTGGTGGTAAAACAATGTCTGGAGTAGTAGCCGAGGATCTTTACTCATTTCAAATGAATCATAAAAAATGAAAAAGGGAAAACCACTGGTTGGTATTAGCCAGTGTTTGATGGGTGACGCAGTACGTTATGATGGCCAGTCAAAAGCAAATGCAATCGTACTGGAAAAACTTAACGAGATATTCGAACTGATTCCAGTTTGTCCGGAAGTTGAAGCCGGACTTTCGATTCCACGCCCACCGGTACAACTCACCGGCAGCGTCGATAACCCGAGACTAACCGGCCGTGATGACCCTGCCATTGATGTCACCGATATCATGTACAACTATTGTCAGCGCAAACCGACAGAACTTAAACACCTTACCGGGTTTATATTTAAAAGCCGTTCACCCAGTTGCGGTTTGAACAGTGTACCGGTTTTTATCAATGGAGAATGCATCACCGAAACCGGTCGTGGTGTTTTCGCTAAACATTGGTACGAAGCCTACCCAGATCTAGCCGCCATTGAAGACAACGAACTGGAAAACACAGGCCGTTTAGATATATTCATACAGTCCATATTAAAAAAACATCCAGGCTAGATTGCCTACACCTGTTCTGCTTTGTTTGCCTGCTCGCAGAATGCAAAACGCCCCTTTCGGGGCGCTGTATACATTACAGCTCAACCAACCTGAAGCTAAGACAGACTGAGCTTGATCGCATCGACGATATCGTCACAGGCGTTGGCACAGGCTTCACACTCTATGTGTTTCTCATGTTTCCTGCATTCTTTCGCGCAATCCCTGCACACTTTTTCACAGACACTGGCATAGTCTTTGATATAACTGGAATTCGATGCCACGAGGTAAGCAAAGCCGCCACAAACCGCCATCATTTCCTGTACTTTGCTGGCACATTCAGCCAGTTCGGTATCACCCTCGGTGAAACTCACCATGCAGTGTGCAATACAGCGACGGCCTTTATCAAGGCAGCCATTCACCGCATCCATCACATCGGTTAATTGTGTCGCATGCTTGCTGTGATCATGACCTTTCATGGCAGCCGATGCAGAACCCGCATAAGCCATGGTCGCGGCGGCGCCCATGCCCAGCAACATATCGCGACGACTGATGCCTTCAATCACTAACTGCTGTTTCGCAGACCCTGTTTCTTTTTCTGACATATTCGACTCCTCTCTTCTTCTTATTGAAACCTATTTGTACTACAGAAGAAGATGGCAAAGCAAGGTTTTATCCAGGTAACAATCTATTTTGATCGAAAAAAAACGGCAAGCAGAGTGACCCACTTGCCGTTATATTCAGCTTATTTCTTTTCTTTAATTAACTAAAGAAAAGCACCGCTATTATCGATGGCATTCAAACGCAAACTATCTGGATTGGTATCACCCGCATCCGGTATCCAGGGCGCCAGACAAGCACGGTCTTTCACGCAGGGATC
>Ga0316201_10000557_pt1 | contig 21822 bp, 19 predicted proteins | sample CS6wburrow_MG_FD_204516 | JGI IMG/M metagenome (GOLD analysis project Ga0316201, IMG submission 204516) | Coastal sediment microbial communities from Delaware Bay, Delaware, United States - CS-6 worm burrow | ecosystem: Environmental > Aquatic > Marine > Coastal > Sediment | place: USA... | reverse complement strand
TCTCATCAAATTGCCATGCGACAGATGCGTGGTGGCTTCTCGTCAGAGATCAAACAGCTCAGAGATGAATTACTCAATTTTGCAAGTTTGATAGAACTTGAGTTGGATTTTGCAGAAGAAGATGTGGAATTTGCCAATCGGGACCAGTTTCATGAGCTGATCTCCAGAATCACAAAAGTTCTTAAACGCTTAATAGATAGTTTTGCAATTGGTAACGTCATTAAAAACGGTATTCCCATTGCAATTGTTGGCGAACCGAATGTAGGAAAATCAACCCTCCTCAATGCGCTTTTAAATGAAGACAGGGCAATTGTTAGTCATATAGCAGGAACAACCAGAGATACTATTGAAGATGAAATAATAATAGGGGGAATCAACTTCAGATTTATTGATACGGCTGGCATAAGAGAAACAAAAGATGAAGTTGAAAGTATAGGAATAAAAAAAACCTTCGAAAAAATTACACAGGCTCAAGTGGTTGTGCTTTTACTTGACGCTAATGAGTTAAAAGTTAAAAGTGAAAAGTTAAAAGTTGATATTGCTCAAATAAAAAATAAATTCTCACAGAAACCGCTTTTGGTTGTTATAAATAAGGTTGATGAACTTTCAAGCGAAGAAAGAAAACAACTTACTTCTATTTCGAGCGATCTCGATAATTATCGGGACGAGAAATCTAATTTACTTGTTATATCCGCTAAAACAGGAGAAGGTATTGAGACATTAAAATCTAAACTGCTTGAATTCGTGAATTCAGGAGCCTTACGTAACAACGATACTATTATTACCAATTCACGTCATTACGACGCCTTAATAAAAGCCTTGGAAGAAATAAAAAAAGTGCAACAAGGTTTAAATTCGGGATTATCAGGAGATCTGTTAGCTATAGATATCAGGCAGGCACTGTATCATTTTGGTGAAATTACCGGTGAAATAACAAGTGATGATCTGTTAGGTAATATTTTCGCTAATTTCTGTATCGGAAAGTAACTAGCGCAAACTACATCAAATTATAACAATATAAATAACTGTAAATCAATTAAATATATTTTATTTTTAATATTTAGCTTTTGCATGTTTGCTTTTTTTTATCTATTTTTGTCACATATTTGTACCATTTTTAACTCGCGTGACAAAACGTGACAAAAATATTATAATGACTATAACATTAAGAAAGAGGAAACGAAAAGACGGAATGGAAAGCTTAATTCTGGATTATTATTTTCCAAAAGCCAGTCAAAAACGTATAAGAGAAACTCTTGACCTTTATATTTATTCTTCGCCAAAAACAGCTAAAGAAAAATCACATAATAAAAAGACTTTATTACTAGCTGAAAGTATCAGGTCTAAAAAATTCTTAGAAATCCAACACGAAGAGCATGGCTTTTCTCATTTGATAAAAGATAACTTAGAGAAGAATTTCATAACATATTTTTCTGAGCAAACTGATAAAAAATATAATGAATCCTTAGGGAATTATGGTAATTGGGATAGTGTACTTAAACATCTCATTAAATATAATGGTGATGTTGTTCCTTTTAAGGATGTTGATGTTAAGTGGTTAGAAAATTTTAAATATTATTTAAAGCACACGGCAAGAACAAAAAGTAATAAGCCCTTGTCGCAAAACTCATGCTATTCTTATTTTAACAAGGTGAAGGCATGTTTAAGAGAAGCTGTGAGAGAAGGTATTATTACTTATAATCCAGCAATTGAAGTCAAAGGATTTAAACAAGGAGAATCAGAAAAAGAGTTTTTGACTTTAGATGAATTAAAAAAGGTTTCTAAAACTGAATGTGAAATACCTATTCTTAAACAAGCTTTTATATTTAGTGCATTAACAGGTTTGAGGTGGTCTGATGTGCATAAACTAGTTTGGAAAGAAGTTCAGTTTTCGGAAGAACAAGGCCATTACATTCGATTTAAGCAAAAGAAGACGAATGGTTATCAAACACATCCAATTCCTGAGCAAGCTTATAATTTACTAGGTGATAGAGAAGGAGATGAAGAGCGTGTATTTAAGGGCTTAAGATATAGCGCTTGGAGCAATTTAAAATTGCAACAATGGGTTATGAAATCAGGTATAAGTAAAACCATAACTTTTCATTGTGCGCGACACACGTATGCTACTTTACAGCTTACTTTTGGAACGGATATTTATACTGTATCCAAATTACTTGGACATAAAGAGCTTAAAACAACTCAAGTATATGCTCAAATTATTAATCAGAAGAAGGTGGATGCTGCTAATGCTATTCCTGATATCAATTTATAAATAATGGAAGCTAACTATAATTATTACAAAATTGATGTTGCCGATATTTGGCAATATGAGCGATCAATATTTTTAAATGACAACAGCTCTTCAAAATTGGCCAAAAAGATTATCGACAAAGCCGAGCCAATAATTATAAAAGATGGTAACCCTTCTTTTGGCATTAATTATCGCGACAGTCAAGATGAAAATGAGCGAATGTATTATGAAAGAAACTATAAAATATATGCGGAAGCCTCTAAAAGTCTTAAAGAGAGATATGAAATAAACTTCTTTTTTAATAAATATTCATGCTTTCAGTATGACCAATCCATTGTCGTTAATAGAGATTATATTGATTTTGATTTTTGGTTTGCAATAAAACTTAGACAATTTGAGTCTAAACTTTCTGAAATAAAGAATTTCTTAAACTTTCAATTGGAAGCTAATTTCAATAATAGTATAATTGAATTAGCAGAATTTCTTAAAATTAGTATTCGACAATATCAATCTAAATTTCTTAAAAAAAGAGTCGTAGAAACGCTGAAGGATTGGATAGAAAATAAACTAAAACGGATTAGTGATGCAGGACAAAAAGGTTTATTAAAGGATATACATCTTGATGACAAATTAATTTTGAGAATAAATTATGACCAAGTAGATTTATTTGAGGCTATAAAAGCGTTTTTCGATGAAAAAGATCACGAAAAATTGACCTCGCTTCTCAATGAAGAAGAAATCGATGATAAAATTTGCTTCAAAAGCAATGCCAATCAATTTGTGATGATTTTTAGGCAGCTTCACTTAAATCAAAAAATTATTGGAACCTTGGCGAAGACCGAAGATTGGATTTGTGCATACTTCACCTATATTGGACCGAAAAACAAACAAACTACTTTTAGCAATGCATATGTTCATCGAACACTCACTAGAACTTCATTTACTATCCCAAAGTCTAATAGAATTAACTTGCCAGGTCTAGACTATATTATTGATAAAAAAAAATAAAAAACAACTACCTTTTGAGTACCTTTTTAGTTTAGGTACTTGAAAGGGACTTCTTTCTATCATTACGTTTGCCTCCATTAACAGAAAGCTGAGGTTTGTTAAGACAGTCAGTTTTCATAAAAGCAAATACCAATGAAAGATTTATCAAAACCACTATATTCTCTTACTGTGGAAGAATACATTGACATAAGTAAACAGGTTTTTTCCGACGAGGCAAAAAAGATTATTGCCGACTACCAAAAGAATTCAGGCAGCAATAGTTTGAGTAACGACATCATTTTTATAGATGAAGCCGAAGCTCTAACCGGATATAAAAAATCAACTATATACTCTAAAGTATGTCGTTTTGAAATGCCAGTTATCTCAAGAAGAAGCCCACTAACATTTTCAAGAAAGGATATCATTAATTGGTTAAAAGAAGGAAAGCCAACTGTTATAGATCAAGAAGCTAATGACTATTTGAATAGGACTTAAATTAGAACAAATTATGGTAAAAACATACTAAATTAATTTAAACTAGTGTGGTTATTCAGTGGATTAATCTTAACTGTATTGTATTAAACTAAGTCAAAACAAATAACATGGAACAACAAATAAATTAAATTTAATTAAATGTGCTAATTATGAAACAAGAAGATACAAGAAATGCTACCGATCCGCTTACAGGAGAGGCATTTATAAAAAAGCGAAGCAATCAAGTTTTTGCCAATAGAGTGAACCAAATAAGGTATAATAATTTGAAAGCCCATGCGAAGCGAAAAGCAAAGTCTAAAATGGACAAGATTTTAGATAATAACAGAAAGGTTTTGATGAAGGTCTTGGGTTCTAATAAAGAAAAAATAAAATCACGGGATTTCCTCGATGGAGCAGGCTTGCATTTTGGTTACAATACGCATACGACTATGATTGAAGGAAACAAGTGGATTTGTATTTACGATTATGGGTATTCACTGGTTGATAAAAACACATTCAAAATCAAAAAAATAAAATCATAGAGTCATGACAGAGAACATTATAAATTGTTACGAATTAGATCTTAAACAAGATATTCCAGCAGAGATGGAAATTCTTAAGTCTAGTAATGGAAAATTAGAAAAATCAAATCGGATTTTTAAAATTATATTATGGTCGATTGGTATTGGAATAGCAGTGTTTACTATTTATCAAATTCAAAAAAGACGAAAGAGAAAGAGTATAAATTTTGATACTTTGTAGTAATAATTTAGCTGTGCAATGGACTTATGTAATAAATACCAAATAATAGCTATTGTACTATAATGTGTGGCGTTAAGTAACTTGAGCTTTGGTAAAAACGAAAGGTTCTTCTGCAAAGTTAATGAAATCGACTAATGAGATTAGACGAAAGCCAAACTCATTCAAGATTTACGAGCTCTTATTTATTAAATAAGAATTGAGCGAGTAAACACTTTATATGCGACGACGCAGGTGGGAAGCATAATGTGTGTGGAATGATTATATTGTAAAGGCATCAAATTTATCTACATTTATTAACAAGCATTGTTCATTGGTCCACATTTCGATATTTCTATTACCTAAAGCAAATTCTTTATTATATTGCTTTATTTCAAAACCGTTTGAATCAGGATCAAACACATTTTCAAGTAATTCTTTAGCATCTAAATTCAAATTAACTAATTTCTCGTAAAGCAATTGTGATTTAAAATTTAAATGACTTTGAGGTTTTATTTCTCCTTTAATCAAGGAGTTCAAATGCTCAATAAAAAGTTCAAAATTTTGATCAAAATCAACGATATTACAGGAACTAAATATTTCATAAAACAAATCATTAAATAGAATTAGGTCTGCGTCGTTTCCTCGCAAACCAATCTCTGTTAATCCTCTACGGAATGAATACCAAATATCATCATTGGGAGAAAGTACTATACTAGAATTTTGTCTAGGAAATACATAAAAAGTCTTTCCGTATTTTTCATCAACAGTGGTTGAAAATGATTTTGCAATATTTTGCGAATCAGTCAAGATAATGGACTTCTCTCTTAATGGATATTTTTTCCAGTTGTCAAGATTATTCAATAAAAGATTATATAAATTTCCATTTTTTTTAGCAGTTTTACTAGGACGAGAAAAGTTTTCTAAATCAGTTAATAAATAGTCACTGATAGCACTATCACTAGTAATTCCTTTAAACAAAAAAATATTTGGAATTTGTTCAACTTCTGTTCTTAAAAATATATTTGCGGCATTAAATTCTATATCTTTATACAAAATAAATTCAGTTAATTATTTTATAGTAAAGTTAATCTAAAATGGCAACAGTTACAGAAAAAGCTGCTTTTCTTTTGGAAGGTATGACATTGGAAGGAGGATGGAAAGTTTTGAAAAAATATGAACGATCAAGTTTTCAAACTGGAGGAATATATTCGTGTTGTTATGAGGTGGTCAATGAGGATGGTACTAAAGGATTTTTGAAGGCATTTGATTATTCAGATGCAAATAAAAGTAGTGATCAAAGACCCTCGGAATTGATTAGAAATATAACTAACTCTTTTGAATATGAAAGAAAAATTTTAATTGAATGTTCAGTAAACGGATTGAACAATGTAGTAAGATATTTGGATTCAGGAGGAATTGAAGTAAATCATAGTATAAAATACCCTAGAGTTGAATATTTGATTTTAGAGCATGCTGATGAAGGAGATATTAGAGTTTCATTAAAAAATGAATATGGCTCTAGTTTAGCTTGGAAATTACGTTCTTTACATCAAATAACTAAATCCGTTAGCCAACTTCATCGAATATTTATTGCTCATCAAGATATTAAACCTTCCAATGTTGTAACGTTTGATTACAGTAATACAAAGTTAACTGATATGGGAAGTGCTGTTTCTGAAAGGCCTATCCAAAGCGAGTTGCCTAAATATTTAGAGGAAGATTATTGTGGGTCTTATGAATATTCTCCACCAGAACTATTGTATGGTTTTATTGTAAATGATTTTCAGATTAGAAGACTTGCTTGTGATTTGTACTTGTTAGGTAATATGGTGGTTTATTATTTTATGGATGTTAGTATGAATTTTTTATTAAAAAGTAATTTAGATAGATCTTTAAGCTGGGAAAAGCCAACGAATTATCAAAAGTATGATTACATAAAACCATATTTAATAGAAGCTTTTGAAAAATCCATGGAAGATTTAAAAAACAGTATTGAGCAGGAAGATTTGAAGGAACCATTGGAGGAAATTGTTAGGTTTTTATGTAATCCTGATCCTTTTAATCGTGGACATATTAAAAATCTTAATCAAAAGGTTGGTAGATTAGGTTTAGCTCGTTTTGTTACTATGTTTGATAGATTAGCTAAAAAATATGAATTAATTGAAGGATTAAAATACTAGTTCAAAGTGGGTGTAATATTTGAAACTGATAAAAGAAGAATAATTCCAAGATGGAGAAATCATAAAATTTCTTTAAATTCTGGAGTATTACTTCCTGTAACTAATAAAATAATTGATTCTCCAATCGACTTTAGTGCAAATAGCCTGACTGAACAAATCAATTCATGGGAGTCTCATAAAAGTTTAGGACATGCTTGTGATTTATTTAGCAGTGCTTATGTACTAGGAATAGAAAGTGAATTCACCAATTTAGCGGAATATTTATATTTGCATAAGGAAAATATATCAAATGTATTACTTCGGCAAGTAGAGAAAGTTATTGATCCTAATAGCTCAAAATTAGAAGATATAGATGTACAGTTAGATTTTTTCAGTAAAGAGGGTCAAGAAAAAATAAGAAGTGAAATATCAAGAATAAGAACATACTTAAAAAAAGAACCTAATAATCCCATTGGCTGGATTGAATTAGCTAGAAATTATACATTTCTAAATCATCAAGAAAAAGCTAAAAACAGTGTTTTATCAGCTCTTACTACAGATAAAAATGACAATAGATTTGTTTTACGTTCTGCTGCTAGATTTTTTCATCATTATGATGACTCTGATAGAGCTCATCATATAATTAAGAAAGCAAAAAACTTAACATCTGACCCTTGGTTAATGTCAGCTGAAATAGCTTTTTCCACAATATTAAAAAAGACTTCTAGAAATGTCAAAAAAGCACAAAAATTAGTTACATCAAATGTTTATGATGCTTTCCACATTTCTGAATTAGCAAGTGCTGTTGGTGAAGTTGAATTATCTAATGGTAGTTATTCGGCTGCTAGAAAATTCTATTCAAAGGCTATGATTAAACCAACTGATAATTCAGCTGCTCAAGTTTTGTGGATACGAAAAGACTTACCAGGTTTGGACAAGTTTTATCATAAAAATATAGTTCCTTTAGCTTTTGAGGCAAATGCGCATAATGCTTATTATAATGATGATTATAAAGAAGCATATATTAGTGCAATGAGGTGGTTTCAAGATGAACCATATTCTACTTTGCCTATAAGATTAGCTTCATATATTACTTCTACCTTTCAAGGTGAACATAAGAAGAGTATATCATTATTAGAACATGGATTAAAAATTAACCCTACTGACAATTTACTTTTAAATAATTTAACTTATAATTTATTATTGGATAATCAAACGGAAAAAGCTGAATTTCATTTTAAAGATATAATCAAAAAAGAGGTGAAGGATTTTAAGGATGATGAATCTGTTCCTATAATTGCTACAGCTGGTTTAATTTATTATAGAAAAGGAATGCCTGAAAAAGGAAGAGAATACTATGAAAAAGCAATAAAACTAGCTAAAACAAGAAAAAACAACTATCAAGTTGCGTTGGCTACAGCTAATTATGCTAGGGAAGAATTAAAGTGTAAATCTGAAAATTTAGAAAAAATAATTTCTAGATTGAAAATAGTGACAAAAAGTGTTCCTGAAAAAGATGTAGCAATTTTAACAAAAAAAGTCTTGTCAGATTTTGAAAAGTACAAATCAAAATGATGACATCAATATTGATTTCGACCTTATAAAATTTTGGTTAAAACGATAGGAGAGTAGAACGACCATATTTTTGGGCTTTGGTTACTGTTTCTCTCGGTTGTATATTTTTCAATATAATTGTCTCGTATCTGTACCATTGTTTTTGAAATACCCATAAATAGGAGTTAGGTTCTTTATGTATCCGTTTATAAAAAAATATTTTGTAACTTATTTGTTGAATCAGAATCAATTATACATTCTAATTCGCTCTAATTTAATTAATTATATTTCAATGTCAAAGATATTATCTTTTGCCTCATGGAATGTCGAGCATTTCAATGGCGATTCTAGTCGAGTCGATAGGGTGGTTGATCTTCTCAAAGAAGTAAATCCAGACCTTTTTGCGATCTACGAAGTGAAGGGGAAGACAGTTTTTAGTCAATTAATGAACAAAATGTCAACTCACTCATTTTTTATAACTGAAAAAACAGATGAATCAAATATGGAGATCCTTGTAGGATACAGAAAAACCATAAGCACTTTTATTACTCAGCGTGATGAGTTTAAGTCAAAAGTTCCAACTCTTCGGCCAGGAACTTTGGCTACTGTTAACAAAGGAGGTGAGAATTATGCTTTTTTATTTCTTCATTTAAAATCTTTTCCTGATCCGAGATCTTGGGGTCTTAGAGATGATATGTACAAACATGTCGCTAGCCTTAAAAAAACTCTTGACAAGTTACCAGACTCAGACCCAACTGCGAAATTTGTTGTACTAGGGGATTTCAATACAATGGGATTAAATGCACCATTTAATCCTATTTCTGATATTAATGCTGATCAGGAAATTGAGTTTTTAGAGAATAGATTCAAAAGAGCAAAGCTTAGAATTTTAAAAAAGACACATCCTCTTAGCTGGTGGAATGGTAAAGATAATTATGCTCCGGGAAGTAAGCTAGATCATGTTTTCGCGGATAAAAATTTAAAGTTTAAAAAATTTGATAATAACTCTGAGATAAAAGTTATTGGTTGGCCAGAAAAGGACACAAAAACTAAAAAACTTAATTGGATAAATAAGTTTTCTGATCATGCACTATTGTATGGTGAGATTCACTCATAATGTGTAGAACACTAAACTTCTAAAACACTAGCATTCAATTGTAAGTGCAAAAAAGTATTATTCATTAATTGTATCAACTTAAATGTGATAGAATATTGATTAATCCGAAGTTAATAGTATTCTTAAATTATTAGAAAAATTGGATATGGATATCATTTTACCCCAAAACACTACTCAACTTAAACATCGGTAAGTACATGGCAATCAATATAATACCAACAATAAGTCCAACTATCATAATAATTATAGGTTCCATAAGAGTTGAAAATAGTTTAGATTGTTGCTGCACCTGTGAATTATATTGAGAATTAAGTCTTTCAAAAATAAATTCGTTCTGATTGGTTTCCTCGGCCACTTTTACAAGAGCGATCATTTTCTCATCAAATAATTTATGCTGACTTAGGCTTTCACTCAAAGATTTTCCTTTTAGGATATTTTGTTCAACTTTTTCCAAAGCATCTTGCAAAGGAAAGAAATTGATCATCTGTTTTACCAGTTGAATACTATTAACAACAGGTACTTTTGAAGCAGTAAGTAATGAAACAGCTTGGGTAAACTGAGATAAATAAACTGTTTTTACAAAATTTCCTATAAATGGAATTTTTAAGACTAAATTATCTTTCGCCTTTTGGTACCAATTCTTTTTGTTAAACAACGCCTTTGAAAAAAACAATACTAAGACTAATAAAACCAACAGCCAGCCATAATGTTTCAAAAAATCTGATGAACCAATAATAAACTTAGTAATCCCAGGTAATTCAACATTTTGTTGTTTAAATATATCCTGGAACATTGGGACTACAAATTGCAACATAAAAATAACAACTAGTACAGCAGTCGTTAAAATTATAATAGGATAAGTTAATGCACTTATCAGGTTTCTGCGTTGTTCATTTTTTCTTGTAAAAAATCCACCTAATTGCTCAGAAACCTGAGCTAAAGTTCCTGTTTCTTCCCCAATCTTTAAAGAGTAGTATTCATAATCTGTAAATCGCTTTTGGTTCTTTATGGCTAGTGATAAACTCTGGCCTGAAACAATATCATTAGAAATAACACCTAAAACATCCTTATTTGTTTTCTTCTTTTGTGAATTTTGAATTAAATCCAAGGCTTGTTTTAAAGTAATTCCAGCTTTTAATAAAACACTTAATTCGGTATAAAAATCTTCTTTTACTTTGTTAGAAAAAGGATTATTAAACAAGGTAATTTCCTTTTGTAGAATAGAAGAATAACCTTTGGCTTCCTCGCTAAGTTTTACATTGTTGTTGGTCTTTATGTTGTCTAACTGAAAAGCCATTAATTAATAAATTGGTTAGCATCATTTTCACTGAATATAAAAAGCCTTTGATTTTGAAAGGATTTCGATGTTTCTAATTTTAGTCCATCAAGAAGGCCCTTTTTTATTATATCGCCATCAAAAAATAATGTTATTTCATTAAATGATATATTAAAAGTGTCTCTTTCTTTAATGATGTATTCCGACTTAATAAAATAGGTCGTAGAATCAATTTCATTTTGAAATTTTATTTGACTGTAAAGATCATCATATTCTATTTTAGAATACCTGTTAAAATCTATCCATAGCGATTGTTCTAGTTTATTTAGCTCTGTACTTTGAATAAAATTTTGTTGAATACTACCCATTTGTTTTTGCACAAGTGTTAAAACTGAAAATGCTAAACCAACAACGATGCTGGTTAAAATTAATACCACAATCATTTCTGATAAGGTGAAGGCTTGATTTTTTTTAGTTAGCTTCAACATATTGTTTTAATACCTTTTTTTTTGAATTGGAATGAATAGCTTCAAATTCAATAATATTCTGGTTGTTTTCTTTAAATGATTCAATCCTAATTTGCCAATCAATTAATTCGATTTGATAGGGCAACGTTATCTTGTTATTTATGTACAAATAGTGTAACTCATTTAATTGAGCACCTATGTTTCTTGTATTGTTCATAATAGTGTTTGAGAATAAATTGTTTAAAATCATGCTTGACAGCATAAAAATAATGACAATTAAAACCGTTGCAACCAATGTTTCCATCAAGGTTGAACCTTTTATTTTTTTTAATACAACCATTTCATTAAGCCCTTCTTTTTTGTATTGTCAAACATTAAACCAACGTATTCCTGAGGAAGTTTATTTATATTTATTGTCCCATTGTAAATATGATTTTGATAAATAGACCCAGCCTGGTTTGCAACAAAATTAGATGTGAACACAGTCCCTGTCACACTTCCTTTTAGTTCTAAATTCTGATTGCAATAGACCTCTCCTATTACTTTAGAGTTATTCTCTAAAAATACTTGTGCTTTGTAGTTTTTTGATTTGGTCTGCCCCTGAAATACAATTACACCTTTTATAGTTGAATTTTCATTAATCGTAATACCTTTAACTTGTTGCGTAGATAGATTTGATGACTGTGTTTTAAAAGTTGAGTTCTCATTTAAAATTAATGCCGATGGATAACTTAGCTCACAATTTTTCCCAACCTTAATTATTCTCGTTGCAAAGCACTGAAAAGTTCCGTTGACGCTATTTCTGATTTCAATTTCCGGTGCAATTAAAATAACATCCTTTAGTCTCGCAGAAGGATATACTACAATTTTGGCTTTAGATTGAATAATAAAATGCCCTATAACTTTTACATCTCTTAACGTTATTACTTCGCTGTTAAATACATATTGAAACGGATTTGAAAACGAGTTTGTATAATTGTCTCCTGATAGTAAATTAATTCGTCCGGTTTTAGTTTTTAACGTTGTAATCTGATTGGTAATTTCATTTATATTGTTACTAATTTCTTTAAAAAGTCCTGGTAATTCAGTTGCTAATTCAGTTTGACCATAAATTAACTGAGTACCAAAATAAGAATGTCCAGAAATGTTTCCTGTTTTAACTCCTCGTTTAGGTAAATAAGCAAGCCCTTCAATTTTGGTGTTTCCAACTAAAACCAAAGGTTTATTGTTATCCTCAACATATAATGCCATTCTATTTATTTCGGGTTGAGTTGCTCCAATTAGAGCAATTTTTTGACTTGTTTTATTTTTTACATTAGACCTTGAAGATACTTTTTCAAATAGACCCCAATAATCGCGATATACTTGTAAGGACCTATAATCTTGATCGTTTAATGTAACTGAGATAGTATCCTTTAGTTCTATTGAGTTATTTAGTGCATAATTGATCCCCTTATTGGCATTATTAATAGTTTCAATAACAAAATCAGTTTTAATATTAAATTGTTTATGCACATGAATTAATAAAATAAAGGAGGTTAATAGTAACGCAATGACAATCATAATAAACATTGATAGTTGTAAGGCTCCTCCTTTTAATTTTAACCGGATCACTTTTGAAGTTTTATGGTTTGTTGTTGGTTGTCAATTTTAACAACAATTTCTTTTGAATTTCCTCTTAGTAGTTTAACATCATTAATTGTTTGCCCTCTTTTTAATAAATTTTGTTCGTTGTTGATATTAACAACAAAAACCTGTTGAAACGAATTCTGTTTTTTTATTAAGCCTAAATATGTAATTCGAGGACTTATGGTAGTTTTAGAGGTAATTTGTCTTTTGGCCTTAGATTTGGTTTTTTTTGATTTGTTGTTTGTGAGCATGCCTAAAAACGGATCTCGTTCTGTTGTTTGAATTGAAAAAGTATCCCTATTTATTGTTATATCAGGAAGAAATGAAACATCTAATTTATCAGCGGGTTGTTCAGTTGATTCAGGATTTAAACCTGATATTATTTTAAAGCCAATGGTTCCCCAAACACCTAAAACAAGGAGTATTAAAATATATGTTTTTGTCTTATTCTTCAATTGTAAAACTTTGCGTTGTATATTCTGTTTCGTATCCCGAATTTATTGCCTTAACACGCCATTGGTAGCTGCCCAAGTCTAAAGTCTTGGAAAAACTAGTTGTTGATAAAGTTGTGTCTGTCAATATTTGTAATGCTCCTGCAAAAGATGGAGTTGCTATTTGAATATTGTATTCTTCGGCTTCTTCAATTGACTGCCAATTAAAGGAAACATCTGTAATGTTCAAAAAAGCGTCATTTGTTGGAGCTAAAATTTTAACAGTTTCGCCGGAAATGTCAACCACTTCAATAATATCATCACAGGCAAGAAAAATAGTAAACACAAAAATTAATAATAACCGTGTCTTCATTATTTGTTAGAAATTATTTTTAAAAATACAAGTAATTCGATGATAAATAGTAAGATTGTTCCTTACAAAATGTAAGGTTTCAATGAACATGTTTTTAAAAATGATGGTCTTATTTTGAAAAAACTATTCTACTATGAATCCTCTGTTCCACAAAAAAATATATCATCCTTTAATAATAATTTTATACATCAATGGCATGCTCGATACCAATCAATTACAAGCTATCCCAAAAACTACAAAACACAATTGGAATAAATTTAAGCACGAAGATTATTATGGTTATGAATGGGTAGTAAACTATATTGACCAGCTCGATGACATAAAAGCTGTATTTCAAAGTAGGTACACCAAAAAGGTAATTCGGTTTATGCTAATTGTTCGTAATGCATATTACAATATGCTAAAAGAATTTATGTATAATAAAAATTTGCTAAAACTTAATAGTAATTACATGATAGAGTCCATAGATTGTATGTCTTCTATTACCAAGCTAAATATCAAGAGAATATGCAAATTCTATGGTATTTCTAAAGATTGGTACTATTCCCATAAAAAAAGGCTTATCTGTAAGACCAGCCCAATAAAACTATGTTATAGGCAACAACCTAATCAATTAACCAGAAATGAAGTTATGAATATTGAACGAGTTGTTTATGATACTAAAAATTATGGCAAGACTAAAACAACTCTTTATTACCAAGCATTAAGAGATCAGTTGTTTTATTGTGCCAAATCCACTTTTTGTAAATATGCCAGTGCTTTAGGTTATAAAAATCCAATTCGATTTAAAGCTGTAATGAGAATGGGAATACGGGCCTTTAGAGTGTTTGAGTGGCTGCATATAGATATAACTTATGTAGCAACATTAAATGATGGCATTCAAAAAGTAGCCTTTGTCAAGGATAATTATTCAAAAGCCATATTACACTATGGCTCTACTTCTGCAAAGGCAGGTAGTGCATTTATTAAAACTATTTTTCAAGATACATTCAATAAGTTTCGCTTATTTGAAACCGTTCACTCCATTAATATTTTATCGGATGGAGGCCCTGAAAACAAAGGCGAGTTTCTTTCCTGGATTAAACACATCAAGGCACCTCCTATTGTTAACAAAATTACAGCAAGAACCAATGAGTTTCCTTTTTCAAACAATATGTCCGAGAGCACCCATCGTATCTTTAAAACGGAGTTTTTAAAAGGCAATCTTTCTGTAAACAGGAAAACTCATTTGGAAGATTTAGAACGATTTGTGTTTTATTATAATTACGAACGTTTTCCAACAGAACTTTATGGCCTTTCACCTATGGAAGTAGTAGAAGGTAAAATACCTGATAGACATTATTTTAAACAACATATTGAACATGCCAGAAAAGACAGGATTAGGGTTAACCAGGCTCATAATAATTGTATATCATCAATTGGATGCTCTATTGATTAGTTTATAACCGTTTGAAGAAATAGATTTTTAAATTTATTTATAAAAGCTAAATGTACTAAACTCCTTTTGAGAAATATTTAATAGTATAATATTCTAATTACTTAATACCTAAAAAGGAAAAAATATCTCATACTTTCCTTTTAGTTTGTATATTCCTATTAGTTCCAACTTTGGAACCTTTTAGTCGTGGATTTGCTTAGTGATTAGGACTAAAAAGGCTTATGCATAAAAACCACACTTTATTACTAAAATGTGGCTTTGCTTTTTTTACTTACTCTTGTGTAGGGTAAGTTTCTAGGAACATGCAATCTAGCTTCGTTCAAAGAGTTTTCATTAAGATAATGAAACATAGCTGATTAAAGACTTAATCTAAACCGTTATTATCAATCCATTTAGTACGTAATAACTTTGTGGATATAAAAGTTGTATTTACTTCATTGATAGAGTTAGAATAGTATTTTTTAGGTATCATAAATATTACTCGGTAAAGTACATTGTTGATATGCGTTAAATAAGCTTTAGCTAAAATGTTTTCATCCTTAAGCTTTAAATCAATTTCGAAATTTTCTCTATCATCTACTTTAAAAACACTGCTTTTTATAATTTCATTTTCTCCAATATCTTGAAAATAATATTCTAGATTGATTTTAGAGAAATCATCTATATCTAGAATCAATTTATTGGACATCATATAAATAATGTATTTTAATGAGGAAACACTTGAATCTGTTACCTTGAACACATCTATGTAAGCATCTTTTTCATGAACTGAATTAAGCTTTTCAAATTTGTTTGAATCACTTATTGGTATACTATAATATTGCGTCTTTAAGTTTTGCTGGCTTATCACCGTAAGTGAATAACTCAAGAAAAAAATCAATAATAATAATCTCATACGAATAATCTCTTTAATAGTTTTAAAAACAAATTACCTATCATGAAGTAAATCCATACTACAATAGTGAACATTAACACTAAAAAAGGTGTAAACAGAATCATGACCAAAAATCCCTTAATCCCATAGACCTCTTCACCATTAAAATTAACAGGAATTGTGCCAAAAAGAGATAAAAAGGCATACAATATTGAAAATGGGCTGTAAGCGAACAGAAAATTAACAAAAATAAGTTTAAAAAGGTTATCAGGTTTTTTACTATATTTTTCAATAAACTTTTTCATTACTAATCAAATGTATTTCTTATTAAATCCCCTGCATAACTAACTACTCCATTAAAATATGCTTCACCTGCTTTAAGGGCCTTAAACATATCAACTTTTAATCCAGCTCTAGCAACACCAGCTACTTTTATAGTGCCTCCAAATTGAAGGGAGTTTTCAGCTGTTAGCTCTAAATTTCCTTTACCCATAGTTCCTTCGTGATTTCTAACGAAAGTATCTCCTTCAGTACTAACATCCAAATTATTATCAATATTTATAGAACCTTCAGCAATAGAAAAACCGACCTTTCCTTGTATACTTGAAACTTTATCTTTTGGACCAATAGATCCATTCGCTTCAAAGTTAACGGTTGTAGCAGTAACTGTAAGACCATCTCCTTTGTTGTAATCTGCATCTAGTGTAGCGTAATTAGCTTCTATACTACCTTTTGCAGACCCTAATGTAACTTCAGCTTTTACACCTACTTTTAATTTATCAGCGGGCTCTAAAATAAAATCTGTTATTTCAGATATCAATTGCAGACCTTCTGCAAACAACTCAGAAGTTTTCTGAGATGGCATAAAGGGCTTGTATCCCTTTAGTGGATTAGGAAAGGGATTTATATCGTCGGGGCAAGGTTTGTCACCACAAGGCCCATTTGCTCCGGTTGGTGCCATTCCATCATAGTCTTGAAAATACACAGGATTATCAAATCCAAAATTATAAGGACTATGCCTACGCATTTGTTCAGCAAGAGGGTCAAGGTTCATCCAACGCCCTAGAGCAGGGTCATAGTTACGAGCTGTGATATCAATCCAACCAAGACCAAGTTCATCCTGTTCCTCCTTGCCACCGAACCCATAAGGATGGTCTGTGCCATTGATTACGTTGTTGTACCCCTTATGTTTTAAACCGAAAGGATAGTAGTTGTTTTCTTCTATGATTTCAGTAGAACTATTAATACTTCCGTTGCCATCACTATCAGCATAGGTCAAGCGTATGTTCCCTAAATGGTCCTTATATTGGTACACATAATCAAATTCACTTCCATCCGGTTCTACATAACCCTCAGGGTGATTAAAGAACTGTAATTCATTTAATCCCGTACCCACCTTTTTATATATGTAGTTACCTGCGTATTCTGTATTCACTTGAGATTGTCCTGATTCGTTAACTACTTTTTTTACTTTAACTCCTGTTGCATCATAAAAGTAAGAAATTGTTCCCACATTACCATTACCGTTTATCGAAACGCTTATTGGTAGGTTTAAATGGTTGTATGTAATATTTGTAATGCCTTTATTATCATCTTTAGTCATGTTACCATTGGCATCATACCAATAATCTTGATCATTCACAGCACTATCTACAAATCCATAATTATCATTTCCGTTATCGGCAACTTTATATAATTTATTACTTACTTCTCCATTAAAATAATCGTAATTTAGTACGTCCATATTATTGTAACCGGAAGTGTTTTGCCAGCCATCTCTTGTTAAATTTTGTAGATTTCCATTTTTGTCATATCCTACATTTAAAAGATCGTAACTACCATTATGACTGTGAGCAGAGGTAATCCTATTTAGAGGATCGTACCCATATTTATACCAACGCAGGACATTATCATTTTGGGTTTTCCATTCAGTTTCTGCAATGTTGCCATTAAACATTTTGGTCGCAGCGTGGTTAACTGTGTTATAATTAATTTTAAAGCCAAATAACTTCGTGCCTAATGAGGCGGGATTGTTTATTTGCTTTAACCAACCACGTACGTTATATGTGTAATTTATTGTTTGTAAACCTATTGAATTTTCTATTGGACTAGATACAGCCCCTCCAACCCTTTTACTTGTCAATTGTCCAAGTTCGTCATACTCATTTAATACAATGAGTTCTTCCAGTTCAGTATCTATTTGTTGCTTCTGTGACAGTAATCGACCTGCATGGTCATAATTGAAATTATCTACTGTTGTAATTATATTCCCATTTTTAGTATGAGTGGTGGTGGTTTTTTCAACCTTTCCAGGGAAATCGAGTTTGGTTATGACCACATCTGTGGCAGATAAATAACTGTTTTTTGTTGCTGTGTAAATAGGCCTTCCTTTTACATCATAGCCACTGATAGTTGTAATCCAATTATTTGTACCCAAAACTCTCACTTTAGAACCTGTAAGTAAGCCTTTTGTTAATGCGCTAGACGAGTTATTGTAATTAATAACTTGTTGACCTTCTGCAAAAGATGGTAAACTTAAACCATCTTTATTAAATGTATAATTATCATAATAGTAAATTGTTAGTAATTCTATTGGTGATAAAGGAAAATTATTATTCGTATAATATGTTCCGGCATAACCTGTCCCTGATGTTACTTTTGACTCATAATTTTGTGTTCCATTTTTGCTATTAAATGTGTCTTGCAAGTTCGATCTTATGAGATTCGAATCAAAAATACCTGTATATATAACTCTGCCAAATACATCGTATTTTGTAAACAACCATTCATCTGGAGATAGTGCTCTCTGATTTTCGTCTTGAGTGAGAACAGGTCTATCCAAATTGTCGTAAACAATGTATTCCCATCCTTTACCTGGGATTTTCTTTTCAACCAACCTATTTCTATGGTCATATTTATATTGGTAGCATAATTCTGCTAATTCTGTTGAGTTTGGTTTGTCAGAATGTGGTTCTGATTTTGGCGGCAACACATAGCTTAAATTTCCGTAATCATCGTAAACGTAATAGGTGTCGTGAGCACCATTGTTGTAAGTACGTTTTAGGATAACTCGTCCTTGTTTGTCCTTAAATTCCTCGGTTGTGTGATTGGTTCCGCTTATCCAGTTTTCGTCTTTTGTAATTGTTTTATACAGTTCACCTGGATCATAAGACGCTGTTCCACCAGTAAGAGTTGGATAATAGGTATTGTTTGAATAGTTTAAACTAACTCCATATAATCGTACTTCGCCTATCGAATTCGTTTCATATTCAAACTTTATAGTATGATCAGAATCACTTGTTGGATTAACCAGCCAATCTTTACCTGGAGCTCCTTGTTCAAAGACCCTGTTTAAAGGAGATGCTTCAAAGCGTTTTTCAGAATATGGATTTATATTAGCGGTATTCATACCAGGGAAATCTGATTCATATTTTGTAGCATCATAATAACTTAATGTTGAGGCTTCGGCTCCAGTTTTATATAATCCACCATCACTTAAAGTAGCATATGGTAAATAGTCCTTTGCTTGTCTTCCAAAACCATCATAACCGATATGAGCTACCAAGTCTTGGTAATTACCACCTGATCTAATACCTATGCTTTGCATTGGTCTACCTAACCCATCAAAGTAAGTTATAGATTCAATTTTCTCGCTTTCTAAAAGCCCTGATACGTTGGTTGATTCGACCTGTGGATTTACTATGTGAATATAATTCTCATCACTTAAACCACTGGTAGCAGGATCTACGGTATAATTAATTGTCAAGGTAGGACTCCAATCAGTACCATTATATGAACTCAAATAATATTGTGTTGTCCCATAAGGTCTGTCCACATACAGGTTTGAGTTTGTTGTGCTTGTCCCAGATGCGGTATTCTGCCAGTACCAGGTTTCTCCACTTGGAGGATTTCCTCTGGTAAGTCTTGTATATCCAGGATAATTTGTAATAGTTGGCTCATCTGGTATTGCAGGTCCAGAAGTACCAATAGTTACTAATTTGGTTTCAACTAACAGTCTTTTACTCGTTAATATAAGAGTTCCAGATCCAGGAGTAGTTGTCCACTGAACTGTGACATAATGAACAACTCCTGTTACACTAGTAGAAGTTATTGTGCCACTTCCACTTGATAATGACCAACCTAATGTAAGGTACATTGGAATATCATCATTTACAAAGTTATAAGTATGTGTACTCCCAGGTGTTACTTGATCGGGTCCATTAATCTGACCGATAGCTAATTGACCCAATATCAGTATAATAAAAACACTTAAACAAGTTTTATATTGATCGATTTTTTTTGCTAGAACTAACATAGATATATTGTGTTTTAATTATAAGAAATACTGTTTATGTCGAAAAGGTATCTGTCATCTTCAACACCATCTAAAAGGTAAATGAGAGTTGCTGATAAATCATCGCTTTGTCCCGTGAGTATCAGTACACAGTCATTTTGCTCTGATACAAGACTAAATATAAGCTCCCCAATTGAAGAACTTTCGTCCCAATATCCGATTAAGTCTGTTATTGTGAAGTTTGAGGAATCTGAAACTCCATTTTTTAATTGTGTCCAAACAATTGTGTTTTCTGTTTTAGTCATAGTTGTAGAAAGTTCAATATTTTGCCCCTCTGAGCTCACATTATTACTTGTTAGTGTGAAATCTGAAATATTTGATTGTCCTTTAATGCTTGAAAAGCTAAAGATCAGTATTACGATTATTGTGGATTTGATTATTTGCTTCATGTTTTATTTGATTAAAAGAGTTTTAAATCTTTTTATAATTATTGTTGGTTTTTGTAATGGTAATTATTCTCTGATACTATATTACCATCTTCATCTTTCATCTGTTTTAAGCGATTAAATTCGTCATATTCAAAGAAAGTTGTTACACATTTAGAATCTTGTGTACTGATTAAATTATCATTATTAGGGTCGTATTCATAAACCGTTACCATAGCATTATAATAAGTCTCTTGGAAATAACATGGTGAGCTTATTGGAATTCCATCATCTAATTCACCTTGGACATAGTTTTCTATTTTTAATACCATCTGTTGATTCGAATTGTATAAATATTTAGTTGAAGTGCCATCTGATAACGATACTTCTTCCAACTTTCCGTACGTGCTGTAATCTTTATAATCTATTCTGTCTTCATACTCATAATTATTTCCCATACTATCATGGACTTTTGCAGTTTTGATTTTTTTTGGCCAAATTTTGTTCGTAGTCCATTCATCAGAAAATACCGTTTGCGTAGCTGACCTTAAATTGCCGTTAAAATATTGTTTGACCATGTAGGGTTGATATATGCGGTTTTGTGAATCTAGGTTTAGTATTAAATTCTTTTCAGAAGTTGTTAAATCTTCATCCTCAGAAATGACATCAAGGGAATAAAAGCTTTTGGTTTCAACATCTAAACCTTTACTGTCTTTAATTTTTACAGAGGAATATCTGTCCACATAGTTTTCATATTCATAAAATTGTTCGGTTATAACCGGATTTGCCGAATTTTCTAATGAGTTATCAGTAGTAGTCACTTTGTTTAAAACATATTTTCTGGAGGAAATATCGTAAAAACCAAAATTATTTTTTCTTATATCTTGGATTCCTAAATTATTAGAAATTCGCTGTGGTTTTATATTATGCATAATATGCGTGTTTGGTAATACACTGTACTCATAGTCTATCCTTTTTAATACTGTTAAATCTGGCTTAAAGAACTCTTCATATAGCATCGTTGAGTTGGCATAGGACAAATTATTACCATAGGAAGAATTAATATCACCAGGAAAATAGGCTAAAGGCCTTCCTTCTCCATAAGCATAAAATTTGGATTCCTTTCCGCCATTTTCAAAATTATCACCACCATAGCTTGTAGTAACAAAGGGATAGATTGTTTTTCCTGAATCATCTAAAAAAATATTGTTTAAGGCGCTTACACTTAAATTTAAATAAACAAGTTCATCATATTGAACTCCACATGTTACTATTTGCCTTGTCTCATACACGTATTGAGGGTCTTTGACCAGATACAGGCTTTCCTTATTT
>Ga0316201_10000556_pt1 | contig 21827 bp, 19 predicted proteins | sample CS6wburrow_MG_FD_204516 | JGI IMG/M metagenome (GOLD analysis project Ga0316201, IMG submission 204516) | Coastal sediment microbial communities from Delaware Bay, Delaware, United States - CS-6 worm burrow | ecosystem: Environmental > Aquatic > Marine > Coastal > Sediment | place: USA... | reverse complement strand
ACCGATGGAAAACGGAAAAATCAAGATTTCTTCTTCGACTCAGGGGCCAACTCAAGTGCAAAGAACGGCAGCAAAAGTTTTAGGCCTGGGGATGCACGATATTGAGGTTGACGTCGTGCGTATCGGTGGTGGATTTGGAGGTAAAGAAGACCAGGCAACATCCTGGGCTGTAATGTCAGCGCTTGGTGCACATATTGCCCAAAAACCTGTAAAGGTGGTTCTGCATCGAATGGATGATATGTCGATGACCGGCAAACGACATCCATATCAATCAGATTATAAGATTGGGCTTTCAGCTGATTTAAAGATCCTGGCATATGAAGCGACGTACTACCAAAATGCCGGTGCGGCGGCTGATCTTTCACCGGCCATTCTCGAGCGCACATTGTTTCATGGAACGAATTCATATTTCGTGCCGAATGCCACGCTTACAGCTTATAGTTGTAAGACCAATCTGCCGCCGAATACAGCATTCAGAGGATTTGGAGGTCCGCAAGGTATGTTTGTGATTGAGGCAGCCCTTGCTCATGCCGCTCATCATCTCAATGTGCCGGCCTATGAGCTGCAACAAAGAAACCTGATCGTGAATGGGAACTCATTTCCATATGGACAAATCGCAAATGGTTTTATGTTAACAAAAGCGTGGGATGATCTCAAAGCAAAATTTAATTTGCCAGCTGTTGAGTCCTCTGTCAGGAACTTCAATGAAGCGAGTGGCATGTTGAAAAAAGGGATCTCTGTAATGCCTGTTACTTTTGGCATTTCATTTACGAAAACACCAATGAACCAGGCCCGTGCTTTAGTGCATATATACAGTGACGGAAGTGTGGGAATCAGTACCGGTGCGGTTGAAATGGGGCAAGGAGTAAATACGAAAATGGTCCAGGTAGCTGCTCAAACATTTTCCATCAGTCCTTCAAGAATCAAGCTCGAATCAACCAACACAACCCGGGTGGCTAATACTTCGCCATCAGCCGCGAGCTCTACTGCAGACTTAAATGGAAAAGCACTTCGAAAGGCATGTCTAATTTTGCTAGAGCGATTGAAGGTCTGTGCAGCTGAATACCTGAATCATTCCCATGAAGAAATCAAAATCATTGATGAAGTGGTATGCTATCAGGGCAACCCAACAGAGATGAATTGGGATCTATTGATTGATACCGCCTTCCTGGACCGAATCTGTCTCACAGAAAATGGCCATTATGCAACGCCTGTGATTCATTTTGATAAAACCACAGAAACCGGTCATCCTTTTGCGTATTACGTATCAGGGATGGCACTCACAGAAGTAACTGTGGATTGTCTTCGTGGTATTTATGAAATTGATGCTGTAAAAATTGTCCATGATTTTGGCAAAAGTATGAATCCTGATATCGATCTTGGGCAGATGGAGGGAGGCCTGGCTCAGGGGATTGGTTGGATGACGATGGAAGAAATCCAATATGACGAAAAAGGGGTGTTGCTGTCTGGTTCTTTATCAACATACAAAGTACCTGATATTTATTCTGCTCCTAAAGAAATCCTGATTGAAGCATTAGAAACAGAAGGGCCAGACCTGGCAATTTTAAAATCGAAGGCTGTAGGAGAGCCGCCTCTGATGTATGGTATCGGCACATATTTTGCCATTGAAAACGCAGTTAGAGCATTTAACCCAGATTATACTTCTACTTTCGACACGCCTTTTACCCCTGAAAAGGTGCTGATGGCTTTGTATGCGTGAAAACAAACATTCACCCACCCAAAAAAAATATTGAATAAAAGCGATGGCGCTGGAATATAAACTTTCAAATATTGTCAGAGGAGGACTCATCTATTCAGTTGGGGATACGATCGCCGCACTGATATCAAGCGAATTTGATTGGATCAGGCTGGCCGGAATCATTGTCATTGGTGCGACCATTTATGCTTTTGAAATTCCAAATTATTTTAAATGGATTGACAAGAAAGTAGCTGGCAAAGCCGGGTTTAAACCCTCCATGTACCGGGCATTGTTAGCCATGCTTTATTTCAACCCACTTTGGATTGCGAGGCATATTCTTTTCATTAGATTGTTGATGGGTCAATTTGATCAAATCAACTGGAGCATATTGGAAGTTGGTTTGATTTCATTTTTGATCAACATCCCAATTTCACTTATTGCGAATTATATCATTCAAAATCTGATTTCTTTCAAACACAGATTTGTTGCAAGTGCAATTTTTTCGGGATTAATGGCAATTTATTATTCACTTAGTAATCACTGGTTTGGATGATGCATCAATTTTGGTATCAAATAGAATCAGAGATTAACCATGGCAACAAGGTCATGCTCATGTATGTTCTGGAAAGTATTGGGAGTAGTCCGGGCAGACAGGGGTTTAAAATGCTTGTCAGTAGCTCCGGGTTGATCTATGGATCAATCGGCGGTGGAATGATGGAACATAAACTCGTGGAACTCTGCAGGGATTGTCTCATCAAACATCCGGAGCATCCATTCATGAAAAGACAGGTACACCAGGCTGATAGTGCAGCCGACAGGTCAGGTATGATTTGTTCGGGAGAACAAACAATCGCATTTTATTTTCTTGACAATAAGAGTTTTCGCATGATCACATCGATTGTGCATTCCAGCGACCCGGAGGACGTGTTAGTTGTCAATGAAATTGGGATCAGTCTCGAAAAAAGGGCCAGGTTACAATCCCAGTATTTACTTGACTTGTCAAATAAACAACGGTGGTCACTGGTTGAAAAGATAAATTTTAGACCGTTTCTGAATATTCTGGGTGGAGGTCATGTAAGCCTGGCGTTATCCAAATTCGCATCGCAGGTGGGTTTCTCGGTAACAGTTTTCGATGACAGAAAAAACCTCAATACAGTGGAACGAAATGATTCTGCACATTTTGTTTTTGTTCCTGATTATGAGAAAATTCTGGATTATATTGACCCCGGTCAAAACAGATACTTTGTCATCATGTCCTTTGGGTACCGCTCCGATAAAATACTATTGCAACAACTACTCACTTGTGATTTTAAGTACCTGGGCATGATAGGTAGCCAGAGAAAAGTTGACCAATTATTTGCTGAAATGCAATCTGAAGGCATTCCAAAGTTAAAATTGGAGCAGGTACATACGCCAATTGGCCTTCCAATTTTCAGTAAGACGCCTGAAGAGATCGCCATTAGTATTTTAGCTGAAATGATATGTGTGAAAAACACCAGTTGATCATGATCATGGTGAAAAATAATTGCCGTCATTGTATTTAGACAAAAATTGCTGCAAGATACTCCTGCTTCCTAAGTTACTTTCATCTATCCCTCGTTTTGAAGTTGGCCTCATTATTTACACATCGATTTTCTGTGGTTTAGCATTTTAACTCATCAATATCACAAAATTCATAAACCATGAAAAATGTACTTCCCTTACTCATCTTCACCATATTTTCACTAAATACGACCCTGGCACAGGAAACAAGTATTCGATTTGGCGCAAAAGCAGGGATCAATCTGGCGAACCTGTGTTTTGATGATCCGGATATAACAGATAACAAAGTTCGGACTTGTTTTCACGCTGGTGTGCTTGCCGAAATTCCATTATTGCCCAATTTGGCGATACAGCCAGAAGTGCTATACTCTGAGCAAGGCGCAAAATATGAAGGTGATGCAGTGACAAAACTTCATTATTTGAACGTTCCGATTTTGGCAAAGTATTATTTCTTCGAAGGGTTTAATGTAGAGGCCGGCCCACAAGTTGGATTTAATCTAACCGCGAAAGAAGAATTTGGAGGCTATGAAATTGATATGAAAGATGAAGTAAGTGACGTTGATGTTGGGCTCGGTGTAGGCATCAGCTACCAATTGAAAATGGGCATATTTTTCCAGGGAAGATGCACCTTTGGCTTTTCCAATATCAATGATGGTATAGATAAAGAAGAGTGCAAGTATCATCATGATATCGGACAAATCTCTGTTGGATTAAAGTTTTAACTCCAAAATAAGAAAGGAGAGAGGTCTTTATACGGGTCTCTCCCTTTTTTATCTGATTGAAATCTATTTTCCCAGGATAAAATCAACAGCCATTTGGACGTGCAAATGTGTAGTAGCCATGAGTGGTAATTCAAAATCCCCTTGACCTATCAGCATCGGCAGCTCAGTACAACCCAATATGATACCCTCCGCTCCTCTGTCCTTTAGCAATTCCATTTGCTGCAGATAAAAGGTTTTTGCCGTTTCATTAAAGACTCCCTGTGTTAGCTCTTTCGATATATAATTATGTGACTGGTCGATATAATTCGCTTCCGGTATGATTGTCTCAATATTAAATTTTTCTTCGAGTCGAGACTGAATAAACCCTTTTGTCATTGTTGGTCGGTTACCTAACAAACCCAGTTTTTGTAAGCCGAGTCGTTGCGCTTCTTTCCCGGTAGCATCCGCGATATGCAAAATGGGAATATCAATTTTTGGAGCAATATGCGGATGAACCATATGCGGGGTGTTTGCACAAATGAGGATTGCCTTCGCCCCGGCAGACTGGAGCCTGGTTGAAATATCGAGGTACGAACGATTGATTTCTTCCACATCTCCACGGCGCATTATTTCAATGTTCTGGCTATATAAAAGCAAAGGTGGATTGCCCTGGGTGCCGATCTCCTTTCCAACCAGTTCATTGATGAGCTGGTAATAAACGATTGTTGAGTGCCATGAGGTCCCACCGATCATTCCTAGTAAGTTCATTTCTTTATCCATTTCTTCCGTTTCCCACAAGATGCGGATTTGATTTTCAACTATCGTGATCTATATCACAATGTAGATCAGAGGTAAGGACTTGATTAAGTGAGATAAATATTGAAAATCATGCGTGTCTTTATATCTTGGTGATTCAAGAGATATGAATAGACGTAAAGCCATCAAAAGTATTATCATCGCATCTACCGCCACTGTTTTTTTTAGCGGGTGTTCAGACACAAATGTGATTGAGTTCATTCGATTTGGAAAATTGAACCTCAATCAAAAACACAAAGATTACCTGGCGATTATCAGCGAAACATTTTTACCTGTCAACGGGGTTTCAGAAAAAATCGGGAACCCGGTTGACTTTATCCTGACGATGATCAATGACTGTCGGAGTGTGGAACAGAAAATGGAGTTTGCTGTAGGTTTTGAACAGTACAAGTACCTGATGAAGGAGAGTAAACTACGGATACAAAAAGCAGATCCTGAAGCTGTCATTAAAGCAGTAGGAGAAATATTGGAAGCAGAACCTCCTGGCCGGGAATTGATTTCTTTTATTGAAACAGTGAAAGACTTGTCTATTCATAACCTGAAATCTTCCGAGTACTATTTGTCTGAATACCTGGATTATCAATTGATTCCAACAGAGTATATTTCCTGCCTGGATGTCTAACATGAATTGAATAATATGGAAAAGAACATGTTTGATGCAATTGTAATCGGAGCAGGAATGAGCGGAAGCTGGGCAGCTAAAGAGTTGTGCGAACGTGGCTTAAAAACGCTGATGCTTGAAAGAGGGCGCGACGTCAAGCATATAAGGGATTATCCGACGACGAATTTAAATCCCTGGGAGTTTGAACATCGGGGCCAAATGCCTGAATACATTATAAAAGACAATCCATCGATTGCCAGATGCTATGCCTACCGTGAGGACAATGCCCATTTTTTTGTAAAAGACAAAGACCATCCCTATGACCAGGACAAACCTTTTGACTGGATCAGGGGATACCAGGTGGGAGGGAGGTCGCTTATGTGGGCGAGGCAAACCCAGCGCTGGAGCGACTTTGATTTTGAAGGTCCTACCAGAGATGGCTTTGCAGTCGACTGGCCGATCAGGTACAAAGATCTGGCTCCGTGGTACAGCAAGGTCGAAGCGTTTGTGGGCATCGCAGGAAATAAAGACGGTCTGGCTATTTTGCCAGATGGAGATTTTCTTCCAGCATGGGATCTGAACTGTGTCATTGAGCATTTTCAGGAAGTCGTTCGAAATAAATACGATAACCGACATGTTATTTTTTCGAGATGTGCACATTTAAGTGAACCACAAGAAATCCATTTGCAGCAGGGTCGCGGACAGTGCCTCAAAAGAGTGGAATGCGAAAGAGGGTGTCCGTTTGGGGCTTACTTTAGTGCGAATTCTTCAACGATTCCCTGGGCATTAAAAACAGGTAATCTGACATTGAGGCCACATGCAGTGGTCGAATCTATTCGGTTCGATGAGGAAACCGGGAAGGCAACTGGTGTCAGGGTGATCGATGCCCAAACGAAAGAAGTAACAGAGTATATGGCTGACGTCATATTTGTCAACGCTGGTTCTATCAATTCGGTGAGTCTTCTACTGAACTCCACTTCAAGTCGGTTCCCAAATGGACTGGGGAATGACCATGGGTTATTAGGTAAATATGTCGCTTTTCATAATTACCGGGGAAAAATGAGTGCAATTCATGAAGGTCATCAGACCAGGACATATAAAGGACGTATACCGACAGAGGGATATATTCCCCGATTCCGAAATGTACGTCAGCAAGAGACAGGTTTTCTGCGAGGCTACGCAGCAGGGTTTGGAGCGAGGAGAGTAAAAGAAGCCGATGAACCAGTTGGTTTTGGAGCCACTTTAACAGAGTCCATTCTTGGCAAAAAACCATCGCTTGGCCCATGGCGGGTACATTCCCACATGATGGGAGCTACCATCCCTAAAGAGACCAACTGCATTCGACTGGATGAGAGCAAAAAAGATGTATGGGGAATGCCTTTGATCCATATTTCCATGGACTACGATGAGAATGACGAAAAAATGCTCCAGGACTATTTTGAACAAATGACCGACATGTTTGAGAAAGCTGGTTTTGTTAACATTCAGACCAGGGATACGAAACAGGCACCCGGACTGGACATCCATGAAATGGGTGGTGCCAGAATGGGACACGACCCAAAAACATCCATGTTGAACAAATGGAATCAATTGCATCATTGCAAAAATGTCTTTGTCACTGACGGCGCTTGCATGACATCAACATCAACACAAAACCCTTCTTTGACTTATATGGCCCTCGCAGCAAGAGCAGCGCACTACGCAGCCGATGAATTGAAAAAAGGAACACTTTGACATGATTTTGTTTATGGTGAAAAAAAGAAATACCTCACAGCTGGCCTACTCTTGTTGTTGTTTTATTATTGCCCTTGCAATTAATTGTCTTTATGCCTGTCAAGAAAAAGAGAGTCATGTGCCCAGAGATCCTAATTTGATCTATCAACAATATGATCCAGGAGCGTCGGATCGGATTCTTTCAAGAGAAAAATATGCTGATCAACTTTATGGCTTTTGGTTGGGACAGTGCATTGCGAACTGGACCGGGCTCATCACGGAGATGGATAAAATCGGCGGTGGTGGTAAAGAAGGAAAAGCGTCTGGATTTTACACGCGGGAAAACTGGGGAGGTCCAGATCAACCGAACCTTTGGAATTCAAATCCTCTGAGAGATACGATTGATTTCTATTTTGAAGCCCCCGGTGGTATTTGGGGCGCGGATGATGACACCGATATTGAATATATCTATCAGCACCTTTTATACTCGAATGAAACATCCATACTGACCCCTCAACAAATCAGGGAAGGATGGATGAAACATATCAAACCAGAAGAAGAAAACTATCTATGGGTTTCAAATCAGCAGGCTTTTGACCTGATGCGCGATGGTATCCTGCCCCCTGAAACAAGCCATCCTGATTATAATCCTTATTATGAAATGATCGACGCCCAACTTACAACTGAAATATTTGGCCTGTTTGCACCAATGCGACCTGACATCGCAATGCAAATGGCTCATCTTCCCATTACGACAACTGCGAGAGAAAACGCTGAATGGATTTCTCAATTTTATGTCACAATGCATGCACTGGTGCCACTGATCGGCCAGAATTCATCAATGTCGAGAAAGGATCAGGTCTTTTGGATCGCAGATGAAGCAAGAAAGATCCTGCCTGATGAAAGTTATGCGGCTAAAATGTATGACTTCGTAAAAAATGAATATGAAAAAGGGGGCAAATGGGAAGATGTACGAAATGCGCTCCACGAAAAATACCAGGTCAGACAGGAAGACAGATATTTTTGGGCTACAAAAGACACGATTTGCAATGGTTGTTTTGCCGCGGGTATTAATTTTGGCGCAAGTATCATTAGTTTGCTGTACGGCGAGGGAGATTTAAAAGAAACGATCAAAATTGGTGCTCTCATCGGTTGGGATTCAGATAATCCAACAGCGACATGGGGTGGTTTATTGGGCTTTATGATTGGCCGGGAGGGTATTGAAAAGACCTTTAACCGAAAATTTGCGAACATTTTTCATATCCATAGAACGCGGATAAACTTTCCTGGAAATGGAATCGATTCCTTCGAAGTGATGGCTGAAAAAGGGCTTTTTGTTGTAGACAGGGTGGTGCAGGAACAAATGAAAGGAGGAATAGACTTGGAACACAATCAATGGTTCATCCCCATTCAAAAAGATGAGCAGAAAAACTCAAATGAGTAAGCATGATATATCAAACAAATTCTTTCAAAAACGCTTTATATCTGATCCTGTTTCTTGGGGTAGGTATTGAAGCATGTGATGGGCAAAATGCTCCCGATACTTCAGAAGCAAAGGAAGCAGGCAATATACAAATGGAAGAAAATTTGCTTTTGCAGCTCACCATGGATGATTTAAATGGGTTCCAGTGGTTGAATCCGCCAACAACTTATCAATTGAAAGGTGGCGTACTTCAAATAACAGCTCCAGAGGGTTCAGATTATTTTAATAATCCAGAGGATCAAGCAATCACCGGTACCGCACCTTTTTTCTATCGTCAAGTAAAAGGAGATTTTGTTGCAGAAGCCCATTTACAACCTGATTTTAGTGATCAATGGAATGCGATGGCACTTATGGTCTATATCGATTCTACAAACTGGATCAAGTTTGCTTTTGAAAATTCTGATGCAACAGGACCGGGTATTGTGTCAGTAGTAACGAGGGATGTTTCTGATGATGCGAATGGTGTGATCCTGAACACTGATCGAAGTATTTGGCTCAAGCTCATTCGAAAAGGCGATCTCTACTCCATGCTCTGGTCAAGAGATGGAGGCACCTACCGGATGGCCCGACTATCAGCTATGAATAAAATGGATGCTGTACGATTTGGAATTGAAGCCCAATGCCCAGTCGGGGAATCCGCTGTACATGTGTGTGATTATTTTTCCATTGTCTTAAAAACTGTTGAAGATCTGCGCAAAGGTATATAAGTAACCTTACATTGATACATCAAATAAATCTAATTTTGTAAAACACAACCTTACGATATGATAAAAGTGCTGATTACTTTTCTTTGCTGTTTCGCCTTTTTCTTCCTCCCTGGTCAACAAACTGATCAGCAAAGAATTGAAAGCAAAATCGAAAAGATCATTTCCTCCATGACGTTGCAGGAAAAGATCGGTCAAACAAACCTAAGAGGTACATCGAGCCGGGTAAAAGGAGCCCTTTCCCAGGAACTGAAAGACATGGTGATCGAAGGCCGTGTTGGTGCGTTCCTGAATGTCATGCAGCCGGAATATATCCAGGAGTTGCAGCACCTGGTTATCGAAGAAAGCAAGCATGGTATTCCCCTTTTATTTGCCCGAGACATTATTCATGGATTCAAAACGATATTTCCGATTCCACTTGGCCAGGCTGCTAGTTGGGATCGTGAAGTAGCCTACAATACCGCTAGAGTCTCTGCGATCGAAGCTTCAGCCCAAGGCATACGCTGGACCTTTGCTCCCATGCTTGATATCGCGCGAGACAGCCGTTGGGGGCGAATTGCGGAATCACCTGGTGAAGATCCGTTTCTTGCCAGTTTGATCGCCAAAGCTGCTGTCGAAGGTTTTCATGGTGAAGGCTTATCTGATCCAACAAGCATAGCCGCATGCGCCAAACACTTCATAGGCTACGGTGCTGCCGAGGGCGGTCGAGATTATAATACAGTCATCATTCATGAACCGTTATTGAGAAATGTGTACTTGCCACCATTTCAAGCTGCATTGAAAGCTGGTGCACCCACCGTTATGACTTCGTTTAATGAAATAAATGGTGTTCCCGTATCAGGTAGCAAGTTTTTACTTGACCAGGTACTCAGAAAAGAAAATGGATTTGATGGATTTGTAGTCAGCGACTGGAACAGTGTTATTGAATTGATTTCACATGGATTTGCCGCCGATGAAAAACAAGCTGCAGAGTTGGCTGGCAATGCCGGCCTTGATATGGAAATGAATAGTCGCGCCTATGAGGGCCATTTGGAAGAACTGATCAAAGAAGGTAAAGTTTCAGAAGCGCAGTTAGATTTTTTAGTGAAAAATATTCTGCGCGTAAAGTTTAAAATGGGGCTTTTTGAAAACCCATATGTCGACACTAAACAAAAAGCCCATTACTATAGCGCTGACCACCTGGAAAAAGCAAAAGATGCCGCAACAAAAAGTAGTGTGCTTTTGAAAAATGATCAGATCTTACCATTGCAGCAAAACACGAAAATTGCTTTAATTGGTCCTCTCGCGCATGCTCCCCGCGAACAGTTGGGTACCTGGAGTTTCGATGGGGATGGTACAAAAAGCCAGACACCCAAAATGGCGCTTGAACATTCCAGCTTTGAAATAAATTACGCACCAGGTCTTTCTTACTCGAGGGATAAGTCAGGAGAAGGATTTGATGATGCGCTATCCTCTGCCAATCAATCAGATATTATTGTATACGTTGGTGGCGAGGAAGCTATTTTGTCAGGCGAAGCGCACAGCAGGGCGGATATTCGTTTACCCGGTCGTCAGGAAGAATTATTGGATTTACTGGCAAAAACAGGGAAACCAATCGTCCTGGTCATCATGGCTGGAAGGCCCATAAATATTCAGGCCATTCTGGATAAAGTCGATGCCGTACTGATGATGTGGCATCCTGGAACAATGGGTGGGCCAGCTCTTAGGGAAATGCTCTCAGGAGAAGTTGAACCAGGGGGAAGATTACCCGTCACATGGCCAAAGTCAGGTGCTCAATGCCCGATCTATTACAATCACAAGAATACGGGCAGACCCGCGAATACACATTCTTTTGTACCAATTGATTCAATTCCCATCGGCGCATGGCAAAGCTCTCTTGGCAATGAGTCTCATTACCTGGATTTGGGGTTCACACCACAATTTCCATTTGGATTCGGTCTTGGTTATAGCTCTTTTTCATATTCGGATTTGCGTATAAATACACCAACATTAAAAAATGGTGAAACGCAAAAAATCTCGGTTCAATTGAAAAACACAGGGACAAGGCGCAGTACTGAAACAGTGCAACTTTATATCCAGGATGTCGTTGGATCAATCACCCGTCCGGTGAAAGAACTGAAGGGTTTCACAAAAATCACACTCGATCCTGGACGCTCAACTAATGTACAGTTTGAAGTAAGCACTGAGCGTCTCACTTTTTATAATAGCAGGAATGAAAAGGTACTTGAGCCTGGCTCATTCAATGTCTGGGTGGGGCCGAATTGTACTGAAGGTCTCAGTGGGGCTTTCTCTTTAATAGAAGATTAAGGAAGCCCAGGGAGAATGGTATTTATCTCAAATCAAGGGGGTAAATTGATCATGATGAAGCTCTCACAATCGATTCTTGTGAGTCATTCGTAACTTTAGATCGATGAGAGCTTACCAGGTGTTAGGTCAATTCCTTTTGGATGAAAACAAACAGTCAATGCGCGTATATTATATCGCATTTTTAGTATTCTTGAGCACAATCGGAACAGGTTTGAACGCACAAATGAGTAGCGAGATAGAAGAAAAAATTGAGCAGATACTTGCTCAACTTACACTGAAGGAGAAAGTAGCCATGTGCCACGCCCAATCAAAATTCAGTTCACCAGGTGTACCCCGACTGGGTATCCCCGAAGTCTGGATGTCTGACGGGCCACATGGTGTCCGGGGAGAGATTAATTGGGACGATTGGGGATATGCAAACTGGACCAATGATTCGATCACGGCTTTTCCGGCATTAACCTGCCTTGCAGCAACATTCAATCCGGATTTATCTTACCAATATGGGGTTGCTGTTGGAGAAGAGGCTAGATACCGAAAAAAAGATGTATTGTTAGGTCCCGGTGTAAACATCTACCGGACACCTCTCAATGGAAGAAATTTTGAGTACATGGGAGAAGACCCACACCTCGCATCCGTTTTGGTCATCCCGTATATCAAAGGGGTACAACAAAATGGTGTGGCAGCATGTGTGAAGCATTATGTACTGAATAACCAGGAGCTGTGGCGCGGACATATTAATGTTGAAGTGAGCGACAGGGCTTTGAATGAGATTTACCTGCCTGCTTTTAAAGTGGCTGTTCAAGAAGGAAAAGCCTGGGCAATTATGGGCGCATACAATCAGTTTCGCGGTCAGCACTGTTGTCATAATGATTACCTGCTCAACCAGGTGCTTAAAAAGGACTGGAATTTTGACGGAGTGGTCATCACGGATTGGGGTGGGGCGCACGACACGCGTGAGGCCGCGCTTTACGGATTAGATATGGAGATGGGAACAGGTACAGACGGTTTGACCATTTCAACTAAAAATACATACGACTACTACTATTTGGCAAATCCTTTTCTGGAGTTATTGGAGAAAGGAGAAGTGCCTGTTTCAGTTGTTGATGATAAAGTGCGCAGAATACTCCGATTGATGTTTCGCACAACGATGAACCGAAATCGGCCATTTGGAAGAATGAACAATGTCGAACACCAGGAGGTTGCAAGGGCTATTGCAACTGAAGGGATTGTGTTACTGAAAAATGAAGACGATTTCTTCCCGGTCGACCCGGACCAGGAAATAACAATCGCCGTGATCGGTGAAAATGCAACACGTAAATTGACGATTGGCGGTGGGTCATCCGAGCTAAAAGCGAAGTATGAGATCTCTCCACTCCTGGGTATTCAAAAGAGGTACCCCAAAGCACGGGTTTTACATGCGAAGGGTTATGCGTCAGGACCGTCAAACTATGGACGAATAACACCATCCAATCTCGATCCTGATTCACTCGTCAATGGCGCAATCGCTGCTGCCGCACAAGCTGATGTTGTCTTGTTTTTTGGCGGATTGAATAAAAGCCATCACCAGGATTGTGAAGGAGGCGATCGTTTGCAGTACGAACTGCCTTTTGGACAAAATGAGCTGATTGCCACATTAAAAAAAGTCAATCCGAATATTGGAGTTGTATTATTGAGTGGAAATGCAGTGGCAATGCCCTGGCTTTCTGATGTAAAAGGAGTAATGCAGGGCTGGTTTTTGGGAAATGAAACCGGACATGCTCTGGCAGATATCATCAGTGGTGACAAAAATCCATCAGGGAAACTTCCATTTACGTTTCCGGTTAAACTGGCAGACAACTCAGCTCATTATTTTGGAGAATTATCCTACCCCGGGGACAGTATCAATCAATATTATAAAGATGATATCCTGGTTGGATACCGCTGGCATGATACCAAAAAAATCAAACCGCTTTTTGCTTTTGGTCATGGCCTTTCCTACACCAACTTTAATATCACTAAAGCGAAGACCGATCAAAAATCTTATGCCCCTGGAGAAATCATTTCTATTGCCTGTGAAGTGGAAAATACCGGCGCTGTGGATGGTGCAGAAGTTGTCCAGATCTATGTCGGAAAACTGAACTCTAAAGTGGAACGTGCAACAAAAGAATTAAAAGGATTTAAAAAGGCCCACCTAAAAAAAGGAACACATACTTCTATTGATGTATCAATAAAAACAAATGATCTCGCATTTTATGATGAGTCTAAACCCGGTTGGAATCTTGAAAAAGGAGACTATATGATTTTTATCGGAAATGCATCTGATCATATTTTTCAAAAAATTAAAATCACAATTCAATGATGCGTACTATTTGTATTTCCATATTCTCCTGTTGTCTTTATTTGATGGGCTGCACACCTGGCGATCAAAATCAAATGGATCAACCTGTCGAAAAAGCAGTACCAGAAACTACCCCACCATACTTTTCTATAGCCGGTAAAGAAGCGGCCATCTATACAACAGCAGAAAATACTGATCTCCGGTTATCGACCACCGGTAAAGAATCATTTATGGATGCTAAGCAGCCTTTGGAAACCGAGGTGGCCGTTTTTGTAAACCCGAATAAAACCTTTCAGACGTTTATGGGAATAGGTGGTGCAATTACAGATGCCTCTGCAGAAGTATTTGCAAAGCTCCCTCCTGAAAAGCAAAGCGAGTTTCTAAAAGCATATTATAACCAGGAAGAAGGTATCGGATATACGCTTGCCAGAGCTCCAATCCATAGTTGCGATTTCAGCAGTGGAAGTTTCACGTATGTAACAGATGAGGACAAAGAACTCAAAACGTTTAATATCGAACATGATCAGCAATTTCGCATTCCTTTAATTAAAAAAGCGATTGAAGCTGCAGGTGGCGAATTGCCATTGTATGTCAGCCCCTGGAGCCCGCCTGCATTTATGAAAACGAACGGGAATATGCTCCAGGGAGGATCTCTGCTTCCGGAGTATGCAGATGCCTGGGCCTTGTATTATGCAAAGTTTATTAAAGCCTATGAAAGCGAAGGTATGCCCATTTGGGGACTGACCATTCAAAACGAACCGATGGCTACTCAAAGATGGGAGTCATGTATTTATACAGCAGAAGAAGAACGTGATTTTTTGAAAAACCACTTAGGGCCTACCCTGGAAAAGGAAGGGTTGGGGGACAAGAAAATTATTGTCTGGGATCACAATCGCGATCTGATTAATCATCGTGCAAACACCATTTTCGACGATCCTGAAGCATCCAAATATGCCTGGGGAATTGGTTTTCACTGGTATGAAACATGGACTGGCGGCCAACCAATGTTTAATAATCTAGATAATATTGCCGAATCATATCCGGACAAGAAACTCATTTTCACGGAAGGGTGTGCAGAAAGTTTTAATGCTGATCACTATGCGTACTGGCCAAATGCAGAGCGGTATGGTCGGTCAATGATCAATGATTTTAACCAGGGAACTGTTGCGTGGACGGACTGGAATATTCTGCTGGATGAAACCGGAGGACCCAATCATGTCAACAATCTATGTTTTGCACCCGTGCATGCGGACACAAGGACCGGAGAGATTATCTATACGCCTTCCTACTTCTACATTGGTCATTTTTCAAAGTTTGTACGGCCAGATGCAAAGAGGGTGAGTACGGTGAGTAGCAGAAGTCATTTGCTGAGTACTTCATTTCTCAATACGGATGGGAAAATGGCAACAATCGTGATGAATCATACAAATGAAGAGATCACCTATAAATTATACGTTGGAGACATGGCTGTTGAACAAACAATTCTTCCCCATGCGATGCAAACACTTGTGTACTAGGTACATATAAAATGAGGGTACACGGCGTGCGGGGTGTCACCCCGCTATATAATTCATCAACCATACCATGAAAACAGGGCCATCATGATCAAGTACCAGGCTTTGAATACCTTCATTTGCTTTCATCGGTCCAATGGTATCAATACGGGATTCAATGAGTGCGCGATCGTATCCTTTTTCGAACTCCGGATGACCCTGGATACCGACCATTCGATCTCCAACTTTAAACATACCAAAAGGACATTCTTTTGAATGAGCTAGCAGGGTGCTTCCATATGGCATTTTTAGCACCTGGTCCTGGCAGGACATGAGCAGATTGAATTCATTTTGATATGGAGTCATCCATTTTTCCTGTGCTATTATTTGAAATGTGTGCACTCCCACACACCACCCACTGGCACTTTTTTCTACTTTTCCGCCCAACGCCTCAGCCAACATTTGATGTCCAAAGCATATGCCCACATAATATCTTTTGTGCTGTTGTATTTCCCTGACAAAAGCTTTTAGCTGATGAATCCAGGGAATATCCTCATATACTGAATGTTTTGACCCGGTGACCAGGTAGGCATCACACTCTAGGGCTGATTGTGGAAACTGTTCATTGTATACGTCATAGTGCTGAAAAGTAATTTCTGGTAAAAGCTTTTCGAACATATCACGATAGTCTCCGTACGCTCTTAAAAATGAGCCTTTGACATGGTCACATTCCAGCATGCCTACTTTCATGATCAATCCATTTTCTGGCAAATGATTCGATAGGTAATATTCGCAAAAGGAATGCACATATTATCATATTTTTAGTTGATTTTTATCGTTTTATAAACTTCAGACTTATAACCAAATGGAACGATTAAGCGTTTTTGATATTTATAAAATTGGCGTGGGACCATCAAGTTCCCATACGTTGGGACCCTGGATCGCGGCTCAACGATTTGCCCTGGCTTTAATTGGGTTAGAAATAGATGAGATAGAAGTCCACCTTTTCGGATCGTTATCCAAGACAGGCATTGGTCACGCAACAGATTATGCTGTTCAATTAGGCCTGGAAGGACACGACCCCAAAAAAATTGATACATTAAATATTCCTTTTTTTATTGAACGAATTCGTTCTCAGCAGCAATTGGTAATCAATGGGCAACCCATCCAGTTTAATCCGAAGCGGGACATCATATTTGAAAACAGTATCAAACCGGCTCATCCGAATACACTGATTTTTAAGACCTTTTTTAAAGGAGCCCTTGTTCTTGAGCACACCTATTATTCTGTTGGTGGTGGTTTTATCGAACGAAAAGGGAAGATACATGATGATCAAAGAAAAGTCACTTTGCCGTTTCCAATTGATTATGGAGAGGATCTCATACAATATACTGATCAGGAGGGTGTGTCCATTTCAGAAATCGTGCACCGTAATGAGCTTCATTTTCATGATGAAGAGGAGATTGAGACTCGCCTTGTTGAGTTACTGGTGGCTATGCGTCAGTGCATCTTTAAAGGGTGTAATACAGAAGGGGTGTTACCGGGTGGACTGAATGTCAAGCGCCGAGCTGGAAAAATTGCGAGACAGCTTTTAGGTGAAAGTGGCCATGAAAGTTGTCGGTCTTTTTTCGATGCGATCAAAAATACAGGAAATCAATTTCGTACTGTCAATCATTGGATCAATTGTTTTGCGTTGGCTGTAAATGAAGAAAATGCATCAATGGGAAGAATCGTCACTTCTCCTACTAATGGGGCAGCTGGTGTCATTCCGGCAGTGCTGTGCTATTACTATTGTTTTTGCGATTACAATGGCAGGGAGGATTTAAAAAAATTTATGTTCACTTCCGGTGAAATCGGCTGTTTATTCAAAAAAGGAGCCACGATCTCTGCTGCAGTGGGTGGCTGCCAGGCTGAAATTGGTGTGTCATCAGCAATGGCTGCTGCAGGCCTGACAGAACTCATGGGCGGGACACCCAGACAAGTCCTAATGGCTGCTGAGATTGCCATGGAACACCACCTGGGTCTGACATGCGACCCTATCGGTGGTCTTGTTCAGATCCCTTGTATTGAACGTAATGCGATTGGAGCAGCAAAAGCAATAACAGCGAGTAACCTCGCTCTTGTGAGTAACCCAAATGATGCCCTTGTAAATTTCGATGTCGTCGTAAAATCGATGTGGGATACGGCCCGTGACATGAATGGAAAGTATAAGGAAACAGCCGAAGGAGGCCTGGCTTTTAATCTGCCGATTGCTTTGCCGGAATGTTGATTTGGGCTGCCAGCGTGGTTCCCGTCTACCAAAATCACTCGTTTAAATAAAAATATATTACGCAACTATTTGGTTGCTTAATTAATTTGACATATATTCGCAACCGAATAGTTGCATATGCGCGTGTCAACAAGTTTTTTCAAACATTTAAAACTCAAACAATGAAAGACAAAATCTTCAAGGAAAAATATTATCCGCATGCCATTGAAGCCGTATGGAACGCCATTACCACAGCTGAGCAAATCACAGCCTGGTTTCTGAAAGCAGACTTTAAAGCTAAACCAGGTTATGAATATACTTTAATGCATGAAGTGGTGAAACCTGATGGGGAATGTTCTTCTACCATTGTAAAAGGAAAAGTCCTGAAAGCTGAGCCCGTCCATCATTTATCATATACCTGGGTGGTGGATGGAGCAACTGAAACAATCGTTAACTGGTATTTGGAAGAAAAAGATGGTGGCACCCTGCTGAGAATTGAGCACTCCGGCATCAGCCTTTATCCATCCTCTGAAATCGCCTTGAATATGTTTAACTCATTTTCAGGTGGTTGGGACAATTGCCTCTCTGAATTAGAAAAATATATGAAAGCGACCGTCGATGCCTGATGCACAACTCACTAAAATATTAAAAGCTATCGCCGACCCGACAAGACGTGAAATTTTTCACGTGCTTGTCGTGGCGAGTGCTGCTTTATCGATCTCACAGATTTCTGACCGGTTTGATATGACCCGGCAAGGATTAACCAAACATCTCAAACAATTGGAGAGTGCCGGATTGATTATGGTCAGACCCGAAGGTCGTGAGCGGTTTTGTGAAGCGAATCTGTATCCTTTAAAACAAATCAATGAATGGGTCCAGTTTTATGACAAATTCTGGGATGAAAAGCTTGACAATTTAGGCCGATATTTGGATAGCAATGAATAAGAAAAAACCAGCTGCTATTTATTCAGTTGCTTTTTCTTCATGCATGCAGGATCTGTAATAGACAACATCGTCAACCATTTCTTTTAGGTTGATTAGCCCCTCTTCTACGAGGTCGGGGCGAAGCACATTCGGCTTTTCATCTACAATCTGACAGACCTTTGGATCGATCATCGAATACGTATAGTATGTGCTCACAAGCACTTCATCCTTCTTGAAAAGCGTATGGTATCGTAAAATGGTTTTCATGATCGTTCAAGGAGTTGTAGATGGTCTGAGCTACAAAATGATTGCCGATAAGCTGATGATTGGCACTGAAACTGTTCGTGATCTTATCAAAAAAATATATCGCAAACTGGAAATCAATAGTAAAACAGAGCTGATCAAAAAAAGATGGACGACGATATCTAAAGCCCTCCTCCCAATAGAATCTATTGATCTATCAATTAATTATGAGGAGAAGGAGTTCAACCACTTCGTGGTTGTTTCTCAGCAAAATTATTACTCGCACCGCATTTCATACGGCGCTATTCATGTTGAATCCTTTCAGGATTCTATAGAGGAAAAGGAATTAGTCAAATAAATGTCAATAGGTCTAAATTCCCATTTTCAACTCAAAGGGTAAAACATTCCTTTCAGGATTGAAAGTAAATAACCTCAAATGAAAGCCAAGAAATTCATTTTAAATCCCTTCAGGATTCTGTTACGATAATTGTCGTGTTTTAACAAATGCCCATTGGGTAGGCTATCATTTATTTCATTTGAATCGATGCACAATCCTGAAAGGATTGAATGTGATTAGACCCGGATACAATCCGGGAAAAGATGATTGTCATAAGGACAACCTTGAAGCGGTTGAATATTGATCCTCAAATATTTTGTAATTAGGAACGTTTTGATCTTTTTAACTACAATCGATTGGGGCAACCTTTCCGAGGTTCTTATCAAAGAGCATGTTTTCGTACATTAGAACAAATAACAAAAGCAATCATGTTTCATATTTATCATGATCTATATATTCAAGCCAAACCAGAAGCCGTCTTTCGAGCTGTTTCTGATCCCGGAGATTTAGAAAAATGGTGGCCGCTTGAATGTTCAGGAAAGCCAGAATTGCTGGGCGAGTATCGTTTATATTTTGAACCTGATTTTGATTGGCGTGCTAAAGTAATAAAAGTAGTACCCAACGTTTCATTTCACCTGAAAATGACACAATCCGACCCGGACTGGCAACCAACTTCCTTTGGATTTGACTTGAAAGAAGAAGGGGATGGCGTCTGGGTTGAGTTCTGGCATCGCAACTGGCCGGAATGGAACCATCATTATCGCCGTTCTTCCTATTGCTGGGCCATTCTTTTGAATGGAATGAAAGATTATGTGGAGAAAGGGGTCATTGTGCCATTTGAGGATCGCATCTGATTTTGTGCTCTTCGTCAAGGAGATAAAAGAATACGAATTGAAAATCAATTTGTCAAATAATTTGATGTGTGAACTAATTAGAAGACTGTGCAAAAGAACCTTAAAATCTCTTATCTCTATTTAAATCTGCATCTGTTTTCAGTGATCAAGATATTTGTGGTCATTTTATTTTGCATCAATACTGTACTACTCGTTAGTGGCTTTTGGCATTTTTTAGCTGTTATCATTCCCTTTCTCATTTTTCTGGGTTATGTAATCATCCATATCGGAACAATCAAAATTAAAGATTCTGAGCAACAGAAAATGATTCAGATCCGGAATGTATTCCAGACGATCCACCTGGAAAGTCCAGTCAAATTTTCATCCTGGTGGTGCTACTCTTTTAATGAGGGATTCAACCCGTATGGAAGTTTGACGAGCGGGCGAGCACGGACTACTTCAAATGATTATTTTGTCTTACTGCACCTGGCAGATAATGCTGGCGAGCAAGTGCTTTTTAAAGAAAAAATTGAACTGGATTCCAGATTTCCAAATGAGACGAATTATTCAGCGCAGGTTATTCCCCCTGAATGTAAAGTGATCAAAGTGCAGCGGGTAGATAAGGTTTATGATCTGATTCGATCCAACCTCGCAACGGATGAGTTCACTCCTGCTCTTAACGGTGCAGTGACTTCAACCGAAAAACCTGACTCGCCTACTCCCTTAAAAAACTAGTCCTTCCATCAGTCTTGCTCGATATCAGCTACACCACATGGTGCAGTATACGCACGAAATCGGTTTCCTTTTCCGACCTGAAAACCCTTTGACAATATGATATGGTCGCCGGCCTTGAATACAACATCAGTATTTTGCCCACCAAAGACAGTCTTGTTGCAACTGATCCAGTTCGAGGATTCGTAATATTTGTGCCCTTGAATATCTGAACTAATCACCCACAGCGGCGGGCAATTTGAGTATAAATCACTTTGCCAGACGCCACGTCCAAATGTAGATGCCCGGATCAAATTTTCACTTTCATATAGCTCCAGGTCGGAAACTGGAACAATTGGCAATTTATTCCAAAATGGAACCCAGTCACCCATGGTAGCACCCCTGTAAAACACACCGATATCAGTCCCAATGTACATGTTGCCACTCTGATCTACCTGGATGGCGTTGACCGGTACATTTGGTAGCGTACCGGAAAGATTTGTCCATGTCGAACCCGCGTTGAATGAAGCATACACTTTTTCCCCTGTTGCGAATCCGCCGTAAGTCCAATATACATGGTCTGAATTATTCGGCCGCACATCGATATCCGTGATCCGCAATGAAGTCGATATTATCTGACTCCAGGTGACACCTTCATCATCAGACCTCCACATCTTCCCTGTTGTGCCAAATGAGGATGATCCTCCGGCAGCATAAAATCTTAAATTGTTATTTGGACATCTTTCGATATCCCAATTTCCACTGATATTTCTATTCCACCAACTTGCCCCATAATTTGTTGATCTCCAAAGAGAGTCATATCCTGCCAGAACGAAGCCGGCATTGGTATTATGCACTTGTACTCGAGGGAAAAACCTCGTTGCACTGTCGGGAGTGATATAATTCACATTACTCCCGTTATCAGCGAATCGTGCTATTGCCCGGTTTGCTGAAAAATATCCGGTAAGTGCACTATTTGCATTATACACGCAATCAAAGCCATCATTTCCAGTAGAAACTGGATCCCAGACACTTGTATTAGAATGCCTCCTATGTACTCCATTATCCTGAAGCCCAATCATCATTTTGTCTACGTCGACCAGTGATCCAGCCATGTGGTAGATTTGTGAAGTCGAAATTCCATCTGATAAACTG
>Ga0316201_10000555_pt1 | contig 21828 bp, 21 predicted proteins | sample CS6wburrow_MG_FD_204516 | JGI IMG/M metagenome (GOLD analysis project Ga0316201, IMG submission 204516) | Coastal sediment microbial communities from Delaware Bay, Delaware, United States - CS-6 worm burrow | ecosystem: Environmental > Aquatic > Marine > Coastal > Sediment | place: USA... | reverse complement strand
TAGGTCGTATCGTCTCCGGGGTGACCGCGAGTCAGGCCCTTGTCGATGCCGCGGCAGACGCCGGGGCCGATCTTCTGCTGGTTCATCACGGCTACTTCTGGCGCGGTGAGCCGGCGCCGCTGGTCGGGGTGAAGGCAAGGCGGATCAGAGCCCTGATGGCGGCGGATATGAGCCTGCTGGCCTATCATCTGCCGCTGGATGCGCATCTTGAACTGGGAAACAATCACCAGTTGGGGGAGCGTCTCGGTTTCGATTCAGGGGTTCGGGTCGAGGGTCTGCTGTGGGGCGTGGAGCTGCCACAATCCATGTCTGCCAAGGATCTTGCAGCGCGCGTCGAATCGGCGCTGGGGCGCGAGCCTCTGGTGGTAGGCCGAGAGGCGCCCTTGCAGCGCATTGCCTGGTGCACCGGGGCCGCTCAGGGGATGATCGGACAGGCGGCCGCCGCCGGCTTCGACGCCTTCATCAGCGGTGAGATCTCCGAGCAGACGGTGCATGAGGCGCGGGAACTCGGGATCCTCTACCTGTCTGCCGGCCATCACGCGACCGAGCGCTATGGGGTGCGGGCCCTGGGCGACGAACTGGCCGATCGTTTCGGGCTCAGCCACCAGTTTATCGACATCGCCAATCCGGTCTGAAGGCGGCCGGGATGCCATTACCATATCCAGCTAATCCTTGTCATAGATCCCCTGTTCTTGACCGGGGAAAGCCCATGCTGGAGAATCCGGAATCGATTAGGGAAAATCAGCATATTCTTAAGATGCGATTCGGGCGCAGGTGCGCGTCTTTTTCCCTTTATTTTTCGGGTCTTTGGGAGTCCACAAATGAGTTCAGAAGGCGTAGACCTCAAGAAGCGCCGCTTCCTGACTGCCACAACGGCCGTCGTCGGAGCGGTAGGTGTCGGCTTTGCAGCCGTGCCATTTATCGCGTCCTGGAATCCGTCTGAGCGGGCCAAGGCGCTCGGCGCGCCGGAAGAAGCGGATATCAGCAAGCTCGAGCCCGGCGCTCTGTTGCGCCTGAAATGGCGCGGCAAGGTGACCTGGGTGGTGCGTCGCACGGAGCAGAGTATTGCTGATCTGAAGACCCTGGACAGCGAGCTGGCGGATCCGAATTCGGACGTGGAGACTCAGCAGCCGGCCTATGCGAAGAATGCGACCCGGTCGATCAAGCCCGAATTTGCGGTGTTGGTCGGTATCTGCACTCATCTGGGCTGCTCGCCGACTTACCGCCCGGAAGTGGCTCCGGCTGATCTCGGACCGGACTGGAAGGGTGGTTTCTTCTGTGCCTGCCATGGTTCGAGGTTCGATCTCGCCGGTCGTGTCTACAGTGGCGTTCCGGCGCCGACCAATCTGGTGGTACCGCCGCACCAGTACCTGTCTGACAATGTCATCCTGATCGGAGTTGACGGAGGTGCAGCATGAGCTTCATGAACTGGATCGATGAGCGCTTCCCGGCCACCAAGGTCTGGAATGAGCATCTGGCGCAGTATTACGCACCCAAGAACTTCAATTTCTGGTACTTCTTCGGCTCGCTGGCCATGCTGGTGCTGGTTCTGCAGATCGTCACCGGCGTCTGGCTGGCGATGCTGTACAAGCCGTCTGCTGAAAATGCCTTCGCATCGGTCGAGTACATCATGCGTGATGTCGACTACGGCTGGTTGCTTCGTTACCTGCATTCAACCGGTGCCTCGGCGTTCTTCCTGGTGGTCTACCTGCACATGTTCCGTGGATTGATCTACGGCTCGCACCGTCGGCCGCGCGAACTGCTTTGGATTATCGGTGTGATCATCTATGTGGCCATGATGGCGACCGCGTTCATGGGTTACCTGCTGCCCTGGGGTCAGATGTCCTACTGGGGTGCACAGGTCATCGTGAACCTGTTCGCCGCATTCCCGTTTGGCATCGGAGAACCGCTATCGATCTGGATTCGCGGTGACTATGTCATCTCCGATGCGACCTTGAACCGCTTCTTCGCGCTGCACTTCCTGCTGCCCTTTGTACTCGCTGCCCTGGTGTTCATCCACATCGTCGCGCTGCACAAGGTGGGTTCGAACAACCCGGACGGGATCGAGATCAAGAAGAACAAGGACGAGAACGGCATTCCGAAAGACGGTATCCCTTTCCATCCCTACTACTCGGTCAAGGATATTGTCGGTATCGGGGTGTTCCTGATCTTTTTCAGCGCCATCGTTTTCTTCGCACCTGATTTCTATGGTCTGTTCCTCGAGGCACCGAACTTCGAGCCGGCCAACCCGTTGAAGACGCCCGAGCACATCGCGCCAGTCTGGTACTTCACACCCTTCTACGCCATGTTGCGCGCGGTTCCACCGATGCTCAATTCGCAGTTTCCGGGTGTAGTGGTGATGTTTGCCGCGATCATCGTGCTGTTCTTCCTGCCATGGCTGGATCGCAGCCCGGTCAAGTCAATCCGTTACAAAGGACCGATCTTCAAGATTGCCGTCGCGATCTTTGTGGTCTCGTTCGTGGTACTGGCGTGGCTTGGGATGCAGGCATCGACGCCTGGGAGAACGCTCGCCGCACAGGTCTTCACCGTGTTGTACTTCGCGTTTTTCTTGCTGATGCCTTTCTACAGCAGGATGGACAAGACCAAGCCGGTGCCGGAGAGGGTAACGAAATGAAAAAGCTGATCGCTGTTATTACATTGGCACTGATGCCCCTCACCGGTATGGCTTCCGGTGGTGGCGGTGTCCAACTTCAGCAGGCGAACATCGATCTTGGCAACGAGGCTGCCATCCAGCGCGGTGCCAAGCTGTTCGTAAACTATTGTATGGGCTGCCATTCGGCCAAATACGTGCGTTACAAGCTGTTCACTAACGTCGGTCTCACCGAAGACGATATCAAGAACAACCTGATGTTTGCCGACGCCAAGGTCGGTGACCTGATGAAGATCGCCATGCCGGAAGCAGAGGCCGCCAACTGGTTTGGCGCCCCGGCCCCGGACCTGACCCTGACAGCACGTATCCGCCATGGTGGTGCCGACTGGATCTACACCTACCTAAAGGGCTTTTACAATGACCCCTCGCGCCCGATGGGTGTGAACAACACGCTGTTCCCAAACGTCGGCATGCCGCATGTTTTGTGGGAAATGCAGGGGACACAGAACCCGGTCTACAAGTATGAGGTGCATCACGATGGTCATATGGTTGCCGAGTTCGATACCGAGGCGGCAGCCGATGCCTACGTGGAGGAGCAGGGTGGTGAAGGCTTTCGCATGGACCGAGTGGTAGCCAGCCTGGAAATGGCCCAACCCGGTACCATGACAGCGGCCGAATACGACCAGGTGTCACGTGATCTCGCGACCTTCCTGACCTACATCGCCGAGCCGATGAAGCTCGAGCGTCAGCGCATGGGCGTTTGGGTGATTCTGTTCCTGGTGGTCTTCACGGTCATCGCATACCTGATGAAGAAGGAGTGGTGGAAGGATATCCACTGATCCGCGGCATCCGGTGCTGAAAATGAAAGGCGCATAGTCTGGTATACTGTGCGCCTTTCTTATTTCGGCCTGTTCTGTCCTGGGCCGGAAGTGATCTGGAGAGATTATTGATGACCGCCGTCGCCACCCGCCGATCCGTAATGACCCTGTTTTCCGATCCACAGAGTCTGCACTGTCACCGGGTTCGTATGGTCCTGGCCGAAAAAAATGTCACCTGCGACATTGTTGACGTCGATCCGCTGAACCTTCCTGAAGACGTAATGGATCTCAATCCTTACGGGACGCTGCCGACTCTGATCGATCGCGATCTCGCTCTGTACGACTCGCGGATCATCTGCGAATACCTTGATGAGCGTTTTCCGCATCCACCGCTGTTGCCGGTCGATCCGGTGTCGCGTGCCAGCTCGCGGCTTTACATGTACCGGGTGGAGAACGACTGGTATGGTCTGGTCAACCAGATTCTCGGTGGCGGCAAGCCGGCGACCAAGGCGCGCAAGGAGCTGCGTGAAGGGCTGACGGCCGCTGCACCGGTTCTGGCGCACAATCCGTTTTTCATGAGTGACGAATTTACCCTGGTGGATGCCAGCATCGCGCCGCTGTTATGGCGACTGCCGGCGCTGGGTGTCGAGATTCCGGGTGAGGCTGCCAAACAGATCAATGTGTATGCAGGCAACCTGTTCACGCGCAACGGTTTTATCGCCAGTCTGACGGAAGAAGAGCGCGAGATGCGCCGCTAGTCTTCGAACGTTATCCGGTCCACCCCAGTCTGCACCCCATGACATCCAATCGCCCATACCTGATTCGTGCGCTGTACGAATGGCTGGTCGACAATGAGTTGACGCCTTACCTTCTGGTGGATGCCAGCCGGGACTCGGTGCACGTGCCGACCCGCTATGTCGAAGAGGGGCGTATCGTGCTCAACGTCAGCCCCAGCGCCGTGCGGGACCTGTCCCTCAACAATGATCTAATCGCCTTTGAGGCGCGCTTCGGTGGGTCAGCGTTCGCTATCTCCCTGCCGCCCGATGCGGTACTCGGTGTGTATGCGCGAGAAAACGGCAAGGGTATGCTGTTTCCGGATGAGGGTATGACCGATGAGCCGGAGCCACCACAGCCGATCGGCCCTGCTCCGGCACCTGGCGGCCGGCCTTCCCTCAAGGTCGTGAAGTAAGCGCGGCTCAGCTGTCCTTGCGTTTGAACGGAACGACCTTGTTGTCTTTGCCGGCAGATGCGTCCGGCACATCGATCACAACGGACTCCGGATCAGGCAGACCGTCATCAATGATCTCCAGGCGGGTGCCCAGCATGATCACGAAGCCGGTTCGTCGACCCGCACCCTCCAGGCTGAAATCGAAGCGAAACATGCGCCGCACGCGCAGCCCCTCTACGGTCCAACGCACACCGATGCGTGCCAGGACCACGGTGCCGTCCAGAAACTGGAGGCCGCGGTTCTTGCAATAGCGTTGTACCAGGGTGGTGGCGAACTCACGCGCGCGCGCTCCGTCCAGCCAGAACATGAACGCGCCACCGGCGAGCAACATTGCAACGAGATAGCTCATCTGCCACCGAACTGCGGGCGTCGTTGATACCAGTTTATGTCGAATCTGAGCATCTTGTTGCTTATCCCTCTATTTCGGCAGCACATCAACCGCCCCTGCGGCTGATAGAAGACAGGATGTCGAAGGCACGTGATTCGAAACCCTCCGGTCTTCCCACCAGTCTCCAAAGTAACATGTGTGCTGCGGTGTAACTCGCCGCACCAGTCAGTACGGTCAGCATAAGCCCAAGAACGTCAAGCAACAGGCTAGCGCCGCCAACGGGCAGTGCTGCCTTGACAAACAATATTGCGGCGGCCATGACTGCAACCGCTATCGGGGATCGCCAACAGGGTGCAAGCAGGCCAAACGGGCTGACCCCCGTGTGCCTGCGCAGCATTTCCAGGTTCACCATCACCGAGATCAGTGCAATCGCCAGCCAGGCCACGAGAACTCCGTTCAGCCCAGCGCTTTTGATGCCGATCCAGAAGCCGGGCAGCACATAAAGCAGCTTGATCAATTCAAGATAGAACAACGGGCGGGTCTTGCCGGTTGATATCAACATAGTGTCGCCCATCGCAGTGATCGCGGTCAGGCTGCCCACCACGCCGACAAACTGTATTACGATGACCGCCCCGTCCCATTGTTCACCCAGCAGCAGCGGTACCAGCTGTGGGGCAATCAGGGAGATACCGACTCCGATCGGAAGTGCCAGGCCGATGACGACCTCCATGGCGACGCAAAATGCCGAGCAATGGGCGCCAGAGGTAGCCGACCTTTGCGCCAGCGCCGGTAGCAGCACACGCCTGATCGGTGCCAGTGTCTCTGTGGTCGCCATGTTGGCGATCTCGGATCCAACATGCAGAAATCCGACCGCAGACGCGGGCAGGAATGCCCCTGTCAGGAAGAATTGGACGCGTCCAAGGGCGGCGGTCACCATTTGCCCCCCCATCAGCCAACCGGAAAAGTTCATGAGTCGTTTAAATGACGCGAGGGTCCACGAAGGCATCGCGGGGTGGAGGACGTAGCTCAAGGCAACGCGCGTAGCGGTCGCGGTGATCATGCCTGCCAGTAGCGCCCAATAGCTGCGGTAGATCAGGGCAAGCAGCAGCGTGATGGCAAAGCCGCTGATTTTCGCTGCAATCTGCAGCACGAATTCCTTACGCTGGTTGAATGCTTTCTCATAGCGTATGAAATGTGGGTTCTTGAATCCATCGAGCAGCGGTATCAATGCCAGTACCATCAGGAGTGGTGCCAGTTGATCGTTGTCCATCAGACCCGCATAGGGATAGGCGGCGATGATCAGGATGATCGCCACCAGCATGCCGCGAGCGGCGTTCATGGTCCACGCGGTGTCGTAGTCGGCATCCTCTGTGTCCTGGAGCGCGAGTAGCGCGCCCTCGAAACGGAAGTCACTCAATGTCTCGATGACGAAGTAGAACGCCGAGGCCAGCGCCACCAGGCCGAAATCTCCGGGCGTCAGCAATCTGGCCAGGATAAGAGTGCTGACCAGGCCGATCGCCCTGACCAGGAGTCTGTTGGCTGCCAACCATACGCTGCTGCTTGCGACCCGCTGGGTCAGAGTTGCGACGCTCATCGGGAAATCTCTACCCCAGATCGCATGGTTGTTATCGGACCCGCAATGAAATTACCGATTTCCGTACTAAGGCCGTTCCGCGGGCGGCGCCATCGGCCATTGCGCGTATCGAAAGCCATCAGGCCGGATGGGACCAGCCTGCATCCTGCGACCACAGGGATTCATACGCACTGTAGGCGGTACCCCAGGTGAAGGTGGTTGATACCCTGCGCTTCATCAGCTTGATCTGGTGTTTGGTTTCGGTTGGGTTGAACAGTGCCTCGTCGATTTTCGCGGCCAGGGCCTCCACGCTGTCTGGCTCCGTGAGGTACGGGTAGTAACCACCAACCGCCTCCGGGATACCCCCCGTGCGTGTGGCAACGATCGGTGTGCCGAGGTAGCCGGCCTCGAGTAGCGTGATCCCGAATGGTTCTTCGCGCGAAGGTTGCACCAGCAGACGTGCGTGCCGGATGGCACTGAGTGTGTGCGTATGCTCCAGATCCGGAATGAAGAATACGTGGTCCTGCAGGCCAAGCTGCCGCGCGAGGCTGCGCAAAGTCTGCAGATAGGGGGTGCTTCGTCCGATCAGCACCAGCGCCGATTTCAGACCTGCACGCAGCAGCGAGGTATAGGCCTTTAGCAGCAGGTCCTGCCCTTTGTGGTGTTCGAAGGTCCCGACGTTGAGCAGATAGCTGTCATAGTCACCGGTCTTCGGCCTGAAACTATCGCGTTTACTGTTTTCGAGTTCCGCGATATCAATGCCGTTGTGAATGGTACAAATGGACTGCTCATCGAGTTTGAACGCGGCCTGCGCGCGTCGCGCGAGATCTTCAGAGCAGCACACAACCCGGTCTCCCTGCTTGAGCATCCAGCGTCCCATGGCGCGTTTGGCGACGCCTGACTGCACCATATCGGAAACCTCTGTGCCGTGCAGCGAGTAAAGCAAGCGTGTTTTGACGGGCGTGAACTTGTGCAGCAGGGCGAAGATCAGACAATTCAGGCCCGGGCAGTGCAGGTTTACCACCTGTATATTTCGGTCCCTGATGAATGCGCGCCAGGTACGTATCTCCGGGCCCAGATTCCGCATCCATGACGCCGGATTGTTCCCTGCGCGCTCGGTTGCCATAAGCCGACCGCTGACCACCGTAACGCCCTCGGATTCGCCAACCGAAAAGGACTCCCTCGACGGATCTGCGCAAAAGATGATCGGCCGCACCTGCCCTCGCCTCAGCGCTTCACGGGCAAGATTGATCACGACCTGGTTGACGCCGCCTGCCGCGGACAGGCTCCAGGGGAGGACGAAAAGCACACCTGGCGGATTGCTCATATCGACTTCCTTGCAGCGACCACGCGTTACCGTGTGTCGAGAACGGATTTGCTCTATTCGCTAAGACGGTCGCGGCGCAGCCGCGATCTTGCATCAAACAATCGTTTCGATCCGAGTAAAACTGCAGTCATGCTCCCGAGCCCGGTACCCGCGGCGATCAGAAACAGGATGAGCAGTTGATATTTCGCCGCCTCCATTGGCGGACTGCCAGCCAGGATCTGGCCGGTCATCATACCCGGCAGGCTAACGATACCAGCGGTCGCCATCGAATTCACGATCGGTATGAGGCCGGAGCGCAGTGATTCACGGCGAATATCCCCGATTGCTTCCGCCGCACTCTGTCCCAAGGCCAGGCGCGCCTCGATCTGATGACGTTTGTCCAGGGTCTGCCGGGTGAGATTGTCGAGTGATACGGCGATACCGGTCATCGTGTTGCCGAGCAGCATCCCCAGCAGCGGGATGGCGTACTGTGGCGTATACCAGGGCGCAGGCTGCAACAGAACCAGCAGCGCCAGCAGCGCGATCGAGAAAGAAGACAGAAACATCGACAGCGCACCAGTGCCATAGCCCCAGATGCCCCGCAGGCGATGCTTCTGCCTGGCCATTACCTCATATCCGGCGACACCGAGCATGACCGCTGCGAGTGCGGCGACCAGCCAGGGACTGGTGCTGTTGAACAGGGCCTTTAATACGAGACCGAGCAACAGCAGCTGTACCGTGCTGCGTGTTGCAGCGATCAGCACTCGGCGGCCGATGCCAAGGTGCAGGCGCCAGGACAGCCACGCCAGCAGCAATACCAGTCCTGCGGCGATCCCGAGATCGAGCGGGCTAAGTACGATCAGTGTCTCACCCTGCATGAACCTGCCTCAGGACGCCGGCCACTATCTGGTATTGAGCCGCCGCGACCCGAGTGCGCTGTGCCGGGTCGTGGCTGACCCAAAGTGCGCAACCATTCGTGCGTCGGCGCCAGGCCGCGATCAGTTGCTCGACCCGCTCGGCATTTGACCTGTCCAGGTTGGCCGTGGGTTCGTCGAGCAGCAGCGCGGAAGGCGCATAGGCGAGCGCGCGGAGTATTGCCAGCCGCTGGCGTTCTCCACTGGAAAGGCGCTGAATCTCCCAGTTCAGCACATCCGGCTCGAACCCCAATGACTGCAGATCATCGGTCGGCCAGGTGCCCGCGTGCTCGCCGACCAGTCGGGCCCACCAGTGGCTCTCTGCCGCCACGTAGACCACCTGTCGCCGCCATTGTGGCGCGGTCATGCTGCTGCGAGAGCCTTGGTCCAGCCAGACCTCGCCTTTTGCCTCGTCCAGGTCCGCGATGGCCCGCAGCAGCAGGGTCTTGCCGCTGCCTGACGCGCCGAAAACCGCCGCACAGGTGCCGGCTGCCACAGTTACATCCCCGGCACTGACGCCGGGTCGGGAAAGGTTTTCGATGCGTAGGCTGCTCATGTGCGGCGGATGAATATCAAGTCCCACACGCCGTGTCCCAGGCGTTGGCCGCGCTGTTCGAATTTGGTTAGCGGGCGCTCGGAGGGACGGATGGCGTATCGGCCAGGACCCGCCTGGTTTTCGAAGCGCTCTTGGTCGGCGCTGAGCACGCCCATCATGTGTTCGGCATAGTCTTGCCAGTCGGTTGCAGCATGGAAAAAACCGCCGCCGCGGATGATGCGCGCCAGCTTGTCCAGGAAAGCAGGCTGCAGTATGCGTCGTTTATGATGACGTTTCTTGTGCCAAGGATCGGGAAAGAACAGGTAAACGCCGGCCAGGCTGGCCGCCGGCAACATGTTGTCTAGGACCTCGACCGCATCATGCCTGATTGCCCTCACGTTGCTGCAGCGAGACTCCTGCAGCCTGATCAGCAGATGGCCGACCCCAGGGCCGTGCACCTCGACGCCGAGATAATTGCGATCCGGATGGGATCGTGCCATCTCGGCCAGGCCCTCACCATTGCCGAAACCGATCTCCAGAAAAACAGGGTTGTCATTGCCGAACAGGTCGCGCAGATCCAGTTCCCTGGCCTGATACTCCAGTCCCCATTTCGGCCACAGGGTGTCGAATGCGCGCTGCTGTCCGGGTGTCAAACGCCCTTCCCGAAGCACAAAACTGCGGATTTGGCGGTGCGGACGTTTGTCGGTTTCAGTTGGCGGCATCGATGCAGGCCCAGCGCTCAATCATTGACCACGATGGACACAAGGGCCACGAAGAATGGACAGGCGTTCTGCGTCCGATGCAGAAACAGGTCGCGCTTTGTGTACTTCGTGTCCCCTGGGTCCGGGGTTCGCTGACGGTCAGTCGAAAAACAGCCCATCGACCGGTGAAGATGCAGAAGCAAAGCGCTTGGCCGGCATACGCCCGGCGAGGTAGGCCTCTCGGCCGGCCTCGATCGCCTTGCGCATCGCGCTGGCCATCAATACCGGCTTTTTGGCGGCGGCGATTGCGGTGTTCATCAATACGCCGTCACACCCGAGTTCCATGGCCACTGCAGCATCCGACGCTGTGCCGACCCCGGCATCGACCAGGATTGGCACCGACGCATTCTCGACGATGGTGCGAATGTTCAGTTTGTTACGCACACCGAGCCCGGATCCGATCGGAGCGGCCAGCGGCATGACGGCGATGCAGCCCATCGCCTCGAATTCCCGGGCGACAATCGGGTCGTCATTGGTGTAGACCATGATCTTGAAGCCGTCACGGACAAGTTCCTCGGCCGCCTTCATGGTCGCGATCACGTCGGGAAACAGCGTCTTTTCGTCTCCCAGCACCTCGAGCTTGACCAGGTCGTGGCCGTCCAGCAACTCGCGTGCCAGCTTGCAGGTGCGTACCGCGGTTTTGGCATCGTAGCAGCCGGCAGTATTTGGTAGCAGGGTGTAGCGATCGGGCGGGAGCACATCCAGGATGTTGGGTTCATCGGCCTTTTGGCCGATGTTGGTGCGCCGCACGGCGATGGTGATCACCTCAGCTCCGCTGGCCTCGATCGCCGCGCGTGTTTCGTCCATGTCTCTGTACTTTCCTGTACCCACCAGCAGACGAGAGGTGAAGGTGCGGTCGGCGATGATCAATGGGTCGCTGTTGTTCTGGGGCATCGTAGGTCAGTATCCGGGTAAACGGTGAATGGACAGGTTCCGACGCTCAGCGCGGCGCTCAGCCGCCGCCGATCGCCTGCACAATCTCGACACGATCGTCGGCCTGCAAGACTTGCGTCGCATGCTCACTGCGCGGGATCAGTTCTTCGTTCAACTCGGTCGCGAAGCGTTTGTCGTGCAGGTCAAGCGTGGCGAGCAGGTCCGCCAGAGTGCTTTTTTCCGGCAACTCGTGGCGATCGCCGTTGAGCAGGATATGCATGGCAACATCTTGTCAAATGTATGAAACTAGGCCCGATATTACACTAAAGTCAGCGTATCTTTATCACCCACATCGCTCACGCTGGCGGCCGCAGATCCATGCAATCGACGGAGGGGCCCGGGTGGGAAATTTTCATGAGAACCTGATCTCGCCCGAAGAGGCCGCGACCCTGGACGGGCTGTTCGCCTGTCGGGTAAGGCGAACTCCCGATCGTGCCGCCTATCGCTATTTCGACAAGGCCAGCAACTCCTGGCTCAGCTATACCTGGCGGGAGATGGCCGGGGAGGTTGCGCGCTGGCAATCGGCAATACGCGGCGAGCGTGCGCCGCGTGGGGGGCGGGTCGCGATTCAACTCCGCAATTGCCCGGAATGGGTGATGTTCGACCAGGCGGCGCTGAGTCTCGGTCTGGTGACCGTGCCGCTATACACCGACGACCGTCCTGACAATATTGCCTATATCCTCAAGGAGGCGGACATCAACATCCTGCTGGTGCAGGATGCAGGTCGTTGGCGCAGGCTGGCCGAGGTGGTGGACAATGACGGTCCGCTCAAGCGCGTGTTGTTGCTCGACGACAGCGATGCCGCCCGGCAACTGGCGGCCGCAGACAGCCGCGTGCGGATTGTCAGCGACTGGCTGCCAGGCCCTGGCGGCGAACTGGACGCACGCGAGCATGCCGACGGCAAATTGCTCGCCTCGATCGTATATACCTCCGGCACCACCGGCAGGCCCAAGGGCGTGATGCTGAGCCATCACAATATGCTGTCAGTGGCGCATGGTGGCCTCACCTTGCTCGACTGTTATCAGGAAGACGTGTTTCTGTCTTTCCTTCCCCTGTCACACACCCTCGAACGCACAGTTGGCTATTACCTGTGCATCATGACCGGATCCAGTGTCGCCTACGCGCGCTCCGTGGCCCAACTGGGTGAAGACCTGCTTACCATCCAGCCAACCGTCCTGGTGGCGGTCCCACGTATCTTTGAGCGGGTATATGGTCGTATCTCGGACCAGATGGAGAAAAAAGGTGGCTTGGCGAAAAGATTGTTCGAGGTAACGGTAAACATCGGCTGGAAACGCTTCCAGCATCGACAGGGGCGAGGCCCTCGTCCGCTCGGTAGCCTGCTGTGGCCCCTGCTCGACCGCCTGGTGGCGAGCAAGGTGGTATCCAAACTGGGGGGAAGGATCCGGGTCGCCATCAGCGGTGGTGCGGCTCTGAATGAGGAGATAGCAAGGGTATTCATCGGTCTTGGCGTACCGATCGTACAGGGTTACGGCCTGACTGAGACGGCGCCTATCGTCAGTGCCAATCCGATAGAAGACAATATACCGGGCAGTGTCGGTATCCCGATTCGCGGCGTGAAAGTGAGGATCGGCGACAACGATGAATTGCTGGTCAATGGCCCGGGCGTGATGCTTGGTTATTGGAACAATCATGCCGCGACCGCGCAGGTCATAGACCCTGATGGCTGGCTACATACAGGTGACCAGGCGCGCATCGACGCTACCGGTCATATCTATATCACGGGACGCATCAAGGACATCCTGATCCTCTCGAATGGCGAGAAGATACCTCCTGGCGATATGGAGTCGGCCATCATCCTGGATCCGCTGTTCGAACAGGTCATGGTGGTGGGAGAGGGGCGGCCCTACCTAACAGCGCTGCTCGTATTGGACAAAGAGCATTGGGCCAAGGTCGCGCCGGAACTGGGTGTTGAACCGTTTGCAGTAGACAGTTTGCGAAACAGCAAGGTATTGCAGGCAATGGGACGGCGGGTAAAGGCGGCGCTCAGGGATTTCCCTGGCTATGCCAAGATTCGCCAAATCCATCTGTCGCTGGAGCCCTGGAGCGTGGAGGATGGGTTGATCACGCCGACTCTCAAAGTGAAACGCCCGAAGGTGCTGGAACATTTTGCCGGCGAAGTGGATGGCTTGTATCGCGGTGGACCTGCGAATTGAGTTTGCGGATTGCGGATTGCGGCGTGGTCGGCGGGTCGGTTTCCGTCGCGACACTTGTAACCCAGTTCCCGGATTAGGCTAGAATCAACAATTCTGATGCGGGTGTAGTTCAATGGTAGAACAGGAGCTTCCCAAGCTTCTAATGACGGTTCGATCCCGTTCACCCGCTCCATACCTTTTCGTCACTTGCTACTCGCGAAAGAGCGGTGAATGCACTTGAGCGACAAACTTGGCGGGATCACGTGAAGGTCTGGGTCAGCCCGCTCAAGCTGGCAGAAGCGGCGCCTCTGTTACTTGGCTGCTGCCTTCTGGTCGCGGTTGTCGGTGCGGCAATGCCTGCCGGCATCGGCGCCGAAACGCCGCCGCCGGCGATCGTGGAGACCAAGCCTGTTTTTCGTCTTGAAGCGGAGACATCCGCGGTTCCGACCACCATTGCGCTCGGACTGGCTGTTGGTGAACTGGACTTCGAACCGCGCAGCACCTCGACCGGGCAAGCGGTCACCGTGGTGCGGCGGTACGAAAACGGCGACCCGCTTCACGTCGTGGCGACGGGTGTCTTTCCCACCGGTACTGACATTACGCTCAGTGATAGAGCGATAGAGGCAACGTCACTTGGCGTTGCCGACATCGTCCAGGTCAAGCCACACGCTTCGGTGACATTCGGAAACGAGACAATTGCGCTCACCGAACTGATTCAGTCACCACACGAAGTATCCTACAGTACACCGACAATGGTAGAGGCGATCTATCGTGGCGCATTCACCAACAACGGGGTAGAGGCGACGTTCCAGGTCCGTCTGTTTGATTCCGGAGATATCTGGATGCGCATCTGGGTTCAGCGGCCGAATCCCCGGCGTAGTGGCTCGAAGGATTCGCGAGGGGTCACCAAAAAGCTGGTCGTAGAGATCGACGGAGAGATCGTCGCCGATACTGAAACGCTTCCTCTGTACAAGAACGGCAGCGTCGACTGGGAGCGTTACGTCGGCCGCGAACAGTATCCGCATGCCGCCTGGCAGGACACTGCCCGATTGCAGCGAACCGGCCTGGTGCCGATGTATGGTTGGATCAGGTCGGTCTCTGAGCGACAGCTCAATGCGCTCAAACAAACATACACGCCCGGCCAGATCGGCAACTATAAAAAAACCATGGGCGCGGGTGGCGTGACGTTTGAACTTGGACCACTGACCGGATGGGCTGCTCGGTGGTTGGGTTCCAACGGCGATGCGAGGGCCTGGCGAGCCATCATCGCGAACACCAGGGCCGCTGGCAGCTACCCGATAACTTGGCGAAATGCGCAAGGCTGGACGCTTACGCCTTCCGACTCGCCGGCCGTCGCATACAACGGAAAAAACGGCAATGGCACCAATTACCTGACCAACGGCCCTTACCAGTTCGATGGGGCCCACAACCCGGAGTTGTATGTCGGATACCTGATTACAGGCGATACTTACTTCCGCGAGCTGATGCAGGGAAATGTGGCAGCGCTTTATATGTTGAGCAGGGTTCGCGGCAAGGGCGTCAAGAAGCGGTCTCAGGATCAGATAAGACAAACCGGCTGGGTTATCCGCGCCATCGGAAATGCCGCTCAAATCCTGCCGGACAACCACCCGGGTCTATCGGACCTCCGTGCCTGGCTGTGGACACAGTATAAAGCGGCGCTTCGAGCTGGCCCTGACAGCAAGCATATCGATGGAAGCTATACCCTGGGCGTGCCCTGGGCGGCCCTTGGAAGCAACAAAGGCCAACCAATAAGCCAGGCCCCATGGATGCACAACTTCTGGGCCTGGGCCGTTGCATACATCGCGAGAACCGACGCGTTGCGCGGCGAACAAAAAGCCAAGGCGCAGCGTCTGGCCCGATGGATGTTACAGAGTGTGGTCGGCCAACTGGGCGGAGTCGATGGAAGTTGTCCGGCCCGGGCAGCGGAATACAACCTCAAGTACTCCGATCAGTCACACCGCTTTTTTGGGGCGATAAGCAAAGCTGAGAAACTGTACAAGGACTGGCCCACCCTGTTTCTTGCGAATTTCGGCGATGAGGCATGTTCCAGAAAATTGCCGTGCAATAGGTCGACCTGCCCGAGCAGCGTCAACAGTTATTGGGCACAGCTCATGCCGGCAATCGCGGAAGCATTCGAATACGAGATTCCCGGCATCCAGGAGAAATGGGATTTGGTACGCAAGGCAGACAATTACGCGAGCGACATCTACAAAAAGAACTGGTCATGGGGTGGCTGGGGAGTGACAGGCCGCGGGCAGGAATTGGCTCCATTGCACAGATAGAAGTGTTGCGGAGTCGAAGAGGACAAGAATGGCAGGTTTGCTTGTGCCGGTTAGATTGTCCGAATTCGTCAACGGCCTGTTGTGCTGATAATTGCAGTAACAGTCATGCTCCAGGCATCGGTGTTCCAGTTTATCGCCGCTCGGCAATTGTCAATTTTTGCAGGGATTTCAATTCCGCATTATCCGTGTATGCCTTGCGACTCAACGACCACCGCCTAGCTTGGCCCGAGCATCTTGACTGAGACCGCTTTCGGTCATAGTGCTATTTGACAGAGAGAGCGTGCATGGAAAACGGCATCTGGCGATGGCTTGCGGATGAGACCGCACTGCAGCAACTGATGGCCGAACAGTCCATGCTGGTGCTGCTGATCGTCATCGTGGCCTGTATCGCGACGCTGTCCAAGGGCGCTGACTGGATGATTGACGGAGTCGTCGATCTTGCCACCCGCACCGGCCTGCCCCAGATTGTTATCGGAGCAACCGTTGTTTCCCTGGGGACCACCTTGCCAGAGGCCGTTGTCTCGGTGATGGCAGCCTACATGGGCAACCCCGGCCTTGCACTGGGCAACGGTGTGGGATCGATCATTGCCGATACAGGTCTGATCTTCGGCCTGACCTGCTTCCTGGTCGCTGTGCCGGTCAATCGTTTCATCCTCAATCGATCCGGTTGGGTACAGGTCGGATCGGCCAGCCTGCTGGTCGTCATCGCCGTCGGACAACTGTTTACAACGCCGGCTGGCCTGGAGCCGGTGTTACCGCGCTGGGTCGGACTCGGTTTCCTTGTACTGTTGGCGGCCTACCTGTACATCACCTATCGCTGGGCCAGGCAGGGTGGCGCGGTGGGCGATGGGCCTGCGCCAGAGACAGAGCGCCTAATGAGCCTTTCCGTTGCCTGGATCATGGTGATCGGCGGCCTGCTGCTGGTCGTTGTCGGGGCCCGAATATTGGTGCCGGCGGTGTCTGAGATCGCCGTTCGGCTGGACGTTCCGGAGGATGTCATCGCCGCTACCATGGTGGCCTTCGGTACCTCTTTGCCGGAGCTGATGACGGCGGTCGCGGCCGTTCGTAAGGGTCACCCAGAGATCACCGTGGGCAATATTGTCGGTGCTGACGTGCTGAACGTTTTGTTTGTTATTGGTGCTGCCGCCGTTGCAGCACCGTTGGAGATACCAGAAAACTTCTACTATTTCCATTTCCCTGCGATGCTGATAATCCTGTTTTCGTTTCGTCTCTTCATTAGCATGAACAGAACCGTGTTTCATCGTTGGCAGGGGGGGTGGCTGCTAGGCGTCTACGCGATTTACATCGTGCTGCAGTACACCTTGAATATCGGGACGGCCCATTGAGAACCGGCTTGCAGGGAATTGCCGGTGGGCCCGGCGGAATGGTTTGAGTGGTGTACGAGGTCGTGCACAACTGAATCGTAGAGTACATGGACTTGGCGCTGAACGGAAAAAGGGTACCTATGAAGATCTTACTGGCAACCGATGGGTCGGATACTGCACGTGCGGCGGTCGACTTCCTGGTGGGTTTTCCTCTGCCTCCCGAATCCGAGGTCATGGTGATGACGGTGATCAAAGAGGTGTTGTACAGCGAACAGCTGCAGCAGTTGACGAAGGAGCAACGCGAGGAATTTGATAGCGCGCGTGCGGACGCGGAAGCTGAGGTCCGGCAGCTGCTGGGTGAGGAGGCCCGCCGCCTTCGCCAGGCAGGCCTGGTGGCTGACAGCAGGGTTTGCAGTGGTCCTCCCGCAGAGGAGATCGTGCGGCTGGCGAGCGAGTCGCAGTGCGAACTCATCGTCGTGGGTTCTCACGGCCTTGGCGGCGCCAGACGTTTCCTATTGGGTAGTGTGTCAGACCGGGTGTTCGAGTATGCGCCTTGTTCCGTGCTCATCGTGAAGCAACCTGGCGTGGCAGGCGAAAATTACCCGGCCGCCGACGAAAAATGGCGGTTCCTTCTCGCATACGACGATTCGCTGCCAGCAAAAAAGGCCGTTGAGCTTTGCGCGTCCCTGCCGTTGCAATCACGCGCCGAGATCAAGGCCATCACGGTCCTGCCCATGATTCGTATGTACCGCCAGGATATCCGTCAAAGGTTGAGCTGGATCTGGCAGGAAAAAAAGCGTGGCGCCGAGGTGGCGTTGCAATGGGCGGCTGCCGAACTGGCCGACAGAAAAATCAGCGTCGATACCGAGCTGATTGAAGAGCCCAGCGCCCCACAGGCGATTCTGGATGCCGCCACAGCCTTCAGCAGTGACCTCGTGGTTGTGGGCCACAAAGGCAAGAACGTATTCGAAAGATTTCTGCTTGGCTCGGTCACGGCGCGAATCGCGCACCATGCCGACTGCTCTGTATTGAGTGTGCGCGACCGCCCATAGACATTCGCGGTTGTGAGCCGGTATTCCGCGGGGCCTGCGCCGCTGCCCGACCGCTTCGATCCTTGGCTCGGCTCGCACAAAGTCCGCTCAGTGATCTAATGCCTCGCGCAACACCTTGGCAATCTCCTGCGGCTTTTCACCGTGGTGGATCATCGATCTGATCACGCCATCCCTGCCGACCACGTAAAAGATTGACGAGTGATCCATGGTGTAGACCATGTCGGAGTCCTCCAGCGGCACCTTCTCAAAGATCACGAAGTGGCTCTTTGCGACCTTGGTAACCTCTTCCAGCGAGCCGGTCAGGCCGATCATGCCGGGGTAGAAATAGCGGGCATACTCGCCCACCCTGGCCGGGTCGTCGCGTTCCGGGTCAATGCTGATGAACAGCGGCTGGATCTGGCTGCGCTCTTCCTCGGTCATTATTTCCAGGCCGGCCGCGATGCTGCTCAAAGAGGTGATGCAAACGTCAGGGCAGTGGGTGAAGCCGAAGTAGATGGGCACGATTTTACCGCGGAAATCTTCAAGACTGACCGGCCCGCCATCAGACGTCAGGGTGAAGTCTCCGCCAAGATCAGGGTAGCCCTGTGGCTTTTCTTGAGACTTCCCCTGCATGCCGGCCCATAGACCGATGCCGATACTGACCGCAGCGAGCAGGCCCAAGACCAGAATTTGTTTAAGATTATTCATGAAGTGATGCTGCCTTTCATACACAGGGCTATGCTCGATCGTTTCGATCACGCATGATTGTCGGCCAGTCGGATTGTATCAAATCGCCAATGCTTAAATTCTACGAAGCGCGTGACAGCCTGGAGGCGCGCCAGCTGATTGATGCGCTTGCCGCGCATCGGATAGAAGCCACCGTCCTGGGCGAATACCTCAGCGGGGCCGCAGGAGAACTCTCCGCCCTGAATTTCCCCTGGGTCTGGTTGATCAGCAACGATGATCTGCCGGTGGCACAGGGGGTGCTGGACGGTTTCCTCGCCAGTCGAGGCAGCCTGCCGACAAAAGGCCCCTGGGTCTGTCCCGGTTGCGGCGCTCAGGTGGACGCCGGTTTCGATATCTGCTGGAAATGCGGTGCAGCACGCGAGTGAGCGCTGACTTTTCCCAGCGGGTTCTGGCCTGGTTTGATGTCCATGGCCGCAAGCACCTGCCCTGGCAGCAAGGGGTTTCGCCCTACCGGGTGTGGGTGTCCGAGATCATGTTGCAGCAGACCCAGGTGTCGACCGTAATCCCCTACTACGAACGCTTCATGACCCGCTTTCCTACCGTAGACGTCCTGGCCGGTGCATCCGTGGATGAGATTCTGCATCACTGGTCGGGGCTCGGCTACTATGCGCGGGCGCGCAATCTGCATCGTGCGGCGAAACAAGTCAGCGAGGGGTTTGGCGGCAGGTTTCCGGATGAGCTGGACGCTCTGCAACGCTTGCCGGGCATCGGGCGTTCTACCGCCGCTGCCATCCTTTCGCTGGCCAGGGGCCAGCGCCAGACCATACTTGACGGCAACGTGAAGCGGGTTCTTGCCAGGTTTTACGCCGAGCCCGGGTGGCCAGGGCGAAGTGCAGTGCTCAAGCGACTGTGGGAACTGGCGGAAACCGTGACACCGGTGAGGCGCGTGGCCGACTATAACCAGGCCATGATGGACCTCGGGGCCGGAGTCTGTACCCGCAGCAGTCCGGCCTGCGGAACCTGTCCACTGAGCACCGATTGTATTGCCTGCTCGCAGGGTCGGCAGCTGGACTTTCCCGGCAGGAAGCCCCGAAAAAAGCTCCCGCACCGCGCGGTGCGCATGCTGATGGTACGCGACCGCTCGGGCGCCATCCTGCTGGAGCGGCGTCCGCCGACAGGCGTCTGGGGTGGACTCTGGTGCCTGCCGGAGGTGGCGGCAGATACCGACCCGCTGGATTGGTGTGCTGACAGCCTGCAGCAGTCGGCCGTGCTCGGCCGACTGTTGTCGGCGCGTCGCCATACCTTCAGCCATTTCCATTTGGATATCGAACCGGTCGAAATCCTGCTGAATCAACCGGGTTGCGAGTTGTTGGAAGGCGAACGACGCCTTTGGTATAACCCCCGGCAACCTGAAAACGTCGGTCTGGCTGCGCCCGTGGCACGCCTGCTCGATGAAATTTCCGACTGAAGCGAATGGTGGAGTAGAGAATGGGCGAAATGGTGAATTGCGTGCGGCTCAAGCACGAGGCGGAAGGGCTCGATCGGCAACCTTATCCGGGTGAGCTGGGTAAGCGGGTGTTTGAAAATGTATCGAAAGAAGGATGGCAGCAATGGTTGAAGCACCAGACCATGTTGCTGAATGAATACCGCCTCAGCCCCATGGATCCCAAGTCGCGCGCTTTTCTCGAAGAGCAGATGGAAAAATTCTTTTTCGGCGAAGGGGCCGAGTTGCCGCCCGACTTCAAGGCGCAATAATAACCGGCCGATTGGCAGAGACTTGACTCGCTGGGCCGTGGTCGCTTTAATACCGCCTCTTTCGCGGCGGCAACGGCGTGTCTGAACAAAGCCCAGGTAGCTCAGTCGGTAGAGCAGGGGATTGAAAATCCCCGTGTCGGCAGTTCGATTCTGTCCCTGGGCACCAGTAAATTAAGGGGTTAGCGCCAAAGTGGGCGCTAACCCTTTTTTCGTTTAGTCCAAAATTAGTCCAGTAAGCGGCAACACCGCGCCAATTCTTGGCTTCGATGGCGCTCGCCTGACAATCAAGAAAATTTTGGCGGAAAGCGACGGTTTGAGACGCTTTGTGGACGGATAATGGACTAAAGTTGTAGTCCACCACGTGTAGGACTATGTACTACAATAACTTACAGTATTAGTCCTGGGGATTGCTTATCCTGTTGCTGCCTGTTGTAGTGTGGCATATCATGTCGCTGAAGCGGGGTTAAAGGGTGCTGTAACACCCTCCCACTCCTGACCAAGACCGCAGACCTGAGAGATGCGGCAGTGGCTTATCGAGATGTTAGCACTGCCCTGCTCTCCGCCGGAGAGATGCCGTGGCAACAATCACCAAGCACAAGGGTTTACGTGGGACCAGTTACAAGGTCCGTATCAGGAAACCCAATAGCCCTACCGTCACCAAGACCTTCAGCAGTAAGTCTTTCGCTGAGAAGTGGGCGCGGCAGACTGAACTCAAGATTGAAGAAGGCACCTACTTCGAGGAAGCCGAAGCCGCCAGCCATACCGTGAGCGACCTGGTGGATCGCTATCTCAGGGATGAGTTACAGAAACTGGCCGAATCTGACTGGCAGATCCGCAAGCGTCATCTGAACTGGTGGAAGGCTCAGATCGGCACCAAAACGCTCAACCGAGTCTCCCCGGCTTTATTGGTCGAACAGCGCAACAAGCTCAAGACTGAACCTAACGACCGAGGCCAGACGAGAAGCGGCTCCACCGTTAATAGGTATATGGCCGCGTTGTCGGCAGCTTTTGGGGTCGCCGTATCGGAGTGGCAATGGGTTAAAGAAAACCCCTTCAGCCGAGTACGCAGAGAAGCAGAGGCGAAGGGCCGGGTTAGGTTCCTTTCAACAGATGAGCGCACAGCCCTGCTGTATGCCTGCAAAGCCTCTCAAAACAAGAACCTCCACCTGATTACCGTGCTCGCCCTATCCACCGGCATGCGGCAGGCAGAGATCATGACGTTGACCTGGGATCAGGTCGATTTTGACCGCAGGGCGATCACTCTGCTCAAAACCAAGAATGGCGATGTCCGGGTAGTTCCGCTGGTTGGATTGGCTGCGGATCTGCTGCGCCAGCATGGCAAGGTTCGGAGCCTGAAGAACCCCTATGTATTCCCAGGACGATCACCTCGGGGGCAACCACCTGCTCATGCGAAGTTTCCCCGCAAGGCTTGGGAGACGGCAATCAGTAAGGCAGAGATCCAAGATTTTCACTTTCACGATTGCCGTCACTCCGCTGCGTCGGAGCTAGCGATGAATGGGGCCAGCCTCCATGAGATTGCGGCTGTTCTCGGTCATCGGACTTTGGC
>Ga0316201_10000554_pt1 | contig 21834 bp, 26 predicted proteins | sample CS6wburrow_MG_FD_204516 | JGI IMG/M metagenome (GOLD analysis project Ga0316201, IMG submission 204516) | Coastal sediment microbial communities from Delaware Bay, Delaware, United States - CS-6 worm burrow | ecosystem: Environmental > Aquatic > Marine > Coastal > Sediment | place: USA... | reverse complement strand
AGAACCGGGTGGCTTCAGTATTAGCATGAATCTGCAGCACGAGAGTAACATACAACGATTATGTGCTGCCCTGACCAAGCTTAACACAACAAATAACTGGCGGCGTTATGACTATCCGGATAAAAGTGAAGCTAGTATTTGTATCAATGATCCCGAACTAGCCGCTAAAGTCCTACACTATGCCGGACACCTATCGAAAGAAAAACGCCTAAATGAAGAAGTATTTACTTGGTCTCGCGCTGAAAAATTGGCTCTTATTGATGGTTATATCGATACCGATGGTTCTGTTTCTGCACAGAAACGGAGCCTTCGTATTTTATCTACTAACCCAGGGTTGCTATTAGACATCCAGCGTTTGAGCTTATCCTGTGAGGTTCCTGGAATCGTATATAATGCAGGCAGTCCTATATCCTTTGACAAAACAACCCGTATACCCTGTTTTGGAATTTTATTTTCTAGTTTTGACCTTAAGGCACAAAATTCACAGTCTACAAAAGTAGCGTCTCTTTCCGAGACAGTAACGTACTCAAAACATTTAGGATTCTATTACAAAAACTATTGGTGCTCCCCTGTAAAAAGTATTGCTATGTCTCCTTTAAGTGACGAAACAAAGTGCCGCACAGTGCATAACTTAGCAGTAGAAAACGATGAAAGTTACATCGCGGAAGGTGTAGCGGTACATAACTGTTCAATCTGTCTAAATCGAGCACCTACGCGAGCACAGTATTGTGACCACCTCAAATTCCAGATGCGCGACGTGATCGACGGTAAAAAAGTCGCAGCACTTAACCCCAGTCCTAGATTTTTTGACATTTCATGGGTGTTTCGTCCAGCAGATGCTACAGCTTTTATGATGAAAAAGGTGGCAGAAAATACCCAATACGAAGTGCTTTCGGGAGCCTGTGCGGGTGAGTACCTCGATCGGATGGAAACCCAAAAAGCGGCAGCGCATAAGCTTGCGGTTATTAATAAAGTCGTACAAGGTATTCCCGTCGACGTCAAATCCGAAGGGATGGATGCAAAAGAACTAAGGGCTCTCCAACAAATAAGACCTTTAGCTCTCGAAGCGGGGCGGAATACGCCTGACTTTCCTGACGAATTTTTGAGGGAAATGGCTAAACATCCCTTACCAAATGTAGTGTCTACTTTAGAGGCCACGGGTCTTATGCGGCTAAGTACACCGGAAGTCACAAAAATTGTGATGTATAAGAATTACCCGAACAGCGAAGTACCAGAAGAGGTACTAAGCAAAACGGTAGGGGCTCAACAAGGGATTTTAGAACTTTTTGAAGACTTCCCCCAGATTATTAACCAGCTTGAAGAATCAGGTGCTTTACAGATTTCCGATGACAAGGTAGACCCGAAAATTGCTGAAGCCGTTCTACCCTTTCTCGAAAAACGGTCTGGGATGGGACAGTACCTAAAACGTCGCTTGGTTCCCGATAAGTATAAAGATGACATCCCATACGGAACCCCACTCTCGATTACGGACCCAGCTACAGGACAACAGTACAATACGACACGAGGCGCTGCGATTAGGGCGCACGATGAAGTTGTTAAACGAAATCTATATAAAACGGTAGGTGGAGCAGCCCTTTTAGGTGGGGCGTATAAGTTAATTGGAAGTGGGTTAAACCGCTATCGCGGAGGTAAGTACCGGGCATTAAAACCCGTGGCCGCTTTAGGTTTAGGAGCGCTTGGTATAAGTCAACTTCCCGACATGGGAAAACATTATATGACTGACCAAGGAGTTCCTATTCCAATTAATACGGAATTAGCTAAATCCGCTGGAGCGGAGAGATTGGCGTTACCTGCTTTAGGCACGTTAGGCTTAATGACAGGTATGGCGCATGATTATCAATCCCGTTTAAGGTCAGGGGTTCCTTTGGAACATCCCCAATTACCTTTATCGCGACGTATATTAGACCAAGCAGAAAGTTTCGCAGCCAACCATCCAATCCTGACAGGGGTAGGTGGGACACTAGGACTTTATGGACTTTCTCGAGTTCCCGTAGTTCGTAGGGCGGGACGGATAGTGGAGAACCTATCTAAGCCTCTACTGGATACCGGAAAGACAATAGCCCAGGGAGCAAAAGAGACGTTACGCGGGTTGAGTACTGGCGTAAAACAATCTTCTGTATTAGAGGATATCACAAGTACCCCGGATAGTGCAGTAACACTGCCTACTGTAAACTTAGATAAGTTGGCAGAATGGTTAGGTTGGGCCATCTTAGAGGGTTGAATTTTACTTGTGAAAGATAAACATGCAGCCTATGATTGGTTGCGAACCCCCGTAGTGAGGTAAACAATGGAATTGGACGCAGTCATCAAAGCAATGGAATCCAGAGACGAAGGTCAAACAAAAAGTGCCGCCGCAGAAAATACTTCAAGGTTTGCTGCAGCAGTCGAGAAAGCTGCAAGTGCTCCATCTCAGTCTGTCGCGGACGTTGATGCCGTACAAGCGCTGCTTAAAACCGCAAATGAATTAGCGGGAACTGAAAAAGAAGCAGAAATTTCTCATGCCGCTCTTTGTGGACAAGCTTTCGCCGATGGAGCTATTGCTAAGTTTGCAGCTTATGACACTCAAGTGCAAAAAGCGAATATGGTACAAGGTGCTCCGCATATGGCCAAAGTATCAGAAGATCACGAAGCACAGTTACAAGCTGCAGCCGAGTATGGTTATAAGCTAGCACACGACAAAATGGCAGAAGAGTATAACGCAGGTCACAGCGAAGCGCTGCAACAAGTACATCAAATTGCTGCTGCTGAATTTATTAAAGGTGCCGCAGAAGTTACTGTACTGGTAGACCTATTACGCCAGCAAAATCAGTAATGTATTCTACCGCCGCAAAGCAGACGTACATTGACGTGTACGAAACCGCTACGGAGAAACTAGCATCTGTTTACCTTCCGCCTCCCGCGGAGGTACAGGAGTCGCAAGAGGAGGGTTAGTCAAATGAGACGACTACCTAGTGTTAATCGTCTAGTTGGTGAGATTGAGCAGCTTGTTAAAACTGCGGAAGCCAAACAAAACGAAACGAATACAGTCCCTCCCACGTACTCTGCTCCGATTGCAGCAGAACTCCAAAAGGTAGCGCAAGCTTGCCGTAGTACGTCCGCGAACGTCACTATTGGAGACGTAGAGGAGTTCGCTCGGGCGTTAATGGGAGGCTCCAAATGATAACCGATAAACAAAAGCTGGCAGCACAACTTCGTGAAGTAGCTGCGCGCTTCCGAAAAGAGGCGGCAACGTTAGAAGCTGAAGCTGTAATTAAATGCGCACAGGTATTAACTGCTGCTCGCGGTTTGGACCAACTAAAGCGTATTTTAAGAGGAGCAGAACGATGAAAGCTGCTGATATCTTGAATCAAGCTGCAGAAGTGCTAGAAAAAACTGCAGCGTTTATCGATGGGGTTGAATCTGAGCGTACTGCTACGATTCAAGCTGATCGAAACAAAGTTGCGCAAGACTTGGCTAAAAAAATATCTGCCGCCACAGGGGAAGATATTACGCCGGAATTGACAGAAAAACTATCCTCCATGGGGCCTGAGATTCAAGCTATCTTGGGTCGCTTGACCGATGGCGGAACTGTGGACCCCTTAGGGGACGCAGACGATAACGTTAAACTGGCGAGTGTTACTGGTGAGGTATCCCCAGCTGATGCTCGTTTCTTGGCATGGCTTCAATCATAGGAGGGATGCAAAATGACAATCCTGAACTCAACGTTTGACATTATTGGGCACGACCCGCATGTAAATGCACGGGCCGGTCTGATGACTGTACTAGCCGTGGAAGGTTTTGCGGGGCCATATGCTTCGCTTCCAGCCGGCGGTACACCTGTTGCTGGCAGTATTCCTGCTGGTCACATTGTAGTTATGAATGCCAATGGCAACGCAATCCTCGCGGATAGTGGTGTTGCTACAGGTCAAGCTCCTGCAATGTTGTTTGTTACCGTAGACGGTGACCAAGATTATTCCGGCGCCTTTGTAGGTAAAATTACCTGTATCCAAGGTGGAGCGGAATTCCAACTGGACACTGAAAACTTCGTAGCAGCCGCATACGTTCCAGGCGAGTGGCTCACCTGTGGTACAGGGGCAACTGCTGGTAAATTTACCAAAATTAGCGGTACTCCCGGAACACAACAAATTTACGGAATGGTCGGCCAATTAGGTTACGATACAACCAAAGACACTCTACACGTGATTATCCCTCAGGGGATCGCGCCAGCAGTCTAAGAAGGGAGGCTAGAGATGAATTATATGACACAAACTCAGAACACCTCCGCTTCTTTCATTAACTCCAACTTCATGCGCAAGCTAGAAGAAGGACATGTTAAAGAGGCTGAAGCCGAAAGTTCAAACTTCATCCGTGAAAAACTCCGCCAAGAAGCGGCTGTCCGGGAAATCATTGTCCCTGAAGGCGTTTCTGAAGAGGATCTCGACCGTGATGAGCACACCGATCAGCCGAAGATCATCATCGAAAAAGAGCCCGATTCAGTGGCTACTTTCGTACAGTTCCAAGGCACCGGTCGTAGAACTTGGTTCCGTGGACCACGCTACGCGATTTACTTCGGTAAAATCGAATCGCAACGGTTCACCAAAAACAAATTTGAGCTGATGACCTATCGCAGCGACATCCGCAAGGTTCTCTCCGACAACTCCGTCAAGGATATGGCGGACCAAGAAGACCAAAAATTCGCGGACCTCATTGCAGCAATCGTCGCGCTCAACCCCGCGCAACAATCGGGCGGTCCTTTCCAATCGGGTACGTTCAAACAAGCGATCCAAGCTATGCTTGACCGCGAACTTCCCGTTGGCAAAATGCTGATGACAAAATCTCAGTACATGAATGCCTTGGACCTTCCTGCTACTACAGTGGGTGATGACATTGCAAAACGTCACTTCGATGAAGGCATCGAGGCTTCCAATAAGTTGTGGGGTATCCCGGTAGTAACAACTATCAAATCGGGGATCTATGACAACGACAAAGCTTGGTTGTTCGCGCCTCAAGCGCCTAACAACTTCCTCGGTAATTACTTCCTCCTGCAAGATGCTACGCTGTACATCAAACAGGAAGCTGATACCATCGAATTCTGGAGCTACGAAGCTCTCGGTCTAGGTATCGGTAACAGACTCGCAATCCAACAAATCCAATTCGTCTAGGTTTGGATTTCAGGAGGACGTAATGAAGTTGGTAGAGCTTAAAAATTGTACAGATAAGCGCATCAGCATTATGCAGGTTGGCCTGCGACTTAACCCCGGGCAGACAACGAGAGTAGCGCCGTCAACGGTTTCGCATCCCGCCGTGTCTCCATACGTGGGTAAGGGGCTGAATATAGTTCCTGGCAAAAGCAAGGAAGTAGTAGTTAGTGACTCAGAAAAGAAGGTGGAGCCCATTGCCCCCGCTGCTGAGCCGAAGGTTGAAGAACTTAAAGTGGTAGAACCACCGAAAGTTGAAGAGCCGAAAGTTGAAGAACCTAAAGTGGAAGAACCACCTAAAGTTGTAGAGACTCCGGTTAACCCTGCAGAGGAAACCCCTGCTGCAGAACCTGAAGTAAATGAGGCAGACGGTAAATCCCTTCGAGCTGCGTTTGTTGAGGCCCCTGGTATTACCGATGAAAACGTCGATAAAATCATGGGTGCTTATCCGACAATTGAAGAGTTAGCCAAAGCTTCTAAGGCCGATCTTGTCGAGCTCGGTATGTCGAAGTCCCATGCCAAGAAGCTTCGTGACTGGGCCAATCAAGAATAATCCTGCGTTCTCCGCTTTCTCCTACAGCTAAAATCGCCTACTATTAGCGCAACACACTTGTGTCTATTCATGGAGGCGCCCGATGGCAACAGTTAACCACGATTACCCGAATACTAACGATATGTTAGTGGTGGATGAAACAAATAATCCCATCGAAGCAGCAGACATCAGAGTATACGACCAAACAGCGTTTGATGCGGGAGTTGTGGATGCTTGGGAAGCCGCAACGACCTCTGACCAAGAAGGTAAGTGGGTAGACCCCATCATTTTAGAAGACGGTAGAAATTGGGTTGTACACTTTCAAAAAGAAAGCGCGTATGGCCCTGTGCACGTTGAGATAACAACCTAACCTAAGTATAATTTAGTCCAGGAGGCTACCATGTATATTGCAGGTCTAACCCCAACCCCGATCCGACAAACTAGCGCCGCAGCATTTTCAGGTGTTACGCCTCAAAATAGCGACCCGGTCACATTTGAGCCCTTCGTTGTTAATGGGATTGTGACGTATGTCAACCCGAGTGACCACACAGAAGCTGCGTTGGTTCAAGGGGGTCTTTACGACTTTGGGTCTACGCCCACAAAGATATACGAAATCCGAGCGCTTACAGCCAATGGGAATATCTCAGCGGTCATCTCAGACAAAGCGGACCAAAAAACAGTGGGATTTACTGTAGGAGGGGCTACACCCGCAATCGACTTTTCAGCCCTAGGGGTTGTTGCAGGAGACATCATCACAGTAACAACTACCGGTTCATCGCTTACGGAAACGTATACCGTAGACTCAGTTGTATCTGCTACGGTTTTAAGAACTGTTGAGATGGTAACTGATAGAGACCTCGTAGCAACTGACGTCTTTACCATCACCAATTTTGACGGAAATACTAGCAAATATGCGCATACGTTAGCGGGGGTAGATACGTTAGATTTAGACGTGGCTACTACACACGATACCCCAATCGGAACTCCTGCGACTAGTCGATTAACGTTTGAAGCGCATCCGGTTGTAACGCCAAACCAAGTTTTAAAAGTTTCTACCGTATCCGCTAGCGCCTTGGGATGGCTAGATGTTTACGCTGTAAAGGGTGATATTTACTAATGTCAGTGCAACTGCCAGCTAATGAATTTCGCATTACATCTGAAGAAATTCGGATGTTCATGCGCGACCAGCCGGAATACAACATCTTACTGGATGACATCGAGTTTGAAGACTCCGATATTACTCGAGCGATGCGTCTGACAGTTGCTAAGTGGAATGCCCTTCCGCCCATAACGTCGTTACAAGACGCTTCGCAACTTAACGAATGGGTTTTGTTGTGTGGTGTGTGCTGCATCCTTCTTAAATCGGAAGGTTTGCGTCAGATGCGGAACCAGTTCCAAACCCAAGATGGGAATATTGCTCCAGTAGGGTTGGATGAAAAAGAATCGCTGTATCTGAAATGGTCAATGGTATTCTGTGAAGAATTTGAACGTCTAGCGCGTCAGGCTAAAATACAGCAGAACATGGAATCCATGCTTACTACTGGACCTGGCGGAGCGGGCACGGGCAATTGTCTTCGTTCAGGGTATTACTACATCGGAAGGTGGTCGGTATAACACATGCCTGTCCCTCTATCCCAGTCTTACGGTAAGCAACGTTCTCCTCACCGCAAAGGTGAATTTAGGGTTTTGATAACAAGAACCATCGGGCTTTGGCCCAGAAAGGTTTTTGTACAATGGATGTTGCGTAATCCATCTACTGCTACAGGATACACTTTTCAAATTTACCGTGCTGGGAGTTCTAATGGACCCTGGTCTTCAGTTGCTACCGACCTTTTAGACACATACTACTTTTTAGATGATGCTTTTTCCGCAGCAGAAGACCGGAGTACTGCAGGGCTTTTTTCCCTTAGACGGTCTATCTACTACAAAATTGTAGTTACTCACGCTACGGATGGTCCAGCAGAAGTCATCAAAGAAGTAGAAGCGGGAGTGGATCGCCGACGTGCAGGAATCATTCGGAAATTAAGGCGGGATGCTCACGTAGCTCTCAAAAAAGGGAGTGGAACAGAGATGGCCGTTTTTAAACGTCGTTGGTGGGGAGAGCCTTGTCCTAGGTGTTTATCCGCGACGAAACAATCCACACGGTCACACTGTGAAGTCTGTTACGGGACAGGGATTGATACTGGTTACTGGAATCCTGTATACGGTTATGCGACTAGGTCTTCCACCCCAGTTGAAACAGCAACGACAACCGAAGGTGAAACTAAGATACATCCCGTTCAGATAAAAATGGAATATATTCCGGAAGTTGAACCAAAGGACATCCTAGTATTTCTGCGGGACAATAAGCGTTACGTCATAAATCGCGTACTAACGACAGAGATACACACACAAACGGTACACCAAGAGCTAGAAGTGTCAGAACTCGCGCACTCCTCAGCTGCATTTCATTTAGTAGCAGACCGATGGCACTCTGAGCCGTGGTTTTAGAAGAGGAGCATTATGGGCGGAATCATAGAAGTCAATAAAGGATACCGAAATAACGCTCTTCCGCGGTTGGCCGAAGGTGAAAGTCCGGATGTATTTCCTGGAAGTCCTTTAGCCGTTGTGGGTCTCTTTGTTTTTGCTTTACGGGCTAGATTCCAAGATACTAATGAGTCTCCACTTCCTTGGGTGTGGGAGGAAACCCTTAGTCCTCTCGCAGACGAGGATGGTTTTCCGCTTCCTGACGGCTCTCCCCGAAAGATGCAAATAGAGTCGATGTATAACGTATCTAATCCCGAACGGAATTACCGTCCTGCAATTTATATTGGGAGAGGCGGCGGGTCCGTTACAGCTGATAAAGTTTCAGTAGATAATAGGGTTGGACTGCATATCCCTACAGGATTTACAGCTTACCACTGTTACGCAACTATGCCGGTAATGTTTGAGTGCGAGGCGGAAACGTCGGGGGAATCTTCGGCTATAGCAGAGACCGCCTGGGCTTATGTCCTCTCTTCCCGGGATATTTTGAGAAGGAACTTCGGGTTTCATGAGGTAACGGAACCTGTCTTAGGGGATACAGACCCGAGTGAAAGAGATAAAGAAGTCTGGGTAACTCGAGTTCAGTTTCAAGTTCAGTATGATATGCGTTGGGGCGTAACACCGATTGCTCCAAAACTGAGGGATTTAGCTATTCGTCTAAGTAAGGACGTTGGAGGCGAAGACTTCTACCGAAATCTGGCAGTCCGAAGTCTGTCAGGAGAGTAATTTGTACTACAGGTTTGTAACCATAAAACCTATAATTGAATCCAGCACGTGGATTACGTACTAAGGAGAATACAAAAATGGCGGCACAAAGACCAAACGTCATCGTCTACCAGGAATATGAAAACCTTACGGTAGCCCCCGACATTGCGGATCTCAACGTTTTGATCGTTGGTCCGTGTTATCAAATTCTTGACTATGCGGATGATAAAGACGACTGTTATGCCGAAGACTACGGTACATTAAACAGTGCGTGTCCGCTAACTGCACCATCGGCAGTAGTTATCGCTACGCCGCCAAATGCTCAGGCCGGAATAACCTTAGACGCTGACAGCGTAAAAGTCTTCTTTGATGAAGGCCGAGCTGTGATGGTGGAAAATACCACAGCGGCAGCTCAAGCAGGTACCTTCACCGGGGGTACAAACTTGTTTGAAGCGCACGATACCAGTGCGGGCATTGACTTCGCCAGCGCCGGAGTAGTTGCTGGAGATATTCTCCTGACACAATCTTCGGGAACAGCTGACTATGTTATGACAGTCAAAGAAGTTACCTACACGATCAAAGACATCGCGGGGAACTTGGATTTCCTATCGGGTGGCGGCAGCTATGCTGCGGTAAACGAGGGGGACATCGTAACACTTTCTTCGGACCAAGCTCCAATCTCTCGTGATGGGGTTTACACCGTTACACGCGTTGTAAGTGACGATGAGATCGAAGTATCCGGTGCGAGTTGGGTAGCCAACTACGAAGACGTGATTGACGCCGCTAACCAATCTACTACGATTTCGATCGCAGCTCCGACTGGAACAGTTCGAAGCGGTTATCCCGCAACTGGACTAGAGCTTGCTAACTATTCCAATATCAGAACAACAGAAACGTTTGCCGCGACAAACCCAGCAAGTGCAAGGTTTCGCGTGGAGCGTGAATTCTCTGATGTCGAAATTGATGACACGTACATCACAGTCTCTAACAACTCGATTACATTGAGTACAGCTATCTTAGTCAATCTGGGAACAGGCTCTACGCTAATCGACAAAACCGTTTCGTACGCAAAAGCCTATGTTGAATACAAAGCACTGCGCACTGACCTTCAAAACGTTACGGAGTTCAATAGCTATGCTGAGATGGAAGCGGAACTAGGCAAATACGATGCGCGCAATCCACTGTTTGTAGGTGCTACGGTTGCTAAAGCCAATACCACCACACCTGTTAGTGTGTATGGTATTGAGGCGGACACCCTGCCCGCATACTTGGATTTCCTCGACAGAATCAGTGCTGTAAGGTCTTTGTACTCGATTGTACCCTTGACCTATAGTACATCCGTTTTGGCTGCGATCGGTAACGACTGTATCAATCAAGCGGACCCAAACTTCGCGCTGACTAACGGTACAAAGCAAAAATTCAGAGCTACTATTGGCGCAGTAGAGCTCGAGACCCAAAAAGAACTAGTATCCTCTCGTAGCGGCGGTACTACTTCGGCGATTACAGGGCCAGCGTCTACCGTCACTCGGACCCTCACATTAGTGCAAACAGCAGGAACAGCTATCAACTTCAGAACCGCAGGTGTTATTCCTGGTGACTTGGTTACGATTTTTGATGATTCAGCGGCTACTACGGCAGTATATACTGTAGCTTCTGTCCGGGATGATTTGATTCTAGAAACAGACGAAGACGTAGTGGCCTTAACCGGTGCAACAGACGACACGTTCAAAATTACGGACTCGACAGGAACTGTTGACCGCGTAGCCGAGATAACTTGGGCTTCCGGAACACAGGAATTCAGTACTACTGCAACAGTGCTAGACCTCGAGTACTTGATTCTAACTTCAGCCAATGGTGGTTTCATTTCTAGTGGTTGTGTGCCTGGCGACATCCTTCAAATTCCGACAACGATTACGACTGGTGTTTGGACAACGTACGACAGTTATGAAATAGATGCCGTACTATCCGAGAGCCAAGTCCGGGTTTACAACAACGGAACGGACACTTCCGAATTGGCAAATGAACTCCCCCACTTAACCAGCCGCGTGGATGGAGCTGAAATCGTAGCAGGAACCATGTACTTCAAAATTGTGAGGGACATGACCAAATCCCAACAAGTGGACGAGATGGTCGCTACTGCTACCAGTTTTGGAAGCAAGCGAATGCTTCTTTGTTACCCAGACTCTGTCGACGTCACCAGTCTCGTTGACGGGAGCCTCACACGTACAGACGCTGATACGCCAGAGACCGCAGAAGCACAACCTGGTTATTATCTCGCTTGTGCTGTTGGTGGGTTGACTGCCGGTAAACCGTCTCAACAAGGTTTCACAAACATGCCAATCGCAGGGATTGACCGTATTTACAATTCTGGCGAGTACTTCTCTGAAAGACAGCTTACAGACCTGTCAAATGGTGGTGTTTATGTCTTTGTACAAGACACACCGACTTCACTTCCATACAGTATTCATGAAGTGACAACAGACGTCTCCGCTCTCGAATTTTCAGAGTACATGGTTGTTAAAAACTTGGACTACATTTCTACGACGTATCGCGACACCCTACTCCCCTTTATCGGGGACTGGAACGTTATACCTTCAACGGTAGAGTTTGTTCGCCAAGCGCTCCAAACTACGGGCGATGTTCTAGGATCCCGCTATGTAGAAAAAATAGGCGCGCCTTTGACAGGGTACAACATTACCGATGTTGCTGAGTCCACACTGAGCACGGACAGAATTGAGGCCTATATTGAAGTTGAAACTCCGATGACATTGAATACTATCGGGTTGCACTTAGTAGGATAACACATGTACATCGATACCAAATATGTAGGTAAGGCCCAGGCTTTTCGGAGTTTGGGTTTTACCGAAGACCAAGTAAAAGTAGCCTTTGTGCAAGAAGGCCTAGATGAAACCTACGCAGACACATTGGTTAAGATAGCCTACCTGGGTGCTATCGGAGCAGGTTTGCGGGGATTAGGGGCTGCAGCCCGAGCGGTTAAGGGTATGGGAGCCATGCAAACTTTGGGACGTGGCGCTGGCGCTGCGGCTCGATGGGGTGCTCAAGGTATCCGCCGCGGTGGCATGTTGGGCCAGATGCAAGGGAAAGCGGGTTTACTTGCCGGAAGAGCTCTTAAAGGCACGCAAGCGGGTATACAAAACATGCGTAACGCTCCCGGAAAAACCCTGTGGCAAGGCACTAAAAACTTTGGACAAGGTGCCATGTTTATGCAGGGTAAAGGTGTCGGTGGGGCTTTAGGAAAAGCTACATTTGCAGGTACGATGATGTACCCCTGGATGTCAAATAACAATACCGGAGGACAATACTATGGCAATTGAAACACCCCTTGGAATCACGAAGGGTATAGCATCGTGGAAGTCGACGCAGCAACACTCCGTAGAGCGCTTTACTGATAATGCTGCGTATACTTCTGCACACCCAGACGATACGTTACTCCTTGCTGGACCCCCCAGAAAAATATCATCCAGCCAAGGAAACACTAGCAACTCCGAAGGGTGGCAATCTTTGTTGGCCATCGGAATGGTTCAATCATTCCAATTCGGAAGCCAAAAACCTACCCAACCTATGCAAGCCATCGGCTCTGGGCGTAGCTTTTTCGTTTCAGGTAAAAGCCAAACGAGTTGGACTATGGGTCGGCTATTCTGTAATGGTCGAAACTTGTTACGCGTCCTGTATCACAATGCAGTTGCAGGCGGCGTAGAAGTACATAAGTTTGACGACTCCCCCGTAAGTGGAAGTTCGACAGACCAATACTTCATCAACTTGGATTCCGAGTTGTATTACATTCCCTTTGGAATCGCTGCAATTTTCAAAGACAAAGCGTCTGATCTTATTGGAGCTGTTTACCTCGAGCTCGGGATGATCCAGAGCTACAATGTAGGCTTCAACGCAGGTCAATCGATGGTCATGGAAAGCGTAAACGGAGTTTGTGACAGAGTTGTTGGGTTCTTACCTAGCGAAGTCACAGAAGACGTTCGAGTTCCACGCGCTACCATCGACAGTGTTATTGGATTTGTGAATGCACCTTCCGAGTCCACTAACTTACCGACAACAGGTACTGGACTGTCTGATTGATACAAGTTCGGCAGTCTGCTAGAATCTGCAAATGTCACGTAATCGCGTAAAACATCTCGAAGACGGCAGCTTCACTAAAACGTTAGCCAGTGGAGCTGCTCCTTTAATCAATTACACTGCGGACAGAAAGAAAGAGTTAGCAGAAGTGGTGTCGTATACCGCGTCTCACAACGCGTATGACGTACTAACTCGAGGGTCTCCGGGTAATCCGCTACAACCAGGAGGAAAAGTTCTCCGAGGTATTCCCGCTAAAACGTCTACCCCGGGCATTGCGGCGCCCTATGCGACAGGAACCGCGGTTATTATCGATTGGGACCTTGGGTTTCCGTATATCGATGGAGCATTACCTGTCAACTATACCGCTGCAACGGATGATGGATCTGGGCCTTCAACCACTATTGGGGGCGGGGATAGCTCAGTCATAGTGCCTCCCGATAAAACACTACAGAAACATACCTCTTACTACCATGTGCCAGGTACGCCTAAAGACATACTACCTGGAGATCAAGTACTTGTAACTCCCGACGGTAATATGGTGGGGGCACTAAGGGGTAATTACAATGTAATGAACGCTGGACCGGCGACGAAAGCAAAGGTAGAAACATTTGGTAACCGTGACCTTGTACGGGTAACTACGGAAGATTATGAAGTTTTTACAGGTTTCGGAACTATGCGGGTTTATAATGCTGAAGGACGTTGTGGCGTTACTGTTCGCGGCGGGTCGGACCAGTTAACACAAACTGGAGGGTCCGATGAACTGTGGACTTTCAAACTGGATATCGGGGACTCCGGCGATTATTTTACTATGGAAATTTGTGACCCAGCGGGGTCCACACAGTCCAAAGTACACATGACGGCCAACGGACGCGTAACCATTTTAGCTACCGACGGTATTGACCTCGTAGACGGAGGATCTACAGTCTCCCATAACGATTATGCATCTAGTGTTGTAACTAAGATACTAGGAAGTGTAAAAGAGTTGGTAGAGGGCGCCGTAAACGAGACCTATGCCAGTACTCGAACGACATCTATATCGGAAACCGACCAAAAAACGGTAGGACACAACGAAAGCACAGCTATCAACAACCATCAGATATGTACTATTGGAGGCAACCAACAGCTAAAGATAAATGGAGGTAGTGCGCTGGAAGCCAAGCCCTCTAATATTGCTGTGGACATGCAGGTACTAAACGGCAGCTACTTTTTAGAACTCGGAAACCCTCTAGCGGGAAGCAGTCCAGCAGCAAAAGCAGGATTTACGGTTGCAGTTAACAATGGAGACATTACATTGGGTCAAAACCCAGGTCTCTTAGCTTTGCCAGCATCAAACGCCACGGTTAGTTTGAACACCACAACCCCAAATTCGATAGCGTTAGGGGGGACCACTTCGATTCTTTCCAAGAACCCTGCGATACTGCACGCTGTTATGGGTGAACCATTACTTACGTATTTGACGGCCATGATGGCTCTTTTCGATGCGCACGTACATAACCCACCCGTAGTTGGTCCTCCTGCAGCCCCTATGAGCGCGGCGCTATCGCCAATGTTAATGCAGTTGTTAAGTAAAAGAGTGCTTATCGGAGGATAAAACATTGTTGTTGTATCCTAAGGTTAGGCCTATAATTCTAAGCGATTTTGAAAAGTAAACACTCTATTGGAGGAGATGTAAGATGTTGAAAGTAACCATTACCGCATACGACAGCCCGGTGACAATCCAAGATCCGCGGCCCGTTACGCAGAATAACAACGAGCAGGCTGTCGTCTCCGTAGCACCAAATACTACACGTGAGATGATTATGCAGTGGGGGCAACTGGAACGCATCCAGAGTCAATTGACTGCTCTTGCAAACCTCAGTCTCATTTCTTTTGTCATTGAGCCCGTCGGATTGGCTGATGGCGTATCTGAATTTGCAGAGCAAAATGCAAATCTGGATTCTCCTTCCATTGATGGGGTTGATAACGGCGGTGCCGCAATTACAGTCGCCGGCGACACATTCGACATCTACGGAAACAAACTCCTGGGAGGACAAGTACAAGCATCAGCAACAGTTGCTGCCGACACATCGGCTGGGTCTGTACTTCTTGAATCCTTGAACCCCGGATATGCTGGTAACCTCTACGACTTTGAAGTAGTAGACTCCGGTTCCGGTGGTCTCGCTGTGACACACTCGACTGTTGCTGGTCGCATTGTCATCTCCATCGACCTCGGCGGATCTACATCGGAAACTTGTACTGGTGTTGGCTCTGCGATCGATACAGACATGGCAGGACTCGTAAAAGCCACGGTAGTGGGCACGGGGTCGACTGTTATTTCAACTGAACAAGACGTTACGCCTCTTACTGGTGGTATCGGAACCGGCATCAGTGTCGCACTTGCAGGGTTTGCTTGTACAGTCGATGCTATCGACATTTCGGCCGACCCTCTTCACAAGATTACCGTAACATCCCCCGCCGTGGGCGGTTATGGTTTGGCTGCGGGTGATACAGCTGTTTTAAAAGTCGTCTCCAACACGAAGATGACAACAGCAAATCTGACACTCGTCTAGAGGCGAGAAAAAAAATAGGACCTGTGCGTTTGTGGGTTTCTCGCAGGTCCTATCGAGGATTTCCATGATCCTCTTCCCTGGCCTCCTATCTTCATTGCGAACGGTAGGAGGCTTTTTTGGTCAGATGCGTCCGCAAATCACCGCTACCCTGTAGAACTCTTCCAGTTTACTGTGTGCTTCTGCACGCTCCACCACCAGCTTTCCTACAGGATAAATATAGTACTGCGTTGGTTTGTCTAGTTGGTAGACCCAAGTAACCCGAGGAGATACACGTTTGTAGTTGGCTCCTACGATAGCAAAAGCCGAGTTTATAAATTCGGTTGGGGCTAAGTCAACGATGTTCTTTAACTCACCCTTTAGATTTTTCCATTTGTGCGGTCGATACTCCCAGGACCACCCTTCACAAGTAACAAGGGCCTTGGGGTTGTACTTGTATTTCGTAGTGTGTCCTGGAGGACATACAAAAACGTAATCGGGACACAATACCCTTCGGTTCAACTGACTAACAACATCTATCCCATCTGTTTGTGCCCAATGCTTTCGGTCCGAACATACCCCTAAGAGGTACGTAACTCCAGCATTGATAACGGTACGTTGTTGTACCGCATCGCAGCCACAACCAGCTACCGCACAGATTTGATATTTATCTAATGGTATAGGAAGTACCATCTGTAACTCCTTAATCAAAAGAGAGCATGACACTCTCTTTTTTAGCAGCGCCTATTCGCTGCCGTTATTCTTTTGGGGGGTAAGCCATTTGTATTTGACTACCTCCACGATAATGTTGCCGACTATGAAACCGGCAACTGTCAATGTACTGCGGAGAATAATATCTCCGACTGTGGCCCCTTCTGTGTCGATTTCCAGGGTTTCGCCCTGGACGCTACTGAGAGGGCTGTAGCTGCTTGTCGTCTTCATTGGGCGTCCTCCGCCCCACATGAAACCTCGACAGCCTTAGACCGCGAACCGAATATGTACGCTATTGCTCCCGCCCAAAAGGCGGATGATATGACTCGTCCCGTCGTCTCGATGATGACGGTCGTGCGGTCTATTCTCCCGACCGCTTGCAATTCAGCGGTTTCGCCGTGTTCACTGTTAAAACTACTGTAACTGTTGGTCATTTTCATTGAATTTCTCCCGGCTTCTGTACAAGAGAGATTTCCTGTACATCTACTTATACCAATGGCTGAGGGGGTTTTTTTAATCGCGCATGCATAGATATGAAAAGCTATTATTTAGTAATGTACGCGGGCTAAAAAGAAAGGCGTGTTGCCCTTCTTTTTGTTAGTTTAGTTGGTGTTCTTTTTCTTCTCCGCTATCGCCCGCTTTCGGGCTTCCGCCGCTTTCTCAGCCGCTTTCTCAGCCTTCTCCTCCGCCTTAGCCGCCTTCTTCTCGGTAACCTCTTTAAGGTCTCGGTGCAGGAATCGATGGATTCCATACCCCAACCCAGCGAGGGCTGCGGTGCCCGCCGCAGCAATCGTAACGACTACAGGTGTGCTAACCACCCCTTCTACCGCTTGAAGCTCAGCTGTCTCACCGTGTTCACTGTTAAAACTACTGTAACTGTTGGTCATTTTCATTGGTTTTCCTCCCGGATTCTGTACAAGAGAGATTTCCTGTACACCTACTTATACCAAGAGCTGAGGGGGTTTTTTTAAAAGGCCGAAGCAAAAAAAAATGCTAAAGGTTTGCAGTCCCTTCAGCATATCTTTCACTGTTAAATTCTTTCGTCTTCTTTTTCGTCCAAAGGATCATCTGACACTTCACTAAGCGCTTCGATACCCGGCCTTGATTGTAAGTGGTCCGTCTGTGTCGGCTGAGACTCTGCCATCCTCTTGCATACGGTGTCTACCATTGTCGTGACAAAGTATTGCGCAAAGTCCCGTGCAAACTTTTCATTAAACTTCATTGTGGCTTCCTCCTCTTTCTTGTAATGTTGTTAAATGAGTTGGAGACAGGGACCACAGGACTTTTCACGGTTAAACCTTTTAGGAAATCTAACTGCTCGACTAATACGGCTTGCAGCACTTGGAAAACTTAAACGAGGAGAAGCACAGTTACAATCCTACGGACTTCCCTCTGAGCTGGTCAATAAGTATAGCGAACATGCAGTATCCGAAAGATATATACTCATACCGCAAAAACCCAAAAATTTAGAACCCAGAATACAGGTCACAGAAACTGAACGAAGTGAGTTCTGACCCCTCCAGAGTTTTCTGCTATACGCCCTACACTTGTCACTCCCGATGCGTTGGTGTATTTTTGGTACTAATAACTGAAGGTAAAAGGGACTCCCATGAATCTAACACCTGAGCGCGGACAGAGACAGGCAGAAATTCGTGCACGTGAGGCATCCAATCTTTATATTCAAGCGCAAAGACTCTACGGGCGATTGCTACGGCCATACCTAGGAGATGCCCCTCCTGCACTTGGATTAGCTCATGTGGTAGGTGTCAACCCAACGCTTTCCGCCACGCCCACACCTACCCGTGACCGTAGACGTGGATTTATGTTCGCTACGATAGCCATGGCTAATATCGCTGGCGTTAAATGGGAAGACTTAGATAAGCCTTTGATTTGTGCTTATGTCTGGGGCCGAGACATAAATGCAACAGCACGAAAGTTATACGAAGAAAAAGCTGTTTGGTTCCCTACCATCGGAAAAGACTTTTGGAAATGTGCGTATTTTAGATACCGATTCGGACCTGTAAATTTTGCGACAATTTGGTCTCAGCGGGACACGACAAAAGATACCATTTTCGATTCTCTTATTTACGCTGTAAATGCCCTAAGCCGTCCGCTACAAAACCTGACAGTAGCACAGCAGGATAGCCTAGCATTCTACGAGTGCCCCTACGTATTCGAGCTATCAAACTACGGGGGAGGAATGTACGCAGCGGGGTACGGGCTAGAACCAGTTCTAAACAAGACTAACTACCAGCAGGTGTACAGCTAATGAGTTGGAATAAACTAGAAATCAGCGTCCCAAATATTAATATTGATCCCTTGACTGGGATAATTGATTCGATGAAAGACCTGCTGAATACACTGGTAGGCATTCTCGAGACCATATTAAATTTTGCTGCGGCCTTCACTGACCCCTTTGCAGCAGCTTTAAAACTACTCATCAATAAACTAAAAGGAATTGTCGAACAGTACCTGGAAGACCTTGGAGCATACTGCCTTTTTATACCAGTCCGTAAACAGCTAAAAACAGATTTTCTGGGTTTAGGGGATATCACTCCTTCTTGGGCGGGAGAACTTGGTCTTTTTGGAGACCCATCTTCCCCCCTAAGTCCCCTAGACCCAGACCTTAACCAGTTCCTAACTAATGCTAATAGATACAACGGGGGAAATGTAGGGTTTTTTAAAACCATTTTGGAGTCCCTGTACGATGAAGGAGATACAAATCGACCCCAGTTTTTTAACGATAATGACTATGTAGGTGGATTTGTCATCGTGATGGGAAGTCAATTCGACCCCCTAGGGTTTCTTGACGATATTTGGAAACTAGCAGGACTATTTGAAAGTCCCGACCTGACACCGAAAGTTCCACGTCCTACAGGCCTCAATGCCCAAGCGATTCAAGGTATCAGCAACGGCACATTTTCCACGTTTTTAACCTGGGATTTACCCGACACCCCCGTTTGGACCCTCGCAGACCTCGGAGGTACGGTTCTGATCCCAGACCGATATGCAATTATTCGTGGAAAAAATACAACGCGGTCTCTTGGAGCAAAGAGCGTCATTGATTTGATGGGTTCTCGCACATTTGGAGAAGGAGACACCGCTTCAAACGGGGACATAGAAGTTATCAAAGAAGACTCGTATGACATCACGATTGGAAGCTACGTTGACGAAGATATTCCCAGCGAAGCGGATGACACCTTTTACTATGCGGTCGCTTGGAAGCTAAAAGCCCTAAAAAATAATGAGGCAAATACAGAAGGGGCTGGACAAATTTTAGATTACTGGTATCTTTCGAACGTCGCACGGGTAACCCCATACCCGACACTTCCGGCAAGTACGCCCCCAGACTGGTATCGTACTCCATCGATTGCCAGTATCTTTCCTGAGTTCGCCACCCTTCTAAGGAAACTCTTGGCACAAATTGAGTCCTTCTCGGCGAAACTCTTGGGGGCTGCGGATATGCTCAAAGACTACGTGGAATTCCTAAAAGCAGAAATCTCGCGTTACGAAAAGATGGTGAGTGAGGTTCTAGACACCGTTAAAAAGCTACAAGAGAAATTTCAACTACCTTCCGCAGGGATCTACATCCGAACGTTTAAAGGAAAAGGTGGAAATGACTTTTTTATCTCAGACTTGGCAAGTTCTTTTCTTCCACAAGAAACAACTAGACCACCTTTTACGCGGGGAGATGAATACGTAGCTGGCGCTGTTATTATGACAGGTGGACCAGAAGCAGCAGTCAGTAGCTTGATCGATGGCCTTAGTTGGGTTTTTGGGGGTTCTCCAAACGTAACGGATGATAGTCTTACTGAAATAGACCTAGCAATAAATGCTATAGAGTCCGCAGAATTTGGGTCTGATATGCGACCGATCGCTACAGGAACCGCAACGGAATCGATAGTAACATCCTTTAATGTTGCGATGGAACCCATTATGGCAGCACCAGAAGAAACCACACAATTTGGAAAGGATATGAAGGTACTGTAATGCCCTTGTATGACTATCAATGTATAGACTGTAACCATCTCGAAGAAAGCATTCAGCCCTCGGGCACTACTAAAATTGAATGCGAGGAATGTGGAGCTTGCGCAGAACGTCTATTCGGAAAAGCTCCAATACAGATGACACACGTCATACCAAGCTATCCGGGTTGCAAACGCGTTAAAGCAGGCTACGTCCATACGCATGGAGATAGGCCGCGCACCAAAGTACAAGGTTGTGGGTTTTCACCGTCTTCGGACTAGGAAAGTACTCCTTCCCGCCCTATAATTTGGTAGGCTTACGGAGAAACTAGATGAAAAGACACTATTTTAATAAAGAAGGCGCAGCACCAATATGGATCCATGTGCCTGGTACTCCCATAACTCTACCCGGAGAGACTACGAAGTACGAACGCCTCCCGGGAATGACCGATTGGGCCCCCCGTGGAGTTGTTTCCCGCGTAGGGCGAGGTCTTGCTGAAAACAAAGATATGACAGAAATTGCCGAGCAAGAGGCAAATAAAGACCTTGGAGCTAGCGCAGCTCGTGGTGGAGCAGGTGGCCTCCTGGGAGGTGCTATGCTCTCTCGATTAATAGGGGGTGAGAAAGTAACTACACCGTTTAAAAATATCTTAAAAAGAGGTCTGAATAAACAGACGCTGCAAGGATTAGGAAAGCTCCCCCGGGCTGCAAAAGTACTTCCCCTTCTCGGAATGGGACTTGGCGCTGCAACCGGAATGGGTTCCTGGGCTGCTGGACGAGATAAACGAAGAGAGCAAGCTGCAGCCGTGGGGAAAGGTCTCTTGTCGGAACAAATCCTACAACAGCATTCCTTAAATAAAGCTCGAGAGTCTCAACGCGTACCCCTTGAAACTGCAACAGAGTACCCGACAAAAGCAACCGCCATAAACGGTTCAGGAGTATAACGATGTCAAACACGATTACCCCAATGGCAACTAATATCGCAGCTTCTGGAAAAGTTCTAAGCCTAACCACCGGATTAGAATTCGATGTCGGTGCACACAGTGGTACGGGAAACCGAACCCCTTTAATCCAGCTAGCTATTTCCAGCATGGCCTTTGACCAAATGATTCCTTTTCAAATCGATATCGAAGCTGCTCAAAGTGGAGTCAATTTGTGGGAAGCTCCCAGTGCGGCACTAAGAGCACGAGCCGTAATCATCGAATGCCTCTACGGCGCCGGAGGGATCTTAATAAATCCGGATGGAGACCCTACACCGTTTCCATTGGCCAGTGATGGAACAACACCGTCTTGGTTTATGTACGCCAATCCGTTGGGAACAGAATTAACTGTCACTGTAGCTGGGTCTCCAGTAACAACAGGTAAAGGCATTCAAAAAATAACGGTAGACACAGAAAACGAAGCCCGATTTCAAGGGTACGTCTTTATCTAGGAGCCATCATGTTGCACAAGTTAGCCTTACTTACGATGGAAAACACTCCGTCATTAATCAAAGAAGCACTCCCTACCCGGGAAGAGCATATGGCTGCGTTAGCGCGTGACCAGCAAAAAGCGCTAGAGTTAGCTAAACTACGTGGGATCGAAGT
>Ga0316201_10000553_pt1 | contig 21840 bp, 14 predicted proteins | sample CS6wburrow_MG_FD_204516 | JGI IMG/M metagenome (GOLD analysis project Ga0316201, IMG submission 204516) | Coastal sediment microbial communities from Delaware Bay, Delaware, United States - CS-6 worm burrow | ecosystem: Environmental > Aquatic > Marine > Coastal > Sediment | place: USA... | reverse complement strand
GTATTTCTCACGAAACTGATCACACTGCACACCGAGGAAAGTGTGACCGATCTCATCGCCGAACTCCTCGTGGTAGTGCTTCGCCAATGCAATGGCATCGTCATTGTAAAGCGATGCATACGTCATCTGAATCGTGCACTTAAGACCATTCGCGTGGGCAATATCCTGCTGCAACTTGAAAATTTCGAGCGACTCACTGACGACTGCCTCGCCACCCAAGTCGTCGGCTTTGCCTTCTTGCGCATCCGTGTTAATGTACTCCGGAACAAGCTCCGGGCGGTGAATTAGGTTTAGTATGAAGGTATCCATAATTTTAATACAATTTTATATGAAGAAATTTAGACCGCACTCGCGACCGATTTAAAGACATTTAATGCGGGCAAGGCATTTCCCTTGGCATCAAAAAGTGAACGCGCCCAACAGGCCGGCGCATCGCCCTCGTCTTCCACTCCGGGAACCTGTGGCGGAATCCATTCAGGCGCCCAATAAAACAAGCCGCGACCATGACTCGATTTTTGAACAATGGTCGCCACATCTCGAAGAAAAGCTTCCTGCCCCTCAGGGGAAAGTGGATATTTACGGGTGAGTTTCTCCCAACCCTCTTGGTCGCCACTCAGTGCCTCTTTATACATTTCGTGAAAGCAATGCGGATAGGCCACCTCGGCGAGATACAGGTCTTTGCCGTAGCGCTTGCCCAGAAAGTCCAAGGTTTCCGCCAACTGATCGGGCATGCCGTGCCAGAAAGGATAGTAGGACTCACCGATCGCTTGAAAATCAATTCCCTGCTCCAGTATATTATCGAAGAACCAACGATTCGTTTCGATGTCCCCACCACGGTCGATATGAAGCATGATTTCCGAGGCCGTGCCCAGCGTGTCGCGCACTCCGGAAACACCGGCCTTCAGCAATTTACCGAAGCGCCCCCAAGCCTCTTTGTTATTCGACGACTCATTCTGTTGCCAATGTACTGTATTGGTCGAATGCGCGTCGGCGACGCGACCATGTTCCCAGAGCATACCAGGTGTGATCTCGTTACCGACCTGCACCATTTCAGGGCGAATGCCTTCCTTTGCCAAGGCCTTCAAAACGTCGACCGTGTATTCATAAACCGCCTGCTCCAGTTCGGAGAAACTTAGCCCCGCCCAAGCTTTCGGCGTGTATTGCTTACCGGGATCGGCCCAAGTGTCGGAATAATGCAAATCCAGTAGCAACTTGTAGCCCGCCGTATGGAGCGTTTTGGCCAACTTCAACGTATAAGCCAAATCGTTACACTGCGCACCATGACCACTCGGAGAATGGAACAACCGCAGTCGCGCCCAATCAAAACCCGACTGACGAAAGAGGCTGACCACGTCGTCCACAGGCTGACCGTCTAGACTGTATCGGTCCCCTCGCACAAGTATTCGATCGAGCATGGACAGGTCGGCGCCCACTATAAAAGGTTTGTTCGTATCAATCATTAGTTAAACAAGTTCAGATATTTCGTGAATCGTCAGAGCGGTCAGTTAACAATCTCTAAAATATCTGCGTACCGAAGACGGCGACATTATCAAGACCCGAACTTCCGGTTTCACCAACATCGCCAGAGAATCGGAACTCAAAGGTCGCGGATTGACCATCCGAGAGCACTGTATCAGTAAGCACACTCGAAAGGGTCACATCAATATCGTCATAGTCGGTTTCCTTCCCGATCGTGGAGGATGCAGTGTAGCTGACGAGTTCTGTATCGTCGGCGTCATCCAAAGCTCCGCTGAGATAGACAAGAGTGATAGTTTTCGGGCTGGCATTGAATGCCTTGGCAAAATCGAAGTGGATGGTGTCGAGCTGGAGCGACTCGCTGGATACATTTTCAATCTTGATCCGCATCGTTTCCCCAATCTTTCCCTTCATGGCGGCCGCAGTGACGGTCGCACCGGAGGCGGCGGTTCCATAGGTGCCGTCGGTCGAACCAAACGTGGCATCATTGGATACACCGGTCTTGGAGGAAGTCGCGAGAACGATGTCCCCATTGGATCCGGTCGGGGCGTTCACATCATCCTCCCAGTATGCGAGAGATCCGTTACTGCTGGTCACATCCGGGACGATAACCCGGTAGAATCGCTTCGGCGCGGAATTTGGATCCGAGGTGGTGGAGGTGACCCCATCATCGGTCCAGATTGCCCGCACCTTATTTCCTTCGACTGTGACTGGCGATGTAATCCATGGCCCGGAAATCGAGTCTGTATATTCGATCTCATAGGTTTTACCCTCTTCCGTCTGAAAGCTTACATAGTGGCCAAGCCCGTCGACCAATTCGAAGTCCGGCGCGGGCCCCTCATCCTGTAGCGCGAAGAGGTAATCGCGGCAGTAACGACGGAAGATACCGCCTGGCACTTTGCCGTCCGCAACTAAGCCCGCATTGATGTCGATCATCTCCTGACGCCAGACATCAAGCGGCGGATAATCCACGATCCACAGCATCCACTCGGAACCTCCCGAGACGTTGGGGTGGCTCTGGGTTGGCAGCCATGCAGCGCACTGCGCCTTGATGGCTGCGTAACTGGGATCGTCCGCGAGATTTGTATGCTCGAGCGGATCGTTTAGGTGGTCATAAAGCTCTTCCGAACCATCGAAGAAGCGGTTGTATTTCCAACGCTCAAAAGTAAGCGCGTAGGAATCGCGGCCATCGCAAGTGATCGCCGGGTAATCCCAGATGGCGTTGGGATTATTGAGCAGCGGCACGAGGCTGCGTCCGTCGAGTTGACTGGCGGGCGCGGGCAGGCCTGCGAGATCACTCAGAGTCGGATACATATCAACCAGTTGCACTGGCTTATCGCAAACCTGAGCAGTCGTCTGGCCCGGTACGGAAATCATTAGCGGATTGCGCGTGGCTTCGTTCCACAGCGTGAACTTGCTCCAGCACTGCTTCTCGCCGAGATGCCAACCGTGATCCGACCAGACGATGATGATCGTATTGTCCGCATCGGCTCGGGCGTCGAGGGCATCAATCACCCGGCCGAGTTGCGCGTCCATATAGGTGATCGTGGCCAAATAAGCATGCAGCATTTTACGCGCGGCAACATACGGGTCCGGGGTGGTATTCGAATCATCGTTATCGATACCGAGCGCGTGAATCTGATACGATAGAAACTGCGCCGCATCCGGCGTATCCGCGATATCGTTCGCAAGCACGGTCGGCAGCACCAGATTTTCCGGCAACGGTGCCTGCACTCCGTCATACATATCGAAGTAGGCGCGCGGCGCGGTCCATGCAAGGTGAGGTTTAGTGAAGCCCACGCCCAGGAACCACGGATCGTCATTCACGCCGCCGAGTACGCCCGCCACCCCTGTATCCTGAAGTTGGTCGATCGCCAGATCGGCCGTGATCGTGTCATTAAATTCCGCCTCCGGCGTATCACTGGGGCCATTTACCTTACTAAAGCCCCGATACGATTGCAGCGCACGGTCGGCAGTAGGTACGCCCTCTTCACCCCAGGTACCGCCGTCATGCTTGGCCTTACTGTAGTAGCCGTCGGTGGTCAGTTCCTCTTTCCTTAAATTGCCGTGATAGATTTTGCCTCCGAGGCGGGTATCGTAGCCATTGCTAAAGAAATGATTATTCAGAGTCGTGGAAGTAGCGAGCACCGGCACCTCCCGCCAGTCGACGAAGCCATAGGCTCCGGAGGAGTAAGGCATGATCCCGGTCATGACGGACGAGCGCGACGGCCCACACATCGGCGCCTGATTGTGGGCGTTGGTAAAGATCGTTGAGCGTTCAGCGAGCGCGTCGAGGTTAGGGGTCAAGACTTGGGAGTAGCCGAAGCAGTTGACGAAGTTGCGCAGGTCATCGATCGCGATAAAGAGCACGTTAGGTGGGGTGGTCTGGGCTTTTGCCGCATGCCCTAAGAGCATTATGGCAGCCAGAAAAAGAACCCGACGAATGGCGGTAGTGATTTTCATAATTATTTTCCTTTAGACTGTGATTGCCCTGAAAGATATGGAGTGGGATCCCAAGCAGGAATCCAGCGAGATTTATCGAGACGCCACCTTGCCTTATGCATGGCTTTCTCTCCACCCATCTTCTTAACCATAGCTTCCCACTCTTTGGTCTGTTGATAATAATCTTCAGTAAATTCCTTCAAAGTGGCGGGATCAGCGAGTGGATCGAGCACGATGTTTGTGCGCCAGTCGGCCAACGACGCCTTCAACTGCTCCTCGATCTGCTGGTATTCGGGGTTGCCAGCCAAATTCGTAAGCTCGCCCGGATCGCGCTTGAGATCAAACAGTTCGAAGGCTGGCGGAGTGGCCGTACGCTCAATCAATGCGCGACCTTCCGCCGATGCTTCCAGCATCTTAGTAATCATAAAGCTGGAACCGTTATCGCCGTAACGAGTAGTTTTACCGTCACCCAACAGATTATTGATCAGCTTGTAGCGACCATCGGTTACCGTGCGGGCTGGCCAGAAATTTTTCAAACCAGTCGTGTGACTGTTGTAGGCAGAATAGAGTAGCTTGCGGTCCCCTTGAGGGCGCTCTCCTGTGAGAATCGGCACGATCGACTTACCCGGTAGATAAGCGGGCTTAGGCAATCCGGCCACATCGAGGAAGGTCGGCATGATGTCGACAAACGAAACCAATGCTTCCGAGCGAACACCTGACTCCACCACGCCTGGCCATTTGACGATAAACGGCACGCGCAGACCAAATTCATACGAGGTGATCTTGCCGCGGTGTAGGTGGGAAGGGCCATGGTCAGAGGAAAAGATGATCAAGGTATCCTCCGCATGCCCGTGCGCTTCGAGTAGGGCTAGCACCTTTTCGACGTAGTAATCGACACGCTGGATAGCGCCGTAGTAGGTGGCGAGAAACTCACGGGCCTGATCAGTCATTTCAATATCGCCCCAGTGTGGTAGTGGCTTGACGCTTTTAGGATCCACCGGGTTGAAGCCGAGCTTCGATTTCTCGCCACGAATCGGCTCGAAGCTGGGCGACCAATCGACATGCGAGTCGTTGGTCTGGGCTTGAAAATAGAAAGGTTGACCCTCCTTAACCCGGTTCTTCAGAAATTCTTCAAACCCGTCGATGCAATTAGACACCTGAAATCTACCGGGGTCCTTACCCAGTGCATTTTTATTGTAGTTATACTTGCGGTCAAACGGGACGTAACTTTGTGGTTCGACACCAGTTTTATAAGAGATGCCCGTGGCATAACCAGCGGCCTTCAACATCTGCACAAAGGTAGGGATGCCTTCGCGATACTGAAACCCGTGTGTCTTATCAAAGGCCCACATGCCATTCTGGTGTGGATAGAGCCCGGTAAAAAGGCTGCCGCGCGAGGGCGCACACGATGGTGCCGTGACATGCACTCGCTCAAAAACCATACCCTCACTCGCCAATTTGCTCAGCGTGGGAGTCTCCTGAGTAAAATCGCCATAAGCGGGTATCTCACAGCCCATGTCCTCCATGTGGATGAAGACAATGTTCGTTTTTGCAATGGATGTAGAAACGGCAAAGAGCATCGCCGCTGCTATGAATAAACATATTTTTTTTCTCATATTTAGACTCCCGAATTTGATGCTCCTTTCAAGAACACCGCTTTTCCTATTTTAATTTTATCCGCACTGATAATCTTTATCTTAGCAGGATTTCCGTTCTTCCAGATGATGTAGTGAACACCATCACGCAGCTCCCACTTTAATTCGACGTCGGAGGGACTGATCGCATCGTTGTTGGGCTTAAATTTGAAAATTTTATTAGGTTTATCTTCCTGTCGCCAGTTTCCAACCAATTGAAACTCGGCGGACAGCACCTCGGCCTGCTTGGGCGGAAGAGCATAATTAGACAGCGCAGGCTTTTCGTCGCTTAGACCGAAAACAAAAGAGGTATGGTCCAATAAAGCCTGTGTCGTGACGGTTTGATAAGGCTCTTTATTAAAGAAGGCATGCCCCGCTCCTTCGTAAGCGAGCACCTCAGCGTTGCCTCCTTTCGAGCGGATCGCATCGGCGAAACGATATGCCTGGTCGATGACGACCGTCGTGTCAGCAGTACCATGATAGAGAAAGGTGTCAGGCGGATTGTCTCGAACCATATACATGGCAGACGCACTTTTCTTTTCCGCTTCGGTTGTGCCCGTATAATCGCCACCACCAAACTTGCTACCATTGCGTTCGAACGCATCAAAAAGGCCATTGTAGCCATCATAACAAATGCACTCAGGAGTGAGCTGCGCGGCGATGGCCGATAGATGTCCACCAGCAGAGCCGCCCGCGAGTCCAACTCGGGTAAAATCCAACTTCAGCTCCTTTGATCGCTGCCGCACAAAATCGATCGCATCCATCACATCGCCGATTGCTTCAGGATACTTTGCACCTTGGCTTTTCCAACGGTATTCCATCCGCACACCGGCAATGCCATGGCTGGCCAAAACATAAGACTCATGGGTGAACTGCGCCTTACTGCCAGTCGCCCAAGCACCACCATGCACAAAGAACACGACTGGAAATGGACCGCCTGTTTTCGGGCGCACAATGCGCATGTCCAAGTCGAGTTCGCTCCCATCGGGAAGCACAATGGATTTATAGACCATACGGTCCGAGCTGACTGAAGGATACTTCGCCTGATACTCAGCTGAAATCTCCTCCGCCCGCGCTTGCTGCTCGGCCCACGTGCCCTTTCCAGATGAAACTAAAGCACCCAGCAGCAGACCCGCTAAAATCATTCGATGCTTCATTTTAAACTTCCATAATTCTCCCGAACCAACTTGGCATGCCGATCCACAATGGAGGCATACTCAGGGTTGCCAGCAATGTTAACAGTTTCAACCGCAGCTTCGCTCAAATCGTAGAGCTCACGCTTTACAATTTGAGTCAGATCGTCGCCGTCGCGCCATTCAACATAGCGGAAATTCTCCGTGCGCACACTGTAAGCCATTGGGCGATACTTCTTCGGACCACCGACTGGGCGAATCTGGCTAAACGCGGCTTCCTTGCCTGCGGATGTGCCTTCAATCACTGGCACGAAGCTCTCGCCTTCTACAAACTCAGGAACCTCTAGCCCGGCGAACTCGCAAAGTGTGGCGTAAATATCGACCGACTCGACCAGAGCTTCGGTCAGACCCGTGACTTGTTGATGCCCAGGCAGGCGGACCATCAGCGGCGAGCGCATGGCTCCCTCAAATTGCGTATGCTTGCCCCAGCGACCTTGGTCACCCAGATGGAAGCCGTGGTCACTCCAGATGACGACTGCGGTTGCCTCCGCCAGACCCGCTTCCTCCAGGGCCTCAAGAACGCGACCGATCTGCGCATCGATAAAGGAGACACAGGCATAATAGGCATGCGTCATATTTCGGATCTCATTCGCTCTCGGTCCCGTATCATCCTTATACAAAACTCCAGTCTCCGGGTCACCATAAGAGGCCAATTCAGTCCAGTTATACATGTAGTCCCCTGCTCCTTGCGGCAGCGTCTTCGGATCGAGCTGACTGACTTCCTCATCACTGTAAAGATCCCAGTATGCCTTCGGGGCCACAAACGGCAGGTGCGGCTTATAAAACCCACCCGCGATAAAAAAGGGTGCCTCATGCTCCGCTTTTCCTTTAATGGCAGCAATCAGCTTTTCGGCAGTCTGGTAGTCATTATGCACCGATTCCGGGTTGTCAAAAATCTCATAGCTCGGGCGAAAGGGCTTCTCCTTCTTCTTCGAGCTTTCGGGCTTAAAATTCACGTAACAATCCCAATTCAACTTCCATGGCTCTTCACTCCACCCATAACCTTTCCCCATACCCTTACTGTGGTAAATCTTCCCGAAACTCTGGGTATGATAGCCGTGATTCATGAAATACTGCGGCATCGTCGGATGCGTATCCGGACGCTTCGATATCTTCCAGGAATCACCGATTTCGTAAATGCCCGTCGAATCGGGGCGCAAGCCACCCATCATCGATGCGCGCGAGGGCCCGCAGACTGGCCACTGAACGTAGTGACGGATAAAAGTCGCCGACTGTTCGGAGAATCGGTCAATGTTAGGCGTTTTCGCAGCGCCCTCATAGCAACCCATAACCGGACGCAGATCGTCGACACAGAGCAATAGGACGTTCCGCGGTTCGGCGGCACAGAGTTGGACAGAACTAAGGCCAAAACAAACGACTGCAAATAATAGCCGGAGGCAGGGGAAAAAGGTGTTGGGTTTCACAGGAGTAGAATGAGGTGAAGAATCAGAAGAAAATCAGACATTTCGGTCAAAACTTCGGCCAAAGTCAAACTGTTTCATTTTTTGCTTTATTCTTTACTTGAGTGAGTGTCACAGAATATTCGACATCCGCATTCACTAATAGTTGCCTTACATCTTATGCCCCAAACGACCCCCGCTGATCACGTCCCCCTGCGCGAAAAACTGGCCCTTGGCGTCGGTGCCCTCGCTGCCTTCTTCGGCTTCGCCGGGGTTAGCATTTTGGCCTATCCAGTCTATAACATGATGCTAGGCGTGAGCGCCGCTTGGATTGGAGTCGCCTTGATGGTTCCACGACTGTGGGACGCACTGACCGACCCGATCATGGGACGCATCTCGGACAATTGCCACTCGCGCTTCGGGCGGCGCAAGCCCTTCATTGTCGCAGGTGCCTTGGCAATGGGCATCTTGTTTGCCCTCATCTGGCATGTCCCTGAGAGTTGGAGCGATCCACTGAAAATCAGCTATTTCATCGTCTTGCAGCTGTTATTTTTTACCAGCTACACAGTCTTTGCGGTGCCCTATAACGCACTGACCTATGAGATGACGCCCGACTATAATGAGCGGACGCGGGTCATGGCCTTTTGTGCCTTCTTTCACAAAGCGGGCGAATTCGGCGGCGGTTGGATGCTACCGATCGCCGGCGTGCTGAGCGTCTCGCTCGTCGCAGGCGCGACCGATTTAAACATGACGGGCGTGATCACGATCGGCTGGTTGATCGGGCTAGTCATCATGGCTGGCATCGGAATGCTCCCCGGAATCGCGGTGCGTGAACGCTTTAAGCGGTCCACTCAATCACAAGAAAAAGTCGGCATCTGGAGCAGTATCAAGGGCTCCTTTTCCAGCGCCGCCTTTCTCATCCTCATTGCGATTATCGTGCTGAACACACTCTCCGGCATCCTTGCGATGGGAATCGACCAGTATCTGCTGGTTTATTTCATGAACGATGGCGACAAGACCGCCGGACTCATCCAAAAAGGCATCCTCACCAGTGGCTATGCGATCGTCGGCTTTGCCTCCATTCCGATCATTACTTGGCTGGCTGTCCGCTTAGGGAAAAAGGGCGCACTCTATATGGTGTATGGGCTGATGGTTATCGGTGGAATTGCCAAATGGTTCATTTTTCAACCCGGCCACAGCATGATTCACCTCGGACCGGTGGTCATCGACCCCATCCTTTTAATCGACCCCCTTCTCTGTGGCCCCATGTGGGTGGCAGTGAAAATCCTGCTCGCCGCGATGATGGCCGACATCTGCGATGAGGACGAACTGAAGCACAACCAACGCCGCGAGGGCATGTACGGCGCGGTTTTTTCCTGGTTGGAGAAGATGGTGGTGTCGCTGGCCTACCTCGGCACCGGCCTGGCCTTGACCTTCGCCCAGTTCAACCCCGACCTCGGTGGTGCACAAACCGCGGAAACTTTCACCCGGATGCGACTTTTTCTCGCTGGAGCACCTGCTTTGACGGCACTTTTTGCCATCGGAGCACTCTACTTCTATCCAATCACCGCAGAACGTGCGGCTGAAACCCGACGCCAACTCGAAGAACGCCGCGGAGCCGTTTAAAAACCATGAATGTATTCCAATTTCTTACCATCACAGGCATCACGAGCGCCGCGCTCCTACCGAATCTTTTCTCCGAAGGAGAAGAATTTATACCGATCGACCCGAGCAGCGAGCAGGATGCGTTCTACGCCAAACCGCTTCGACATGTGGACGTCGACTTGACCGCGTCTAAGACCGGAGCACGAATCTCCAAGGCCTTCCTCGGGATGAATCTCAGCTACTTCAATACGACCGATCAAATCTGGAACGATTACGCGCTACGCGAAAAACTAAGCCAAGCCAAAGTCGGCGCCCTGCGCTACCCCGGCGGCGAAGAGACCTCCTATTTCCATTGGCAGCACCCGGGCGTCAACGGCTACGAAGATGTTTGGGATGACCCTAAAACGCACGGCTTCAGTCACGGTCGCGGACGCTTTCAAACCACTTGGGTCGCCCCCGAGCAGTGGGACTGCAACGAAGACTACATGGATTTTGATGAATTCATGGCCGAATGTCTCGCGATCGGTGCCGAACCCATCGTCGGCCTGAATTTATCTTCCGGGCGTAAACACAACCGCCAAGCCGAAGGACTACAGGAAGCACTGGAGTGGATGCGCTACGCCAAGGCCCAGGGCTACGAAGTGAAATACTGGTTTCTCGATAACGAGCCATGGCATTTCGAAGCCAACCACACTTTCACTCTGGAAGAATATGCCGAGGAAGTCGTCGCTTACGGCACCGCGATCAAAAAAGAATTTCCAGATGTAAAACTCATCACTAATCCCGCCGGAGCAAGTGGTTTGTATGCCAATCAAATCGAGAAGTTTGCACGTCTCACCGGTGAAGTGATCGACCATATTGATGTCCACTGGTATTGGGCTTGGGGCATATCCAGCTTCGACTACTGGCTCGAACATACGCCGCTAAACAATAACGACAAATGGAAGAAGCGCGGTCAGGTGCGTACCTTTGCTCAGGATATACAACTCATTCGCGACGCCTGCCGCCGTGCAGGCTATCCCCATATCGGGGTCGTCGCGCTGGAGTGGAACATGGCGCCAAGCAAAGCCAGCCAGACTTTCAACCAGTCACTCATCGCAACGATTCAGGCCGAATTGCTGATGGAGTTTGCGAAATACGGGGTCGAACTGACCTGCCTCTGGCCCTTGATCTGGCAAACCGAACGTGATGTCTGGAGCGAGCAAGACCTCTTCCCTTCGATTGTCACAACCGAGCCGCCCTTCAATCCTACCCTCTCGCTGGACATGTTCCGCATGCTTTCTGCCGCACCCGGTAAAGCAATTTTGGAGAGCACCAGCAGTCGCGGCGATGTCGTCGTACTCGCGGCGGAAGACTCGGACGAGTCCGTTTTTTATCTCATCAATAAAAGCGCCCTTCGCCGAAAAATTAGCGTCAATGAAGGCATCAACACCGTCGGCGAACCCTCGGGTGAAACGATCGCACTGAAAAGCCAAGTCGTGCGCGACGTCGCGGTGGACCGAGAAGGCGAAGGCTTTGCCTTCTTCGCCGAGCCCTACTCTTTCACCGCGATTCGATTTAGCCGGTGAAAGCACTGAAACCAGTCCTTGCCGCTCTATGCTGTGGATGGGCGACCGTTGCAACGGCCCAGAGTGTGATGAACAATGGCCGCTGGTTCGACGCCAACGGCAAAGCGGTACAGGCCTTCGGCGTTAACTATGCCGCCCCCTTCGCACATGCCTTTCGTAGGATGGAGCAAGCAGGCATCGACGTTAAAAAATCCATCGATCAGGACGTCTATCATTTCGCCCGCTTGGGATTCGATGGCTATCGCGTGCATGTTTGGGATGTTGAAATCAGCGACAAGAAGGGCCATCTGATCAAAAACGAGCACCTCGATCATTTCGACTACCTCGTAGCCAGGCTGAAACAGCGCGGCATCTCCATTTTACTCACGCCGATGTTTCTCGGCGAAAATGGCTACCCGGAAAAAGCCATCAAGGAAAGCGGGTTTGCTCAAGGGCACCACAAAAAGGAAATGGTGACCGATGCGAAATTTGCCGCCGCGCAATTTGTTTTCATTGGTGAATTCCTTAACCACGTAAATCCATACACTGGAATCGCCTACAAAGACGAGTCCAGTATCCTCGGCATCGAACTGGTGAATGAGCCCTGGCACGACGGCACGCCCAAACAGATTGCCGCACACCTCGACCAACTCATCGCAGCAGCCAAGCAAACGGGTTGCACCACCCCGCTCTTTTACAACTTGTCCCAAAACCCCTACCTACGTGAGCTCTATTACGAGCGGGAGTTGGATGGCTTCACCTTTCAATGGTATCCAGCGGGACTCAACCAGCGCCCACTTTACCTAAACCTCCTGCCTCAGACTAATGACTACAGTCTATTTTTCGGCGAGGACCCCGAGCTCAAGCAACACGCCAAAGCCGCTTACGAAATCGGCCTCGCGTCCGTACCTTCGGCCTATGCCTATCCTCTCATCGCAAAAACGCTGCGGGAACAAGGCTTTCAATTTGCGGCTTATTTTTCTTACGACCCCATCGCAATTGCGGCCTATAACTCCGAATACCCGACCCACTACCTGAACCTCGCCTACACCCCAAAGCACGCGATCAACTTGATGATCGCGGCCGAAGTTTTTCGGGGGAACGACGACTTTAGTATCAAAGCTGAGCAGAACCAGAGCCTACTCGATGACGGCACGCTTTTTTACTACAGCAACGGAACTGAAAACAGCCCAAGCAATCCCGCAACTTTAAGACGTGTCGCTGCCTGCGGAACGTCCCCACTTTTTGAATACACGGGAGACGGTGCCTACTTCCTCGATAAACTCGACGATGGCAGCTGGCGTCTGGAAGTCATGCCCGACCCGTACCTGCTCGTCGAAAACCCCTACTACTTCCGAGAAAACGGCGACCCCGTCGCGGACGTGCAGTGGAACTTGCAAGACATGACAATTCGCCTCCCCGACCTAGGCTCTGAGTTTTCGATCACCGCCCAGAACCCCGGAAACCCGCACGCTGCAAACGCCAAAGAAGGCCGCTTCAAAGTCATCCCCGGCACCTATCTCCTCAGTAATCACACTGAAAAGGATCGCCTCGAGCCTAACACGCGACTGGGCCGTTTCGCACTGGGCGAATTCGCCGCACCGAAGCAACGCTTTCCAGAGCTGAAGCCTTATCAAGCAAGTAAGTCCGCGGAAAATGACTCGGTGTTGTTCAATGCTGCGAACCGCTACGAGAACAACATGCTTCGCGCACAAGGCACCAAAGTCAAAATAGGCCGGGCGGAATTCACCCGTAAAGGCTTCGAAATCGAGCTCAAACCAAAGACACTCACATGGGGCGAACCTTTTGCCGAGTGGCTGGTCATCCAAGACGATCCGGTCGCGACTAGCGCAGGTCAGATGCTGGAGATCACTGGGCAGTCGACCACGGGTAAAGCGTGCCCGATTACCCTACTGCTTCAAACCCAGGATGGCACCTGCTTTGCCGCTAATACGATCCTGCCGACCAAGGCAGGTCGCGTCGCCATCGACCTGAGTCAATTTACAACAACGCAAACACCGCGGATGGAACAGAATCCCTCGTTCTTACCCGTCACCACAGATTGGACGGGGCCGAGCAAAACGCTCGAAAAACAAAATATTCGGGCCGTTCATTTCAGACTCGGATCAGGCCTGAGCGAAAGCGCTCGTAAGGCCGACATCGGCATTTCCATTCAAACCATCCGCTTAGTCACTCCACGATGAGAATCCCCCGCAAAAGACTCCCCACTCTTCAGCTAATTATTCCCTTATTCGCTGCCGCCTTGAGTGCGCACGCAGGGACAACCAAACCCATGAATATCCTCTTGATCTTCATGGAGGACATGGGGCCGCACATTTCGGCTTATGGAAACAACACCGCGCCCACACCGGCACTCGATGCCCTTGCAGCTGAATCGGTCGTCTTCGAAAATGCCTATTGCGTCCAAGCCACCTGCAGCCCTTCACGATCCAGTCTTTACAGTGGTCAATACCCGCACCAGACGGGCCACATGGGCCTAGCAGGGAGTTTCGGCTACTACATGAAAGAGGGATTCACCACTTTCTTAAGTATTTTAAAACAAGCCGATTACTTTACCGGCGTCTCTTACAAGATTCACGTCAACCCCGAGTCGGCAATCAGCAAGGACTACGATCTGAACTACAACGTAAGTCGCTTCACGAAAATTGATAAGACCGACACCAAAGACTTCCGACAATCGATCGCCTACTTCGAAGATTTCCTCGGGCAACGCCCGGACGATCGTCCCTTCTTTTTCATGGCGCAAACCCATGATACGCACGAACCTTTCAACCGCGGCCCCTTCAACAAGGCACCGGACGAAGCGCCCTACACGACGCTGACTGGAGACGACGTACAACCACTCGCAAGTTTCGGCGAAGGCCTCCCCTTCGGCGGATGGGTAGCCAAACAAGTCGCGAGCTATTACAACGCGATCCAGCGAGTTGACGCCTTTGTCGGGGGCATTCTCGCAGCACTGGAAGAAGAAGGCCTCGCCGATTCGACAGTCGTCGTATTCTCCGCCGACCACGGCCCCTCGTTTGCCCGTGGCAAATTATCGAACCACGAACTCGGACTGCACATCCCGCTCATCATCCGCTGGCCTGATTCGACAGTGGCCGGAACACGCAATGAATCTCTCGTCTCACTACTCGATCTCCCCGCAACCTTTGTCGACATCGCCGAACAAGCCGTTCCGGAGAAATACGAAGGACGCTCACTCAAAGAATTTGCCAGCTCTGGTATGAGTAAGACCCCATGGCGTAGCAGCTTGGCAGCCGAGTACACCTCGCACACCACGATCGACTACTGGCCCATGCGCTCGATTCGCAATGAGCGTTATAAATTGATCGAAAGCAAACTAGCCGGCACCGAAGCTGGCGACTACATCCTCCAAGGCGGTCGGGTCCAGCGCGAAGGAGAGTCCGCCGACATGACGGCCGGTCTACAGGCATCCACCAACAGTTCTTCCCTCGCCATCTATCAGAGCCTTGAGAACCCACCCCAATTCGAGCTCTACGACTTACAAGAAGACGCCGGCGAAACCAGGAATTTAGCGGAAAACCCGGAATACCAAGCCATCCTACAAGGACTCATCACCGAACTCCGCGCATGGGAGAAAGCGACCAACGACCCCTTCACCGACCCGGACTTCTTCAGAGGCTTCACTGAAGCCCAGCTTCAAAAACAGAAATCCATCCGCGCATGGGAAGCCATCAACGGCAAAGATAAATTCTGGGGCAAACCGATCGCCAAAGGCGAATGGTCGGAGTGGATCGATTCACTACCTTAAAGCATTACGCCTACAGCCTGTGACAGGGCCTGCTCGCCGAGCGCGTCGTTCGATTGTTGATACAAGTCCGAACCTACACGATCACCACAGGCCGATTTACCTAATCGATGAAAAGGCTAGCGGAGTTCCTCCCGAATACATTCAACCAACCGTGCGGCTTAAAAAGAGATACTATTGGTCCAGACGAATTCTCGCGATTCTTGGTAACGCTTTGAAGCAAACGCATCTTCATTTGTGATATTTTTCACACGAAGCGCCGTACTCCATACCATGGGGGTCTTCCCCTTACCAAGTTTCCGCTGATAGCTGATAAAAACATCCGCCTGAAAGAGATCATCTTGCCAAATTTCATAGCGCTCACCCAATGGCCCATCTGCCAGACCATCCAGATCCGTATCGATACCTATATCCTGCTGAAAGTCGACATTGCCAGGAGCCTCGTTGAAAGAATAGACAGTTCCAAATAGCCGCTTCGTGCGGTAGAAAGCAGTCGCACCGACCCGAAGGCCATCAAGTGGCCCATCCTTGAACGCATAGCTCGCGGTCAATCGGAAAGAGTTACGTGAAAGTCCGTCCTGCTTGTCACCCACAAGTTCAGGTAAGCCTAGAAATGCAGTGTTTTCACTTTCATTATAGGTATAGGAACCAATAAAAGACCAACCGGTATCGCGTGGATTATAATAAACCGAGAGCTCAACGCCCTCGGATTCGACCGTGCGCCCGGGAACGGAAAAACCCTTAAAATCCCGGTCACCGTTTGTATCATAAAGATCTGGATTAGTGGCTATCGGGAAGAGTGATTCCAGTACCTGAGTCCCCGGAGAAACTAGGATATTCTCTTTCTCTAATTTATAATAGACAGCCGTTCCTGTAAGTGTGCCGTCAAGTAAATCAAACTTGACCCCAATATCATAGCCCGAGCCCTCCTCTGGTTCTGTCGGCGTCCCGTCGGGTTGCCTTTGACTGCCGCTCGGCGCGATCACAGCCTGCGAATAGGTCGCGAATGGAGCGAAGTTTGGCGTCAGCCAAAACAATGCCCCAATTGATGGATTCACATAATCACGTTTTAAAGTACCGCCCGTCCATTCTGTTTCCAACTCCCCAGTCGCATCAACCCCGTCACGCGTCTTCGATTCAATCTTAACGTCATCCAGACGTACTCCCATCATCGTCCATAAACGTCCGTCCATATGCTGATTCGAGGCAGCCAACCAATAGCCTTGGCTCTCGACCTGAGACTCGTCCTGAGAAAAGGGGCGAAACTCATAAACACCGGAACCATTCGGCGGATTAAGTGCATCGGATAGACGATTTGCGGAATTCCCCGACTGAATCCAACTTTTCGTACTAACATAGCCTTTGTCACCACTACCAAGATCAGTAATCCCCCAAACACGTTCGTCAGTGCCAGCATCCTCACGGTCATCAAAGTCAATACCAGCGATCAACTGAGATTTCCCGAGAAAATGTTCAACAGTCGTGGACAAAGTCGTCCGCAAAGAATTCGTCGTGGTTTCGGGCGCACCCTTTCTCCATGCGATATTTTTAAAAAAATTATGCGAAGAAACCTCTGAAGTCGAAACCGGAGGAGTGGGATCTAGATCCCCCAATCTCGTATCCGATAGATAAGCGATCGTATTACCTCCATTTGTAATCGAATCAGTGCTGAGTTCCTCACGTAGAAACGATGCTTTAAAATGAAGATTATCCGAAAACGAGTGCTTGAGGTCGATAAAGTTAAAGTAGCCGCTGTGTTTACGTCCAACATCAGGCCCGCCAAAGGAACCGTTATTGTCACGAGTCAACCCAAGCTCTCGATAGAAAGTCTTCAGATCCTCCCTAGATGTAATTTGAACATCTGGAGTACCACTATCCACACCCGTTCTGTCTGCACTGTAAGCATAAATGTCCTGCATCAACCCATCGGGAATAAAATCCACGAATCCGGGATCCGCCAAAAAGGTATTCCTCGGTGCCACCCCAGTACCAGATTTGCGCCTCGTAGTATTCCCCCCTACAGTATTATCGGTAAAAATAGTCGATTGCGCCAATTCTTGCTCGATCCCTTCCAAGTGTAAGCGAATCGAAGTCTTGGAGGTCGGACGAAAGGTCGTTTCTACAGTAACCCCCTTTTTCTCGTCGCTACGGTAATCCATATCAAATTCTCGTTCCGTGTGAAAGCCCATCACACGTATTGCGAGATCGTCGTTAATCGTCTGATTTAGATCAAACTGGCCACGTAATTGACCTTTATCCCCAACTTGAACAGTGACGCGTCCTTTCGTCGGCCTCCTTGTGTTGATTTCGGCCGCCTTGGCCAATGAGTTTGTTTTTCCTCCAGGGTCAGACTGACCATAAACTAGACTACTCGGACCGCGAATGACCTCAACACGATCCTTATTATAACTGTCGGTCGGCAACTGACGCGGAAAGAACTCGAAAAACTGAAATCGCGTAGAGAGCCCGCGGATGACCAGTCGGCGATTACTAAAATCGACACCATCATCCCGATCAACCCCTGCTACGAGCGTGCTGATATCTTCGATACCGTACAAACCCAAATCTTCAATCAACTGTTCATTGAGCACGTCGATCACCATCGGCGTATCCTTAATCAACTGATTCGTGCGACTGGCGGCCAACGAGTTGGCTGAATAATAACCAACATCTTTTTCAGCACTAACCGTAAAATCGTCCAAAATGAAAACGTCATCCTCGCCAAGGAGACCTGCTTCATTCACTTGAGTCTCGCTGCGGGAAGCCTTGGTATCAGATACACTGGAGGTCCCAGCATCGACCTCACTGGAAGCCTCGGGCAAGATTATAGGCACATCGACGACTTCCTCGACTGCATTCGCAACCAATAAGCAAGTGCCGAAGGCGTAGATAAGAATTAAAGGCGCAGTTAACGTTCGAGAAGATACGTTCTTCATATTGTGGGATATTTGGGGGATAATTAAAAGTAAGGAGAAGCTCAAGCCACTCAGCTATTACGCACAAGCATAATTCAAACAGTTTAACTCCATGTCGAATAATTTTCGCCGTATTACGCCATTAATAACGTTCTTCAAAAAATCGACCGTAACCTACCCGACCGAATCCCGCTCGATCAGCTCGACCGGAAACATGACTTGGCGCTCCTCCACTGTTTCACCCTCCATCAAACGGAGCATCATCTCGACCGCGGCCTTCGCCATATCACCGAGAGGTTCGTAGAGTGTCGTCAACGGTGGATTAAGCAGAGCGGATACGCCGGGATTTTCACCGCCGATAAGGGAAATATCTTCGGGCACTCGAAGGCCCATCACGCCGGTCAGAATGTGCAGCGCTTCGATGCCCTGCATACTCACACCGGGAACAAAGAGTGCATCGGCCCCATTTTTGACCGCGCGATTAATCACGTTATAGAGCGATTCGCCACTTTTATTCGTGATTAGGAGTTTCTCGATGACCTCGAGTCCGGCCGCCTCAATCCCTTTTCGATAGCCTCGCAAACGTGCTTGAAAGGGAGCTGGTTCACCGCCTACGTAAGCAAGTCGCTTCTTCCCGTGACGTGCGAAGCAGGCCGCCGCTTTTTCACCCGTACCAAAGTGATCGGAGTAAATCACGTAACGATCCGCCACGTCATCAAACAGATCCAGATAAATGACTGGCACCTTCTTCTCCACCTGCTTCAAGACCTCTGCGGTTTCCTGATCATAAGACACCGCGATCACACCATCGATAAATGAATGCGGCAATTGCCCGACGGGATCGGAGGGCAAGAGCATACTCAAATCTTCATTTGAAAGCGCAAACGCGAGGCGTGAGGTAAGCCGATTGCTATAACCTTGGTAGCGATCTGTAAAATGTGGCTCGGTAATCACTGCGATTTTGCGACTCCGTACCGAAGACATCGGCTTCATCCCGATTTCGCGCGCGATTTTCAGGACTCTTTCCCGTGTCGCCACTTTCACTTTTTCACGGTTATTCAACACGCGACTCACGGTTCCGGGTGAAACTCCCGACAATTCCGCTAAATCATATATGGTCGGGCGCTTATCTTTCTTCCTATTACTCATCGCCTAGATTAATAGATCCCTGCCTAAAACGTAACAAGTTTAATTCCTTCGCAACAATTTCACCCTGATTGAACCGTTCATTCGACACCATTGCGGCCCCCTACGCCGTCCTTGAGCGACTCACCTTCGGCCATAAACTGCAGGAAGCACGCACCTACGCGCTTCGGAAAATCGACCGACCGATCAAACGGGCACTCCTTCTCGGCGACGGCAACGGCTCTTTTGCGATTGAACTACTCAAGCGACATCCGCAGTGCCAGATCGACAGCGTAGAGATCAGCCCGAACATGCTCGAGATCAGTAAGCAACGTATCGCCAAAGCCCTAAAATCAGAGAGCTACGCCTACCATCCGATTCTGGCCGATGCTCGATCCTATCCGTTTCCGGAAGCTACCTACGACTTTGTCGGCCTACACTTTTTCTTGGATTGTTTTAACGACGCGGATTGCAAACACCTCATCCACGAGGCGACCCGGGCGCTCGAAAGCGGCGGCCTACTTTCATTTGCCGACTTCAGTATACCGACCAAACAGCCGTACCGTTGCCTCGCTCAATTCTTGGTTCGCGGGCTTTACCTCGGATTTAGAATCCTCGCGGGCCTACAAACAGAGCGCCTACCCAATTTGCTTTGGCCAACCCCGCTAAAGCAAATCCACTCAAAGGGTCGGCTCTGCGGACTGCTAGCCAACAAGCTCTACGTAAAAACTTAGCCGAGACTGGCAACCGCGATAGAGAAATAAATGACGAGCCCGAGCACATCCATCAACGAGGTGATGAGCGGGGTACTTGCGGCGGCGGGATCAACTTTAAGTCGGCTGAGGACAAAAGGAAGAAGCGCGCCAAAACTGTTGGCCACAAAAACGATCGATATCATACTGAGCCCAACAATGACGGCGATCTTAGGATCGCGCCCGTAAAGTTGGCCCACGACCCCGGCAATCACTGCCATCGCAAGCCCGAGGAGTAGACCGACGAAAATTTCTTTACTCACGGCGTTAAACCAATCGCGCAATTCGAGATCTCCGGTGGCGATGGCGCGCACCATTAGGGTGGCGGACTGCGCACCGCAATTACCGCCACTAGCAATAACCAAAGGCATGAAGAGCGCCAAAGTGATAAACTCCATCACGTACACTTCGTAGTTAGAAATCACACTGGCGGAGATCAAGTTAACGAAAATCAGAATGAGTAGCCAACCGATGCGCTTACGGAAAAGTTGAGTGGGTCCAGCGGCGCTGTATTTGGTTTCAAGAGGCGCGACCGCGACACCTTTTTGGATGTCTTCCGTCACCTCTTCTTCAGCCACATCCATGATATCGTCCACCGTGACAATACCAACCAGCACACCACCGGAATCGACCACGGGGAGCGCGTTAAGGTCGTAACGCTGGATGGCCTCAACCGCAACTTCACGGTCGTCGAAGGCAGAAATACTCACATAGTTGGAGTCGATTAGGTCGCGTATGACGGTACCCGGCGCAGCTAGAATAATGCGGCGCATCCGCACGGTAGCAATGAGGAGCCCATTGCTATCTGTAACGTAGAGAATGTTAAAGATTTCAGAGTCGCGACCATATTTCCGGATATGTTCAAGCGCATGTTCCACCGTCCATTCCGCACGAAGGCGGATGTAGTCGGGCGTCATGAGTCGACCGACACTTTCCTCCGGATAACCGAGTAACTGGCGAGACTCCGCCAAATCTTCCGGGTTAAGCAGCTGCATGAGTCGGCGCGTGACTGTGGCCGGAAGCTCTTCGAGCATAGCGGTACGGTCGTCGGGACTCAGATTCGCGAGCAAATAACGGGTATCGACATCAGTCAGAGCTTCCAAAACACGATCCTGATCCTCGGGCTCAAAGTGGGCAAAGACATCGGCCGCCCGATCTCGGGGCAGTGCGCGGTAAACAAGAATCTGGTGAGGTTTGTCGAGCTTGAGAATCAGATCGGCAATTTCCGGCTCCGCCCAATTCTTCAGTCGTTCGGACAGTGCCTTAAGCTGACCCTTCTCGATCAGTTCCTGAATCTCTGTTTCGTCGACTATATTTTCCTCTAACATGCGTGTTCCGTAATAGAACACCCCCTGTCAGAGTAAAGGAGGGAATCGACACCGCTTACTTTTTGACCGCGCGCTCGCAGCCATAGGCCTCCAGCATTTCGCTGACGAGCGATGGCAGATGCGTCAGATTTGCGCCGACGCCGGCAGCTTCAGATGCGCAAGATACATAACCTATCTGATCACTCAGCGGCAGCAAAAGCCCATGCGTATCGAGCCAGTGGCTGAGTACCCGCAACGCTTCGACCCACTCTCGCAGGGAAAAGTCACTTTCGTCTGCACCTTCAAGCAGAGCGGCTATGAGCCCGGCTGGCGCATCGCAAAAATTAGCCTCTAGAAAAGCCACCGTGTCCGGAGAATCCGCGAATTGCTCCCTGAATAAATCGAATCCCATTTCTTTCATTAAATCGACGCTACTCGGGAGAGCTAGCCCTGCCGATCAATATTTCTAGCAATGAAGCAGTTTGTCGCGGAAACTTAACTTTCCCCATGCTTGAGTCTTGCTCCGAACCAAATCTGCTTTTGGCTGTAACCTACCGATGCGCCCCATCCGAACAGCAGCCCGAGCCCTCATCATTCACGAGCAGAAATTGCTCGCGATTAAGATGCGTGACCACACCGGCATCTTTTACATCT
>Ga0316201_10000552_pt1 | contig 21881 bp, 14 predicted proteins | sample CS6wburrow_MG_FD_204516 | JGI IMG/M metagenome (GOLD analysis project Ga0316201, IMG submission 204516) | Coastal sediment microbial communities from Delaware Bay, Delaware, United States - CS-6 worm burrow | ecosystem: Environmental > Aquatic > Marine > Coastal > Sediment | place: USA... | reverse complement strand
ACTATCCACTATGAGAATACCAAATTAACTTTTGACGTTTATAAAGGTAAATGTCTTTCTCCTTCAGGGGAATACGAGGAAGTTTATATGAAGTTGAAACTGGGTTGTAAAGGTGAAATTTGTGTTGAAATCGGTTCTTTTCATCTTTGATAGTGGAAAGTTGAATGAGGTAATTTGTTATGACTCCAGAGAAAATCTTATGCCCTGTGTGTGAAAAGGGTGAAATAATTTTTAAAAAGGGCCCATCGTCTTTCTGCTATAAAGGACATGATTTTACGTTAGAAGACTTGGAATATTGTGAATGTCTCGCTTGTCAGTATGAAATCATCCTACCTGAGCAAAGCACACGCAATGAAGCCCGCATCCGTGATGAACATAGAAAAATAGACGGGCTTCTCACCCGTGCTGAGATTAGCGAATTAAGAAAACGGTTAAAGATTACTCAAAACCAAGCGGCGCAAATATTTGGTGAACGTGTCAATGCGTTTTCAAAATATGAAAGTGGAGAGGCCACCCAAAATCAGGCAATGGATAAACTGATGAAACTGGCTTTGAATGTGCCTCAGTGTTTTGAAGAACTGCGTAAAATGGCGAATGTTCAAGTCAGTGCCTAGTTTTTGAATAGGATTTAACTGACTGAGGGATTGACAGGATTAAATATTAAGTTGACCCATTTTACCTCACGCCAAGTCGCAAAGACGCAAAGTTTTAAGAATCAATTACTTAGCGTTCTTAGCGGCTTTGCGTGACATATCAGCGTTCTATCATATCACTCACATATTTTATTAAACCAAAAAATCTTAATGAATTATGCACGTTATCTCAAAAAGAGCGTTAAACCCGTTTTGGGAATTGTACCCAGATAGCAAAAACGCGCTTTCTATTGACAGAAGAATATGATATCGCCATTGAACGCCTCAACAATTTAATTGATGAAGTAGGAACGAGCGACACCCACTTTATGGACTTTTGGATAGGCTGGGCATGGTAATACACGCTTATGAAGAAAAGCATTATCCGATTATCGCCAACAGTGTTTATATAATAGAGCCTTGAACCTTGAGATAAATCTCAAGGCTAAAAGCTAAAGTCTGCTAAAGTAGACTAACAACTATTGCCTTGCAATAACGAAGGCATTTATTCTGTAACTGATAACTGATAACTGATAACTGATATGACTTGTGATTTTTTTGAACTGGCGACACCTGGGGTACAAGGTTTACACCCTTATCAACCTGGAAAACCCATCGAAGAATTAGAACGTGAATATGGCATCAAAACGGCTATTAAACTGGCTTCCAATGAAAATCCTCTGGGCCCAAGTCCGAGGGTACTTGAAACGATACAAGCCAGTTTAAAAGATTTAAGCCGTTATCCTGATGCTAATGGTTTCGGACTCAAAAAAGCTTTGGCTCAAAAGCATGGTGTCGATATGGACATGATCACTTTAGGCAATGGCTCTAATGATGTTTTAGAATTGATTGCACGCGCCTTTGTCACTTCTGCTCATAGCATCCTGTTTTCGGAACACGCTTTTGTTGTCTATCCCCTCGTCACGCAAGCTATTGGTGCGAAAGCGATTGTCACGCCTGCTCAAAATTGGGGGCATGACTTAACGGCTATGCAGGCTGCAATACGTGAGGATACTCGCTTGATATTTATAGCGAATCCTAATAATCCGACTGGCACTTGGATTGATAAAACCCGCTTAAAGGCTTTTTTAGAAGCCGTTCCAGAACATCTGCTTGTTGTCGTGGATGAAGCTTATTTTGAATATAGCTGTGATAATCCAGATTATCCCAATAGCCTAGAATGGCTATCCAATTTGCGGAACCTGATAGTGACGCGCACCTTTTCCAAAGCTTACGGATTGGCTGGGTTACGAGTCGGTTATTCGATTTCTCATCCCGATGTGGCCAATTTACTTAATCGGGTACGACAACCTTTTAATGTGAACAGTCTTGCACTTATTGCGGCTACCAAAGCTTTAGAAGAGAGTGATTATCTTTCAAAAAGTGTTGCTTTAAATCGTGCTGGTATGCAGCAATTGACTGAAGCTTTTAAAGAGATGCAATTGGATTTTATTCCCTCGTTAGGGAATTTTATAGCAGTGGAGGTTGGGGAAGGGGCAAAAATTTATGAAGGCTTGTTACATGAAGGCGTGATTACGCGCCCGATTGGCGGCGGTTATGGTATGCCACAGCATTTACGGATATCAATTGGAACCGCGGATGAGAATGAACAATTTATTCAGGCGCTGAGGAAAGTAAACGACAAGGATTGAGTATCAAAATAAAATGCTTTTTGGTAGTCACCACCACCTGACTTGAGCTTTTAGACAACGGCTGAAAGCTGTTGGCTTTAGTAGGCTTAAAAAAAAGCGCAATTTATGACAATGCTAAGTATAGCGTTTCCCGATTGAATAAAGTACAGTTATATTAATAAAATCAAACCGCAAAATAAATTTTGCACTCCAAAAAACCGCAAAATAAATTTTGCACTCCAAAAAACCGCAAAATAAATTTTGCACTCCAAAAAACCGCAAAATAAATTTTGCACTCCAAAAAACCGCAAATAAATTTATATACGACAAAAGGGCGAACACGTCGGTTCGCCCTAAAATGATTTTCTGAACATCTATAGACAAACTAAAGTTGGAACTTAGACCAAGACAAACTTTGCAAACTAAAGCGAAATTTCAATATCCACCCTCTAGCAAGCGAATTTTTTGTCCGGGCTGTAGAAAATGAACGCCGGCCGTTACAATCCGTTCACCCATATTAACGCCCTCAATGATTCGGATACTCTCACCTATTAAATCACCAGCTTTAATCTCACGTTTTTGGACTGTCAGGCTATCTGGTTCAACTACCCAAATATACTGTTTGTCGAGTTCATCAGCAAAGATGGCGCTGACGGGCGCGAGAAAAATTGAATTGGGTGTACGAGTAGCCGTCGTAGCCGTCTTTTTTTCGGTGACGATCACCGTTGTCGTCATACCAGGCAAAATCTTGACATCCTCAGGGGCCGACATGGTGAGAACAGCGCGATAAGTCTGCGTTTTGGGATCGGCCTCCATTGAATATTCTTTAATTTCCAATGGAAATTCCCGACCAGGCACGGCATCAAAAACAGCAAGGGTTTGATAAAATTCAGGTTTTTTCGCATGAATCACAAATTGTTCTGGTACATTGATCACAATATCAAGCTTTGAAATATCTTGAAAAATCAAAATAGGTTCCTTAGCTTGGACATGCTGATAATTATCAACCCGCTTTTTAGCCACGACACCCGCAAAAGGCGCTTTGAGATAAGTATCATTCAGGGCATCTTGTGCCGCTTCCAGTTGTGCTTCTAAGCCCTTGATATTCGACATCATGGCTTCAATATCTTCGGGCCTCGCACCGGCTTTACCTTTGTGGAGGTTTTGCTCAGTGGTATTCAGTTGTGCCTTAGCCACATTATAAGCACTTTCTTGCTGATCATATTTTGCTTTAGAAATCACCCGTTTCCGCCACAAATCTTGATAACGTTCATATTGCTGATTAGCCTCTTGAAAACGGGCCTGTGCAGCTAACACTTCTGCCCGTAACACGTTGACATCTTCCAGCCGCGCCCCCGCTTTCATGGCCTTCAATTGAGCGTGTGCTTGATCGATTGTACTGTTGACTTTAGCGACATTGGTTTTATAGTCCCTTGGATCAAGACGCGCCAAAATCGCCCCTTTTTTAACCTCTTTACCTTCTTTGATGGGTAAATCAATCAAAGTACCCGGCACTCGAAAGGCCAATTCTGCCCGTTGAAATGCATGAACTTTGCCAGGATGACGATTGTAGAGTCCCGTTTCAGGAGACGTGAGTAAGATCGTTTTGACCGGCCTGATAAGCTCTTCTACCGGCGCTTTTTGCTCCCCCGTCGGCGGCTCACAGCCAGTTAGAAAAAACACGATCCCAATCGCCCAAAATATTGGGCGGATAATAAAATACAGGCTATTACGCATAATGGTTTATTTTCGCTTGTTATTTAAGTCGGGTGATTGTATAGCAAATCTCTCAAGATTGCCAAACTAACACACACCAATCTCACGCAAAGACGCAAAGGCGCAAAGATGCAAAGGTGTTAAGTGTTATTGATTAGCGAAGCACACCGAAGTTCTTAGCGACTTTGCGGCTTTGCTTAATTTCCCACACAAAAATAGCCATTGAATCAGATTTTCTATATTCAATTCTATCAATTTTTAACCCTGGAGGATTGTTGACAAGCTTATATTACTCTGTTTGGTTAAACAGAAAATAATCAATAAATTTTCAGGTATTTTAATAGAAGCAACCAGAAGAGGGGGCAATACCGAAGGTTACCCTTTGCGGTAAAATACCGGTTTATTAGAGACGCACTGCGTGCGTCTCAATGGCTCGCGTCTTTGTAAGTACCTTCGCCAAAAATTGACAAAAGCTTCGGAGCAATACCGAAGGTTACCCTTTGCGGTAAAATACCGGTTTATTTATAAAATATTTATGTTTTTTTTCTGTACTTATGTTTACAATATCCGCACTGTCAACACACCTTTTGTCGCACAAAGGGTATCCACCACGGTTTGCGGTATCTGATTATTGACATCAACCAAAGTACAAGCGAGATCGCCGCGTGAACGGTTTAACATATCTAGAATATTAAGATTGGCATTCGCAATCGTGCTGGAAATACGCTCAATCATGTGGGGCACATTGGAATTGACAACCAGTAGGCGATGTCCGCCATTACGTGGCATTTCCATTTCTGGAAAATTCACTGAATTATGCACGGTACCCTCTTCCAAATAATCACGTACTTGATCGGCTACCATCACGGCGCAGTTTTCTTCTGCTTCATGAGTAGACGCGCCAAGATGGGGCAAGGTAATCACCTTGTCTTGGTTTTTCAATAGATTATTAGGAAAATCACAGATATAACCATTAAGCCGTCCGGCCTGAATGGCTTCGCAAACCCCTGCATTGTCAACAATCCCATCACGGGAAAAATTAAAAATCATCAAACCTTTACGGGCATTTTGTAAACGTTCCGCATTGAGCAGGTTGCGCGTATTATCGACAAGAGGCACATGCACGCTAACAAATTCGACTTGTGACAACATATCTTCAACACTTAAGGCCTGTTTGATGTGTGCCGACAGTTGCCAAGCATTTTTAACGGTGATGTGGGGATCATAGCCGATCACTTTTATGCCTAATGATTGAGCCGCATTAGCGACTTTGACTCCGATAGCGCCTAAACCAATAATCCCTAAGGTGCGGCCAGACAGTTCAAAACCGACAAATTTCTTTTTGCCCGCTTCAACTTGTTTAGACATGTCTGCATCGTTACCCTGCAAATTGCGGACGTATTCATAAGCCGGAAATAAATTGCGGGCTGCTGAAAACAAGCAGCCTAAGACTAATTCTTTGACGGCATTCGCATTGGCACCTGGGGCATTAAAGACTGGTATGCCGTTGGCCGTCATTTTATCAACTGGAATATTGTTCACACCAGCACCAGCACGTCCAACCGCTTTCAGCGTCTTAGGAATTTCCCAATCGTGCATTTTAAATGAACGCAGTAATACTGCGTCAGGGTGTCCGATTTCAGAAGCCACTTCATAACGATCACGCGGCAAGCGTTCTAAACCATTTACTGAAATGTTGTTTAAAGTCAATATTTTATACATTAGCCCTTCCGTTTTTCAAAATCACTCATAAAATCAACCAACGCCTGTACGCCTTCTTCTGGCATGGCGTTATAAATACTGGCCCGCATACCGCCGACAGAGCGATGCCCTGCTAGAGTCACTAAACCGGCCTCTTTCGCTTCCGCTAAAAAGGTTTGGGTTAAATCGGGATTGTTTAGCGTAAAGGGTACGTTCATCCAAGAACGATAACTGGGATCGACTGGGTTGTTATAAAACGCGGAACCGTCTATGGCGGCATATAAACTCGCCGCTTTGCGCTGGTTGCGTTTACCCATTTCCTCTAAACCGCCCAAAGATTTGAGCCATTTAAACACTAAGCCAGCAAGATACCAAGCATAGCTAGGTGGTGTATTATACATGGAGCCTGCATCAAGGTGGTTTTTATAAGTGAACATTGCCGGCGTGTTAGGCAGGGTACTGTTTATCAAATCCTCACGTATAATGACAATCGTCAAGCCAGCAGGGCCTATATTTTTCTGTGCGCCAGCATAAATCACCCCATATTGGGAAACGTCTATGGGGCGCGACAAAATCGTTGATGACATATCTGCTATTAGCGGTTTATCACCGACTTCAGGCATGTTATGAAATTCCAAGCCGTTAATGGTTTCATTCGGTGTGTAATGAACGTAAGCCGCATTGGGATTCAATTGCCAAGTACTCGGTTCTGAGATTGTGGTAAAGTGATTAGCTTGAGAGTCAACGGCCAAATTCACTTGACAAAACTTTTTCGCTTCTGCAATAGCTTTTTTTGACCAGATGCCAGTATTAAAATAATCCGCTTCATTGCCACCACGCAACAGATTCATGGGCACCATCGCAAACTGACTAGAGGCACCGCCTTGCAAAAACAAGACTTTGTAGTTTTCTGGCAGGTTTAATAATGCGCGTAAATCGGCTACAGCTTGTTCAGCAATGGACATAAATTCTTTACTGCGATGGCTCATTTCCATCACCGACATGCCGCTGCCTTGCCAATCAAGCAACTCGACTTGAGCCTGTTCTAACACAGATTCTGGCAACATAGCGGGGCCAGCACTAAAATTAAATGCTCGTGACATAGTTTAGTTTATCCTTAATAAAAAGTATTGGTTTTGAAATGTGGTTTGTGAGTGAGTAATGATTCGTTTTATATCAAATAACGGCAAAGGGCTGATTTCTGTTCTTCCGATTTTAACACGCTGATAATACAAAGATTATAGATAAAAAAGGATTAAACCTGTTCGGTTCAAGTTTTTGCCGGCAAAAACTTGAATATCGAAGAGACATTACCACGAACTACTCTCTTATTAGAGACAATCCTTGTCGTTTGATGTTCGATATGAGGAGACAATCTATGCACGTCTCAATGACAATGTGAGATCACCTAACCTCAGTGTTTGTCCTAAATTCAACTCCATTGGCTTAAAAGGTTCTAAGATCATACCATCTACCTTGGTACCATTTAACGAGTTAAGATCTTCAATATAAAGACTTTCCTCTTTATAGCTTAATCGCGCATGGCGACGAGAAACAGTGTCATCAGTGATAACGAGCTCACATAAGCTATTTGATCGACCTATTGTTAAACCTCGTTTTGTTTTTAGTAACGGTATCTCATTGATCACTAACGAAATAATGCGTCCGTCTCGATTAAACCCTGACAAGACGAAACCACCTTCATGAGTTAAGTTTGTGTTCATTGTTTGATAGGAATAATGTTTATTTAAATGTTGCAAACGTTGCGTTTCAGTTTCAAATGCAGGTATGAATGGCTGCCATCGACGGTAGTGAATGACAATCACGATGATAATAGCGATTATAACCAACACAATAGCAATAATCACAATCCATCTATAATAAACAACGGAGGTTTCATTATATAATGGACAGGCTGTTTTGATTTCATCAAAGGCAATCTCTTGCGCTTTTAAAATCTCTATCAGATAAGAAATATGTGACGCATAAAAAACGCCTGTGGCAATATCAAGTGGAGACTTAGGTGTCATAGAACTGATTGTGCCGGCAGTATTGACACCAATAACCTGTCCACAGGCATTTATTAAAGGGCCACCATGGTTACCATTATTAATTTCAGCACTATGCTGTATCATACGAAACAAAGTCGTCTTGTTTTCCCAAGTCGTGTACATTAAACCGCTGACTGAACCTTTTGTCACACTGAATTCTAAAATATTCTCTATTCCCCTTAAACTATCTAAACTGTCTTTTACAAAAGGTTCGATAGCTGGAAAACCGAGCGTATAGATTGGAATCCCTTTGTTGGGTTCAACGCTAGACAAGGGTAAGACAGGACGGCGTAAGTTGGGAACGTGTAAAATAGCTAAATCTTTTTCTTTAGATGACCATTTTACTAGGGCTTGTTTGAAATGTGCTTTGTTTACACCACCATCAGCAATTAATAATTTAAGGCTTTCTGCTATAACCTGATAATGCGTCACCACGTCTTGTGTTTCATTAATCACAAAGCCTGTACCTATTCTTATGCCAGTTGGGCTGAGACTGACAATTCGCACGAGACTTTGATCAAGTTGTTCAAAATCGGAGGCGTGGCTGAAGCCGGTAAAGGAAATAGTCAAGAAGGCAAATAACATCCATTCAAGCACTTTATTCATGGGTGATTCCTTATAAATGATAACCGGTTGTATTTATTTTTTGAGTGATCAGTCAATATGATTAAAATAGTTATTAACTAGACTGATTTTTAACTTAATATTCACGTTTTGCGAATATGGCGTTTTGTATCTTGCAAGTGGATGAGATATCCAGAGCATAATAATAGATATTGTCATAAAAATAATTTCAAAATGAGGGTTAACACGTCGGAAAATCCCTACAACGGAATTTTATAGGGGCTTTCCTGTTCGCCCTGGCTCATCTACATTAGCAAGCCGATATGCAAATTTTTATCCTAAAATAGAATAGCGAATAGCGAATAGCGAACGGCATAATTTTTTGAGTAGGTAAACAAAAGGCAATAACAATTTTTTTTTAAAATTAAATAAATAATGAATTGATAAGGGCATAAATTTTATGAGTGTACATTAAAGGCGCACAACAATCCCTTTTTTCTATCGCAAAATGGATGTCGGCTGCCACTTAAAAGACTAATAGAATAGATTAATCCTTTTGTTATAAGAAATCCCTGTCGTTATTGATATATAATAAATTTGACTTCATTTGACTTTTCAGTTTTTCTTAAGTACCCTTGCGTAAATTATTGGTTATGTTTACGATTGTCTCAAAATACTCAAATTACCACATACAAGCTCGTTGATTTTAAAAAACGAGCATACAAATAATAACGAGTGTCTCAAAATTTTTCAAATAAAAATGAACAAAAGTTATAAATGGTACTCTTTAGAAAAATGAAAGTCAAAAGGTACTGTATATATTTAACTTTATCACCTATTTATTAAGTACAACGATACATAGGATAAACTAATCAACATTAATTAAGTACAACGACACTTCGGATAAGGAATATCCAAAACATAAAATAAATTATCCCAGTCTGTCTGGTGGGCTTTGGGTTTTTGTTGCCCACCATTCCCCCTGTTTTGGTAGGCATGCAAAAATCGCTACCCACCTGACACCCGCGTGAAATAGAGTTTTTTAAGCAAATACTTTAGCCTGAAAGCGTGATATGGCAGGCTCGGATAATTATTTTTTGGGACGCCCTAAACTAATCAACATCTTGACTCCCTAACTCATCCCTCATTGTTAGACACAAGAAAAGCATAAAACTCTAAACCTTCATGCGTCATTCCGCAAAACTCTGATTGATCGTAAAACCCCTTAGGGTTTTGCTTTAGTGCAAGGCTTTAGCCTTGCACTTTGTACTAAATCAATCCTGTCATCCTGTCATCCTGTTATCTAATTATAAAAATACCCGATTCTTCAGTTATGAGTCTTGTTACCGAAAATATTAAAAACGCCCTGCCAATAGGTTATCAATTACAAGAGTATTGTATCCAATCTATTCTTGGAGAAGGGGAATTTGCTATTACTTATCTTGCCCAAGATACCAAGCTCAATTCTCAAGTTGCACTCAAAGAGTATTTTCCTAAAGAGTTAGCCACTAGGGAAAATAGCTATAATGTTCAACACAAATCTCAACGATATGAAGACCATTTCGCTTGGGGTTTGGAGCGTTTTCTTGAAGAAGGGCAAAAGCTTGCAAACTTTCAACATCCTAACATTGTACGAGTGTTACGTTGTTTTGAAGCGCATTATACAGCCTATCTTGTTATGGAATATGAATTTGGGCAAAGCCTGTCAAGTATTTTAAAACGCCGAGAAAGGAGCCGAGAAAGGTTAACAGAAGCGGAAATCATGACCTTTTTGCCACCCTTATTAGAAGGTTTACAAGCGGTACACGAGGCAGGTTTTCTACATAAAGATATCAAACCTGATAGCCTCTATTTGCGTGACAAAAACAACACACCCGTTTTACTTGATTTTGGTGCGGCACGCTATGCTTTAGGCTCTTTTCTCGGCCGCATCACAACGATTGCTACTCCTGGTTATGCGCCATTTGAGCAATATCAAAAAGGTCACCAAGGCCCTTGGACAGATATTTATGCCTTAGGGGCAGTATTGTACCGTGCTATTGGTGGCACTTCTCCACCAGAAGTTTTAGAGCGGATTGATACCATCAAACGACGCTATCAACCCGATCCATTAGTGTCTGCCATAGAAATGGGTCACAAACAGTATTCTAAGTCTTTTTTGAAAAGTATTGATTGGGCATTGCAAATTGCAGAAGAAGATCGTCCCCAAACCGTTCAGCAATGGGGCCGATCACTTTGGCTTCAAAAACCGGGTCAAAAATTCAATTTAACTCAATTATATCAATCTATTATGCTAACCATTAAACAATTCAATCGGTGGCTTTTAGGCAGTATAATCCTCACCATTGGATTGAGTGTAAGCTACGTTTTTTATACGGAACAAAGCCTTGCTGAGTTACAGCAAAAAAATCAAGAATTACAAAGAGTGCAACAGCAATCCGCGGCAGAGAAAACCACCTTACAAACAGCGTTTGAAACAGTACAGGGGCAACTTGAAGAATCACGTCAAGTGATAGAAACTAAACAACAGTTTTTAACACAATTACAAAATCAACACAATGTACTGCAACAAACTCTTGAAAAAAAACAGTGGCAACTTAAAAAGACATTGTTCCTTAAAGAAAAACGGAAAGCCGCGGGTGAAATCATTCATGATAAGGAAGCAAACGGTTATTATGGTCCTGATATGGTGTGGATACCTACAGGCAAATTTCGTATGGGGGATATTCAGGGTCAAGGTGAGAGCAATGAACAGCCGGTGCATTGGATCACTATCAAGGCTTTTGCAATAGGACGCTATGAAGTGACTTTTGCTGAATATGACCGTTTTGCGAACGCCACAGGTCGAAAAAAACCTTCTGATAACGCTTGGGGGCGGGGTAGGCGGCCTGTCATTAATGTGTCGTGGTACGATGCCACTGCTTATGCGGGGTGGTTAAGTCAACAAACGGGCCATCAATATCGTTTGCCAACCGAGGCAGAATGGGAATATGCGGTCCGAGCGGGGACGGTGACTCAATATTGGTGGGGAGATGAGATCGATTTTAAACTCGCTCACTGTTATGATTGTAGCGATCAATGGGCCGGTCAAAAAACAACGCCTGTGGGATATTTCGCAGCCAACCCCTTTGGTTTACATGACACGGCAGGCAATGTTCGGGAGTGGACTTGTTCAGAATACGAGGAAAAATATACTGGCAAAGAACAAGATTGCATGACTCACACTAAGCGTTTTGGCTATCGTGTGGAACGTGGCGGTTCTTGGAGTCATCAAGCAAAAGAGATGCGTGTCTCTTCTCGTCACAAAAGCCTACCCGAAGCTCACTACAGTAATGTCGGTTTTCGAGTGGTTAGGGAAGACTGATTAATGATTTTTGTCTCACTTCGTTACAGGATGGCCTTTTCAAGCCGATGATTTTTTTGTCATCTTTTTTCAGGTAAACGTTTTTGCGTGCAAAAACGTTTACTTGAAAGCCTATTCACTCACGATAGCTTTCCCCAAATGTCACCCGATTTCTATGCACACATTTTTTTAATTAATTGATTTATCAGTCATTTATTAAGCGGCTCATTTGTTTTCGTAGAGACGCGATGCTTCGCGTCTCTGTTTCGAGGCGGCCCAGAGCATGAGACGCGAAGCATCGCGTCTCTACAATGGAAACAATCTCTTATCCCACTTTTTTAAATGAAAAATCAATAACTTATCGTTATTTTTCATGAAGGGGGCAGCGATAAATCGTGCCATGCAGCATTTAGCGTAGCTGAAATACAGTTTAGTTGCCCAAGTTGCCCAAAAAAGACTATAAAATATATAGAAATATTGAACAAGTAAACTTTTTTTGAGTTTTATTGATATTAAAATCGATAATTGATAATTGATAACTGAACATTGATCATTGAATAAGGGTCAAATCTCTACCACAAACACCGAGCCTTGCGGCTGATTTGGTTTGACAAAAATCGAACCACCATGAGCATCCACCGCCATCTTACAAAACGTCAATCCTAAACCAATTTGTGGTATACCTTCCTTTTTTAAATCAACTACCTCAAATTTTTCAAAAATTCTGCCGCGATAGGCTTCCGGAATGCCAGCCCCTTGATCAATCACTTGCATACATAAATGTGGCTTCAGATCGTCATTCTGCATCATAGTTAAACTCAAGGTGACCGTTGTACCGCTCGGTGAATACTGCAAAGCATTGGCAAGCAAATTAGCAATCACGCGGCGAAATAAATTACGGTCCACAGACATTTGTAGCGGCGGCTCTGGCAATGCTAATTTCAGATTAATACCTTTAGAGTGTGCGATAATGCTAAAGTGTTTTTCGGCATCTAAAACCAATTGATTAATGTTTGTTATTGAAGGATTTAAACGCAGAGAGTGATGTTCCATTTTAGCCAACATCAACATATCGTTTACAAATGAATCAAGACGATCAGCCGCCATGCGAATCATTTCCAGATGTTTGAGTAATGGTGCATCTGTAATCTTTTCTTCCATTAAAGTGGCATGCAACAATACGGAAATAATGGGACTGGACATATCATGCACGATCATATTCGACAACTCTTCGCGCAGACGCATCATCCTTTGAAGTTCATCGTACTGACGCTTAATTCGTAACATAGAACGTACTCGCGCTCGCAACTCTAGTTTACTTACCGGCTTTTGTAAAAAGTCATCAGCACCCGCTTCAATACCTTTACCCAACACTTTTTTACTATCCAAAACCGTCACTAAAATAATGGGAATATGTTGAAACTGGTTATTAGCTTTGATGCGGCGACACACCTCAAAACCATCTATCTCCGGCAACATTAAATCAAGGATAATCAAATCAGGTGTTATTTCCGGCAATTTTTCAAGCAATTCTTTGCCATCCCTTAACAACGTGAGATCGTAATTTTCAGTTTTCAACATAGATTCCAGTTGCTTTCGCATACTGAGTTCATCATCAACAATCAAGATTTTACTGCGCGGTATCATGCTAGAATCCTTTTGGTGGCTTAACAATGATAAAAAAATAAGGGCCGTATTTTTACATTTAAAATAGCCCTATTAATCTAATTTTACCTATTAGATATTCAGATAATTATTTTCAAAGTAGAGACGCACGGCCGTGCGTCTCTATCAATGCGACGAACGCGACTTTGCGCCTTTGCGTGAGATTAAAAATGCCACTCTTTTTGAAATTATTTTTCTGAAAATCTGTTTGTTCGATAATCATGTTGGCATTAGACATCACTAAATCTCAAGAATCTCAAGGTGTTGAGAACTGATGTGATAAGTGATAATTGATATAGAGGAATGGTGGAAAAGCGGGTTTGATATTGATGAAAAAACAATAGGTTAGTCGGCCCGCTTGTCCACCAGACAAGCCTTTCCATTTTTAACAAAAATGGCCTCGTTTTGAAGTCAATTCTGAAAAAACTTGTTAATTATACCATTTTTTGGGATGCGAACATCAATATCTCGCTCATTTTAAATGAGCGAATAGACACTTGAGCGAGATAGTTATTAGGCAGGATAGCGATTGAGAAGAATTTTTTCAACTTTATCCAACAAATCATCAGGAGACACAGGCTTGATCATATAGTAATCGCAACCCACCTCAAGTGCATAGTTTTGATCTTGCACTAGGGTAGAACCTGACAAGGCAATGATAGGTTTTGTAAAATTTTGTGCGCGTAATTGTTGTACAGCTTCATAGCCATTAACCACCGGCATTTGCATATCCATTAAAATCAAATCAGGTTGGATTTGCAGTGCTAAATCTACGGCTTCACTCCCGTCACTCGCCTCAAACACGGTATAACCGCCATCTTCCAACAAATAGATTTCCATCAAAGTACGGATATCCCAGCTATCATCTGCAATTAGAATTTTAGCACAAGTCGTTTCAGATGCTTCCTCACCACTTGATGCCGGATATTGTTGTGCAATGGAAGCCTGTATAAAACCATTGAATATAGAACCTTCTCCGGGTGAAGAGTCAACGGTCAATTCTCCCCCCATCAATTTCACAAGATGATGACTGATTGCCAATCCCAATCCCGTACCTGGGACTGCTAGAGCGGTATGTTCACGGTGAAAAGGCGTAAAGATTTTTTGCTGTGCTTCTTTTGAAATACCCGGGCCACTGTCTGCAACCGAAAATGCTATGTGTCCTGTTTCCCAACCGATCGTAAGCCGCACAAAACCTTTATCAGTAAATTTAATGGCATTGCTAATCAGGTTAATTAAAACTTGCAGAAAGCGCAATTCATCAATCATCACTCGCGCAGGTAAGTTGCTTTGAATATTGATTTCAAATGCCAAGCTTTTTTCTTGTGTACTTGGAAAAAACAACGATTTTAAATTTTCAACCAATTGTTTTACATCACAATTCCTCATCTGCAAAACGACTTTTCCTGCATCTAGCGTCGCTTGATCGAGGATATTGTCAATCAATGACAATAAATGGTTCGCATTGTTTTTAACACGGGTCAAATAATTTGCTTCACGGGCATCAGCCTCTTTAGCTTCATCAAGCAACTTGGTATAACCAACAATTGACGTTAATGGGGTGCGTAACTCATGCGACAGCGTCGCAATAAAGCGGCCTTTAAGTTCGCTTGCCTGTTCGAGTTGACGTTTTTCTTCAGTCAACTGTTGACGTGTCGTTTCCAATTCTTGTAGTAATTGATTTTGCCGATAAGTCAATATACTCAGTTCATTAACCTGTTGCTGCATTTTTTGCTGTTGATCGTGTTCACCAGTGGCATCAAACATCAAAACATAAGTACCCTTATCTAAAGGGACAATATGCACATGGGCACAACGCCCCCCACCTACACGGACAAATTGCAACACTTGGCTATGAGGAATATTCAACATCCCGTCAAGAAAATCCACCTGTTCAATTGCCGGCCGCTTGGCTATCAAATTAGTCAACCCATAATGTTGAGGATATCCCCCCCAATCAACTAAATCACCATGCTTATCAATATGTAGATAAGTCATGATCCTTTCTGCCATCCATATTGAACGGAGGTACTTAGCAATGCTTAAAGGGATTGTGGCCATTTTTTTGTTCTCTGAGGCATTCTAAAGGAATCGGGAATAGACTACTTTGAGTCTAGTACAACTTCGTTAAGCGTAGCTAATTAGGAACTGAAGGTTCGCAAAGCTTAAATAAACGACTAAGGAATATCAAAAAAATAAATTATCCCGCAGGGCTACTCTATGCACACAAATTATTTGTAACAAACTGTCGGATCACGCAGAGCCGCAGAGCCGCAGAGAATGAGAGAAATTAAACAAACCGGCTTGAATTGCCTTTTGGGATAATTTTTTGGAACTTCCTAACCTGGAGTAGCGATTTCGTTTATTTTCAACAAGGCAGCAACGTTCTCAAGGCCTGAAAATCAATTGGAACGAAATGAAAAGGCGAGCAGTAGACTTGAAAATGAAAGAATGCCCATTCAAAAGGATAAAGGCCTCAAACCGTTATACTCAACACGCCCATAAACTGAGCGTCTGATCAATGAACGGAGAAATCTTATTTTGGACGGACTACAAGATTTCTGAGCTTTGCTATGACGAAAATTGTAACGGAGTCAAGTCTATTTAACCCTAAAAGGTTCAATTCGTTTATTTAGCGTAGTACAGGTTCATAACGAGCTACGCTTAACGACGTCTACTCTTCATTCCCCAACACCGAATTTATCATTTAAGTTTCTAGCATCTTCATTGATAATTCAAGAAAGGCTTCTTCCACATTCATGCCCGTTTTGGCACTGGTGGCTAAAAGTTTCCATCCTTGCTGAGTTTGTTCTTCAATCATTTGTTCATCAATTTCCCATTGCTCACGCAAATCAGCTTTATTGAGCAACATAACAAAAGGTTTTTTACCCAGTAGTTTAGCAACACTATCTCTCAGATTTAAACCACTATCCCATGTTGGGCGGCGTGTTCCATCCACAACCAGTAAAAAACCGGCCGCTCCGCGCAAATAAGAGGCCGTGACTGTGGTTATAGCATCATTACCTGCAATATCCCATAAAATGAGCTTGATGTCATTTCCATCCGGTAATTTCACCATTTTAGTATCTATTTTGACACCCACCGTCGTCATATATTTGTCTGAGAAAGTTTGGCGCACAAAACGGCCCACCAAACTGGTTTTGCCCACTGAAAAATCCCCAATCATACAAATCTTTTTTTGTAATATGGCCACTCATTTTCCTCCGGTTCAATAAAATGTTTTTCTACAGATACAGGCCAAATATTGTATTATTCTCGTAATAATGCCTACTTTTTGTTTACAAGATTGTTTAAGCTGATTTTGTTGGTTATCCAATGCTTGTAGCAACTGGTTTTTCTGATAATTCAACAATTTGAGCTCATTGATTTGTTGCTGCATTTGTTGCTGATGATCATATTCAGAGCGGGCATCAAATAACAACACATAACTGCCATGAATCTCAGGTATAACATGTACATGGGCGCAATGTTCTTCACACAAGCTTAAAAAACGCAAGACGAGAATATCAGAAACCGGCAACATCCCTTCAAGAAAATTGAAGTTTTCAGTTATGGCTTGCCCCACCCTCAAATCCTCAATTCCCAACTTGTGAGGCTGCCCACCCCAATTTATTAAGTTACCATACTCATCAATATGTAGATAAGCCATAACGATTTCTGGCTTGATGGAACAAATATATTTATCAATATTTTTAGGAAGTTTTGCCATTCTGGTTTTCAACCGACGATGTTAATGAGGGAACGAATGTGGTTAAAATCTCAATAGAATTTCCTATCATTTTTCATTTGGAGTATTGGTTATTGCGAATAAAGAATTAATTATTTTGCAATTATTTTTTTGCAATTAGCAATTCATCATTGATGAACCCTTTTCTAATCAAACCCCATAAAAATAGACAGTTCTATTGAATACGCTAACATGAATGGCAAAAACTGAGCCAGTTTTTGTCGCTTTGCAAATGGCTTCACAAATAAATGCGGATAGTAATGCAATAATAATTATATAAAAATTGAACGCTGATTTGATTGATTAATTTAAAATCAGCGCGAATCTGGATAATCAGCTAACTACAAACAAGGATTGTATATAAAAAAAGATTAAACCGATACCTCAGCACGTATCTAATCCCTTCACACTTAACACCTTTTCATTTTTGTGCACAAAAACTTTTGCCTGAAAATCAGTTTGTAAAACTCATCCGTTTTTAACACTTCAGTTGACAGAGTAACACAGAGTAACACAGAGTTTCAGTATAAGATTGATTAATCATCGGTTAAAATCTGTGGATAAAAGTGTGTTCGAGATTGAGTATTTGAAAACGGTAGAGATAAATCGTGTCATGTCATAATAAAGTCAAAAACGATAAAACTAGCCACGTCGTCTAAGCTTCGTTTTGTTTTTGACTGATGTTTCTTAAAACGGTTAGGTGGTAGCTTCACAGACAATCTTTGTAGTTAGGTTTAAAATTTTCTGTTAATTATATAACAATCCTTGTAGTTTGTTGTAGGCGATAAATCGATGAACCGAAAAACCTTAACTCAATCCATTAATCTATGACGGTGCTGAGTCTAATTTGAAAATTAACTTTTCTATCGTTTGGATTAGCTTTATTTTCATCAAAACGTATCACAGATGGTAAAGTGATTATAAGAGAGTCTTTTTCTATTCCGCTTTGGTGTAGCCAATTCAGTACCGCTTTTGCACGTTGTTGGCTGAGTTCTTCATTCTGGATTTTTGAGCCTCGCCCATCAGTGTATCCGATAATCTGTAAGCGTATAGGTTCATGTAAAGCCTCACTTATAGTCTGTAAATGTTGCATATCGTTAAGCAAAGCCTCAAGCGTTGTTTCCTGTCCATCCCGGAGTTTTGCCCCATCAGAAAAATAGAGCTTTGTATTTTCAATACGTTGTATCCGTTTTTTCCTTTCAAGCTCTGCATCTATCAAACCGCTAGTCTCAAAACCAGGCAAGTTTTTTTCAGAATTCAAAAAGTTTTGTATGCGCTGTTGTAAAGCCTGATAAGTTTTTGAATCAACCAAGCCTGTCACCTTCAAAACGCCCTCTTGCATTGTTAGCACAACAGCATCAGGCAGTGCTAACTCACGTTGCGCTTTTGCCAATAACAGGTGATCAATATCAATTAACTCATTAACTTCCAAACGATTAATGCCTGTTACTAGGCTTGTTTGAGTAGCCTGCTTTATCCAATCGGATTGTGCATAACCCGTCATAAGTAAAACATCACCTTGCAAATGCACCGAGACTGTTGGTGGGGGGGCCAAACGTTGCCGCATTCGTCGTTCTAAAAATAGGGGGGTTAAATCCAGGTAGGGTGTCCATTGAGTTGCCACATCCTCATCGCTTAGCTCAAAGCGTCGAGCTATTTGTTGAGGGTCGTCTGCTAATGGATCACGCATGCCATAAATAAATAGCTTTCCCGCTTCATGCTGAGTAGAAATGACCACAATACCCGGTGTCTTTTGCAAGGTTTCAATATAATCAGTCAAACGTTGCTGCTCTTTAAAATGCCAGTATCCCCATCCTCCAAACAACAACAAAATAAGACTCAGTATTGTTATTAAAGTAGGATTTAATAAGTATTGATCATTGTTAAATTTTGTTTGTAATCTCAGAGTTTTTTCTAAGAAAAATTGACACGCTTGTAGCTGCCCACTATCCCCTGAAAATTGCTGCAACAAAATACCGTAACGTGCGTGCAAAGATTCTATCGTTAAACGCATCAGGTTTCTAAAATCGTAGGGGGCAACACCACGAATCACACAAGCTAACACTGTATAAGGGCCGCGTTCCAACCAGACGGTGTATTCGCCAATTTCGACGCTATCAAGCTCCTCTATTTTATTACTTAAAAAAGAATCACGGATAAAATCTTGTATAGCTGTGAACATCCCTGAGATAGCCTCGCTATCTCCTATTTCTATCTCCTCTTGATGCAAATGTTGGATTAACAAACCCGATTCACGATGAATTAAAAACACCTGTTCAACGCGATAGACAAGAGTATGTTGCAAAACAATTTCTGAAAAAGGCCGTCCACTGCGCCAAGCTTTTATTCGCCAAGTTAAGCCCTGCCAAGATAAACTTTGTTCTAAACTCTTATTAATGGATTGAATCAGGCTTTTAAATAACTCATTCAGAGATTTGCGAATAGCAGGCCCCATTACCGGAAACAAGGCCTCCGCAAACGGACGAATATCTCGGCTAATAGACTGTTTAATACACTGCTCAACGGGCTTTTGCAGGGATTCAATCAGTTCAGGCGCTATTTCTGCTGTTTGTGAGTCGATAGGCTCACTCGCTTCACGGATGGCATGGGGTAAAATTTTCGCCATTTCCTTTGTCCGAAGCTCGGCATCATTGAGTTGCTTTTCTAACTTATTTAAACGTACAAAAGCGAGTTCAATCTGGTCTAAACGACACACTAATTGAGTGATTTGTATTTGCTCTAAATTTTCAATCTGCTTTCTAATAAGACGAAAGTGTGTTTTTTCTTGTTCTTGTTCTTGTTCTATAGTCTTGGTCTGCTTCTCCAAACGCTCAAGGCGTGTTTTTAGTGGTTTCAAATCCGCTGTTATTTTAAGAATCTCTTTATATTTACCTTCTTTTAGCTTGTCCGTCAATTTTTCTAAAATCTCAAGGCGGGTTTGTACTTGTTCGACATCAGTACGTGTTTCTAAAGCATTAAGGTGGTGTTGTTCTAAATCTTGATTAATCTGTTTAATGACACTCAAGCCTAGTTTATCTTGCTTTTCGACAGATTTTTCAAGCTGAAGTAAGCGAGTCGAGCATTGTTCCAAGCTTTTAAAAGCGTCTTCTAGAAGTTCAAAGCTAATTGACAATGATTCTAGTTTTTTAACTGATTTTTCAATAAGATGAAAACGTTTTTGTGCTTGTTCTAATTTTTGAATCTGCTCTTCCAACACCTTCAAACGAGTTTGTTGAGTATTTAGAAATTCGCGTATTGATTTAAACGCATCAGCAATAATGTTATTTTTAGAGTCCATCAGCAATAAGCCTATTTTTTGTTCACTTTTTATCTTTTGATTACTCGAAAATCGACTTGCCTGTCAAGGGGAAAAGGCTGACTTTCACAAAACGGTATTTTTGTAATGGAAGTCATTGTTTAAATAGTCTTTTTCTATCCCATGAGGTAGCTGTCAGGCGACGTAACTTAGTAATATTTTTGTGATAAGATTAGATATCTGTCTGCAAGGGCATCATCTTCATAAAAATAAAGGTTAATTTTTTCAATGTGTTGTATCAGATTATGACGTTCTCCATCCACTAATGTACTCATATCGACACAAAACCATTTTTATTGTGTGTTAATCTTGAAAATGCGGCATACACTTAACTCATGCTTGAAATGTGGCCGAATCCCTCATACCACTCATTTGTAATATTTTATCATGCACATTCAAAGTCACGCTTAAAGGGGGTGCTAATTGGCGCTGAGCTTGTGCCAATAAAAAAGGGCCAATATCCCGTAAATTATTAAGCGCTACCCGGTTAACCCCAGCAATTGTACTCGCCTTATCAATAGCTTGAGTTATCCAATGGGCTTGTGCATAGCACCTCAAATCCAAAACACCCTCTTGTATCTGTAATTGTACAGTAAAATATAGGGCTAATCGCAACTGCGCATGTTTTTCTATCAACAAAGGTGTTAAATCTTGATAAGGTGTCCAACGCATCATCACATTATTGATTACCATTTTTCAGGTGCTTCAGCCAAAGGTTCACGCATGCCCGTTATCACCCATTGGCCATTTTTATGTTCACTATAAATGATTATGATACCAGAAGTCTCATTCAAAGCGTTTAAAAACGCTTGAAAGGGTGCATCAGTATTAACCAATTCATCAGTAATCACTTCCAAAACCCCCGCCATGATGCCAACACTATCATACGCTTTATTTATCCAAGCCTAATCAACATATCCCTTTAAATATAAAACCGTACCTTTTAAAGACATTTGCACCGTATTTGGTGGATTAAGCCATAACCGTAAGCGTTGTTCAACAAACTGTGCATTTAAATCCTGATAAGCCTGTCTTTGAAAAAAAACTCATCGTCGTCCAATTTAAAACGACGGGTTATCTCTTGTGGCTCGACAGCTAACGGATCAGGCAAACCATGAACGATTAATTTGCCATTATGCCGCTTCACTATCACCCGCTTCCACTTCTTCTAGTGAAGCATGTAGGATCAACAAACCGCTGTCATGATGAATTAAAAACACCTGTTCAACCCGGTAGGCGAGATGCTAAATGGAAAATGAGTCGGTTTTCAAATATAAAAACCGATAGAACGCAGATAAAGCTGATTGTCATGACACCACTTAACAAGTTTTTGCGCGCAAAAACTTGTTAAGTGAACCGAAGGGAAGCTACGCTAAATGTGAAAGGCAGATTAAATCAATCATTTCCACATCGATCTTCCCACTACATCAATCTGAATAAAAGGTAACAAATATCGTGAGTCTTATGATAAAAAACAAACTATCAATCTTGGGCCCTGGCATTTTGGTTGCTGC
>Ga0316201_10000551_pt1 | contig 21884 bp, 21 predicted proteins | sample CS6wburrow_MG_FD_204516 | JGI IMG/M metagenome (GOLD analysis project Ga0316201, IMG submission 204516) | Coastal sediment microbial communities from Delaware Bay, Delaware, United States - CS-6 worm burrow | ecosystem: Environmental > Aquatic > Marine > Coastal > Sediment | place: USA... | reverse complement strand
TTGATATCGAGCGGCGTCCAGTGGTTCTTGTTGGCGTTGAGAAAATACTCCCATGCCCAGGGATACTTGAACGGCGCCAGCTGATTGATATCGGCGAGGCCATTAACGACACGCTTGTCGTCCGGGTTGATCGGCTTTGCCGATGTCGGCATTGACATTGGCGCAGGTTCGCGCGGCTTGTCGACAAGCGTGTCCTGCTTTGGGGCCTCGGGCGCCAGCGGAACCGCTGCCGGCTCCATCTCGGTTACCGGTGGTTCGGCTACCGCTTCCGGTACTCGCGCTGTCTGCGGGGTTAATGGTTCATCCCAATTTAACATTTGTTTCTCCTGCTTTTTATATCTACTGCCGTCTTATTGACAAGCTTCGCAATCCGGATCGAGGATGGAGCAAACTTTAGGCTCCTCTTCGATGGCCGGTTCGGGCGTAATGGTCGTATTCTTTTCGACCGCGGTGGCGCCCAGCGAGCGCAGGTAATAAGTCGTTTTCAGGCCACGCACCCATGCCAGCTTGTACAGGTTGTCGAGTTTCTTGCCCGAAGGTTCGGCCATGTACAGGTTCAGCGACTGTCCCTGGTCGATCCATTTCTGTCGTCGTGACCCGGCTTCGACCAGCCAGCGCGAATCGATTTCGAACGCGGTGGCATAAATTGCCTTCAGATCGTCCGGCACCCGGTCGATATGCTGCAGGCTGCCATCGTAGTACTTGAGATCATTGACCATGACATCGTCCCACAGGCCCTGCTTTTTCAGATCGTCGACCAGGTAGGGATTGATCACGGTAAACTCGCCGGACAGGTTCGACTTGACGAACAGGTTCTGGTAAATCGGTTCGATCGACTGGCTGACGCCGCAGATATTCGAAATGGTTGCCGTCGGGGCGATCGCCATGGTGTTGGAGTTACGCATGCCGATGCTGGTGACGCGCTGGCGCAGGCTGTCCCAGTTCATGCGTGAACTTTCGTCCTGCTGCAGGTAGTCACCACGCGTTTCACGCAAGCGCGCCACCGAATCGATCGGCAACACGCCCTGGCTCCACAGCGAACCGGGGAAGCTGGAATAGCAGCCACGTTCCTCGGCGAGTTTGGTCGAGGCCTGGATCGCGTAGTAGCTGACCGCTTCCATCGATTCGTCGGCGAACGCGATCGCATTTTCCGAACTGTAGGGAATATGCTGTTTGTAGAGCGCGTCCTGGAATCCCATGATACCGAGTCCGACCGGCCGATGGCGCAGGTTAGAGGTGCGCGCCTGCGGCACGCTGTAGTAATTGTAATCAATCACGTTATCGAGCATGCGCATCGCGGTATTGATGGTCTGTTCGAGCTTCTCGAGGTTGAGGCCGTTTTCATCGACATGCTGCGGCAGGTTAACCGAACCGAGGTTACAGACCGCGATTTCGGTGTCCGAAGTATTCAGCGTAATCTCGGTACACAGGTTGGAAGAGTGCACCACGCCGGTATGCTGTTGCGGCGAGCGGATGTTGCACGGGTCCTTGAAGGTGATCCAGGGGTGGCCCGTTTCGAACAGCATGCCGAGCATCTTGCGCCACAGGTCTATCGCCTGCATGCGGCGGAAATTCTTGATCTCGCCGCGGTCGGCTTTTTCCTCGTAAGCCACGTAGGCGGTTTCGAAATCTGCACCGTAGAGATCGTGCAGCTCGGGCACTTCGCAGGGCGAAAACAGTGTCCATTGCCCTTCCTCGGCTACCCGTTTCATGAACAGGTCCGGTATCCAGTTGGCGGTGTTCATGTCGTGCGTGCGGCGGCGTTCCTCACCGGTGTTCTTGCGCAGGTCGAGGAAATCTTCGATGTCGAGGTGCCAGGTTTCCAGGTAGGCACACATCGCACCCTTGCGCTTGCCACCCTGGTTAACCGCGACCGCAGTATCGTTGGCGACCTTCAGGAAAGGCACCACGCCCTGGGACTTGCCGTTGGTACCCTTGATGTGCGAGCCCATGCCGCGCACCCGGGTCCAGTCGTTACCGAGTCCGCCGGCAAACTTGGACAGCATGGCGTCGTCCTTGATCGCGCTGAAAATGCCGTCGAGATCATCGGGCACCGTGGTCAGGTAACAGCTCGACAGCTGCGGGCGCAGGGTACCGGAATTAAATAATGTCGGGGTGCTGCTCATGAAATCGAAGGACGAAAGCAGGTTGTAAAACTCGATCGCTCGCGCTTCACGCTGCACTTCGTTGATCGCCAGACCCATGGCCACGCGCATGAAAAAGGCCTGCGGCAATTCGAAACGGATATCGTGATGGTGAATGAAATACCGGTCATACAGGGTTTGCAGTCCGAGATAGGTGAACTGGAGGTCGCGTTCCGGCTGCAGTGCGTTACCCAGCAGTTCAAGGTCAAACTTGAGCAATTCCTTGTCGAGCAGCTCGAGTTCGGTTGCCTTCTTGACGTAATTGCCGAAATAACCGCAGTAGCGTTGCGCCATCTCGGAAAAAGTTGCGTTAGGCGCACCATCGTTGATGAAGCTCAGTGACTCGGTGCGCAGCTCGTCGAGCAACAGGCGTGCCGCGACATTCGAGTATTCTGGTTCCCGGTCGATCAGGCCACGAGCGGTCATGACGAGCGTGGGGGTAACGTCCTTGATTGGCACGCCATCGAACAGGCTCTTGATGGTTTCGTCATAAACCCGCTCGGTGCTTACGCTTGCTAGCCCTTCGCAGGCTTCGTCGATGATGGTTTTCAGGCGCGCGGTATCGAGCGGTGCAATGCTGCCATCGTCAAGCTTGACCGTGAGATCGACGCGTTCTTCATCTTCGGGCTTGTTGTCGGGGTGAGGTATGTGCTGCGCGCGCGCATTGGCGCGTTCCTCGCGGTACAACACGTAGGAGCGTGCGATTTTCTGCTCGCCATTACGCATCAGCGCCAGTTCGACCTGGTCCTGGATGTCCTCGATATGGAAGGTGCCGCCATCGGGTTGACGACGCGTCAGGGTGGCCACCACCAGGTCGGTCAGGTGCTCGACCGTTTCGTGAACCCGCGTCGAAGCCGCGGCCTGGCCGCCTTCAACGGCCAGAAAGGCCTTGGTCATCGCGATGGCGATCTTGTTCTTGTCGAAACTGGTTAGCTTGCCGTTGCGGCGAACGACATTGTAGTTACTGCTGAGTAAACTGCTGTTGTCCTGTGCGACCGTTGGCGCCGCTTCGACGGGCGTGCCGGCTGCTTCGGTTAAAGGTGATTCGATATTTTGCATTAAAGGCCTGGTCCGTAATTTCCAAAGTTATGTTCGGATGAGATCCGCGTCTGATTATTTCTGGCTATGTCTTTCCTGACGATAGTTAAAGTGATTTCTAACTATCGGACTCAAGTATTTGGTCTATTTATGGGTTGGAATGAACCAGCCAGTTTTAATTATTCGGTAAAGGTGAATAATCAACCAGAGACACAATATAATGTGTTTTAGCTCAAGGTCAAGTACATTATATTGTGTATTGATCTGTGGAGATGGCGGGCATAACCTGTGGATAAGTCGCAAATTCCAACTAGAAATGGCGTCATCAAAGGCTTCCAGCCTACTGATTTTATTTAACTCAAAAATTTGCGCATAAAAAACTATTATTTCGTGAAAAATATCATAAAAAAAATATATTGGCACTCCGCGCAAGCTACGCGGCGAGGTATCTCGCATGGCACATAGACTTGGCATTGACCTGGGCGGCACCAAAACTACAGTTCTGGTCCTGGATCCCGAGGGGCTGCCCGTTTTCCGCCGCCGCGTGGCCACCCCGGCTCACAGTTACGATGCCATTCTTGCCCTGATCACCTCCCTGGTGGCCGAGGCCGAGGCCGAACTCGGGTTAGCAACCACGGTGGGTATCGGCACTCCGGGAGCGATCTCGCCCGCATCCGGGTTGCTGCGCAACTCGAACACCGTGTGCATGAATGGCCAGCCAATAGCCCGCGATCTCGAGTACCGGCTCGACCGCGAAGTACGGATCGAGAACGATGCCAATTGTTTTGCCCTGTCAGAGGCGCTCGCTGGCGCCGGGCAGGGCTACGCGGTGGTGTTTGGGGTCATTATCGGCACCGGCACCGGCGGTGGCCTGGTGGTAGACGGCAAACTGGTTAATGGCCCCCACGCCATTAGTGGCGAATGGGGGCATAATCCGCTGCCCTGGCATCGCAGCATTGACGGCTCCCCGACCTGTTATTGTGGCAAAAAGGCCTGCATCGAAACTTTTCTGTCAGGGCCGGGGCTCGAACAGAGCTACCGTATACGCTTCGGTGACGAGCGTTCCAGTCAGGACATCATTGCCGGCGCGACCGCCGGTGACGACGCCTGTAGCGCGATGCTGGCGCATTATCACGACCAGATGGCGCGCTCGCTAGCGCATCTGATCAATATCCTGGATCCGCACGCGATCGTACTGGGCGGGGGAATGTCAAACATCGACTCGATTTATGAAGAGGTTCCAGAACTTCTGCCCCGGTATGTGTTTTCCGATTTTGTCCTGACCCCGATTCTGCAGGCAGCGCGCGGAGACGACAGCGGCGTCTACGGCGCGGCCCTGCTGTGGGAATAGCACATCGACAGGTAGGGGGGACATAGTGAGCAGGTCGACGCGATAGTATTCCCGCTAACCGTTAATCGTATTAAAGATAATGGCCGGCAGGTCGATTTAGTTATCGTGTTCCCACGAAATCAGGTCGCATACGCATCATGGCCAGTGTCAATCCGTTAGAAGTAGCCTCCGCCCAGGGCCTGCAGGGCCTGGAAATGCTGATCGTGGAGGTCGACAAGCTGGTCAGCCTGCCGGATATTTATTACCGGCTCGAAGAAGCGATCGTCGATCCCCATTCGACCACCGATCGAATCGCCGAACTGCTGCGCTCCGATCCGGACCTTTGTGCGCGCATGCTGCGCATGGCAAACAGCGCTTTTTACAGCTTTCCGACCAAGATCGAAACCATCGAGCGTGCGGTCAGTACCATCGGCCTGCGCCAGATACGGGAACTGGTTCTGATTACCTCGGTGGTCAAGGCTTTCGAAGGCATCCCGCCCGGCACGGTTAACATGGCGACCTTCTGGGAGCATAGCATCGCGGTAGCTATCATGTCGCGTGAGCTCGGGGTCTGCACCCGGATTCCCAACGCTGACGCTTTCTACATTCCCGGGCTGCTGCACGATATCGGACGCCTGGTCATGTACCTGAAGCTACCTGTGCTGATGCGTGACCTGCTAAAGCAGCGCGAGGCCAGCGGCAAGGCCATGTACCTGTTGGAGCGTGCCACGCTGGACTATTCGCATGCCGAGATCGGCGGTCGCCTGCTCGAGTTCTGGAAACTGCCGCAATCGCTCTGGGAGCCCGTGGTGACGCATCATGAGCCGCGCAAGGGCGGGGAGTTTTCACTGGCCGCCAGTGCTATTCATATTGCTGATGCCTGGGTAAACATCAATCGTATTGGCAGTAGCGGCACCGATTTCGAGCTGGCACTTGACCCGGAAGCTTTGGTGCGTCTGGGGATAGAGTACGAGGATGTCGAACGCATCGGACTCGAAGCCGCGGAGCAGACCCAGGCGGTAGTGCGTCAATTCATGGGGCACTAGCCCAGAACCAGGGTAGCCAGTCCCAGAAATGCGATGATGCCGACCACGTCGGTTACCGTGGTTAGCACGACGCCGCCCGCGATCGCGGGGTCGATACCGATCTTGCGTAGCACCACGGGGATCACCGCGCCCGCAAGCGCGCCGGCGAGCAGGTTTACAATCAGCGCAAAGGCGATGATCAGGCCGATGTTTAAATTTCCGAACCACATAATTGACAACGAGGCCACCACCAGCGCCCATATCAGCCCGTTGAGCAGGCCTACCGAGACTTCTTTCTTGATCAAAGAGCGGTAGTTTGAGCTACCCAGCTGTCCCAGCGCCAGCCCCCTGATTGCGATGGTGAGGGTTTGCGATCCGGCAATTCCGCCCATGCTGGGCACGATTGTAATCAGAATCGCCAGTGCAACCACCTGGTCCAGAATGTCTTCAAAAAAACCAATCACGTAGGCCGCGAGAAACGCGGTCAGCAGGTTGATGCCGAGCCAGATACCGCGCCGCCGCGAGGTGACCAGTACCGGCGAAAACATGTCCTCTTCCTCGGACAGGCCCGCCATACCCATTATCGAGTGGTCGCCCTCGTCGCGGATTACATCAACCACGTCATCGACCGTGATGCGGCCGATCAGCTTGTGTTCTTCGTCGACCACGGGGGCGCTGATCAAATCGAAATTCTCGAACTCGCGCGCTACCTCGGTGTCGGACATATGTACCGGCATGGCATCGATATCGGTGCGCATGATAGTTCTGACTTCGACCTCGGGATCATTGGTCAGTAAATCACCGAGGTATAGTGCGCCCAGGTAGTGATCGCGGCGGTCGGTGACAAACAGTTGATCGGTCAGGTCGGGCAATTCGCCACGGATGCGCAAATAGCGCAACACCACGTCCAGGGATACGTCGGCCCGTATCGTCACATGGTCGAGGTTCATCAAGCCGCCGGCGGTATCCTCGCTGTACGACAGGACCGATTCGAGTTTTTCGCGCTTGTGCGCGTCCAGGGTATGCAGGGTCTTGACGAGCTTGTCGGTCGGCAATGCGAGGATGATGTCCGCCTGGTCGTCGACGTCTGGCATGATTTCGACGATGGCCGCGATTTCCTCGGGCTCGAGTTGCCTGAGCTTGGCATCGCTGACGTCATCCTGGGTTTCGAGCAAAACCTCGCCCATGTCACCTGGCTCGATCAACGGCCAGATCGAATCGCGTTGCTGCGACGGCAGTGAATCCAGCAGCAGGGCTATTTCCGCGACGCTGATGCCGCTCAGGATTTTCGATATCTCGGCGCTGTCATCGGCGTCGAGCGCAACCGATATATCCTGACGTAGCTGTTCGATATCTTCTTCTACCATGTTCCCGCTTACTCGTTCTCGCCGAAGCGATCGTTAATCAGCTCGACCAGCGCATCGCGACATTCCTGCTCGTCGTCGCCCTCGACCTCGAGTTCGAGCTCGACGCCCTTGCTGGCAGCCAGCATCATAACCCCCATAATGCTTTTGGCGTTAACCCGATTTCCCTTGCGGGTAATAAATACCTCGCTTTCGAATTGACTGGCGCAGTTGACCAGTTTGGATGCCGCGCGCGCATGTAACCCGAGCTTGTTTATGATGGTGATGCTTTCAGAAATCATTCCCTGTCCTGTCGAACCCCTTTGCGACCCGGCGTTGGCGCGGCTCGGCAGAGTTCCCCGAGTGATTGATGCGCGTAGTTTAATACAGGTGGCTGTATCGGCAAATTGATCCCGCGGGCCCTGCTGGCGTCGCGGTTGCGGCCGGAATGACGGGCTGGTCTTTCGGAGGGTGCCGCAAGGACTTCATTCAGTACCGGCATTCACGTCATATCCCGGTGACGGATGGAAACGTTCTCGCGTTGCTGTTTGAGTTCGTCGGCGACTCGCTCCACCAGGTACACCGAACGGTGCTTGCCGCCCGTGCAGCCGATGGATATTGTCATATAGCTGCGATTTTCCTTTTCAAAAAGCGGGATCCACTGACTCAGAAAATTGTGAATCGACGCAAACATCTGGTCGACTTCGGCGTAGCTCTCGAGGTATTTAACCACCGCCCGATCGCGCCCGGTCAGCGGCCGGAGGGCTTTTTCCCAGTGTGGGTTGGGCAGGCAACGCACATCGAAAACAAAATCCGTGTCGGCCGGCACGCCGTTCTTGAAGCCGAAGGACTGGATCAATATCCCCATCTCCGAGGACGTTTGCGCGAGGAGCCGATCGATGATCATTTGCCTTAATTCGTGTACGTTCAGGTCCGAGCTGTCGATCGTAAGATCCGCGTTGGCCTGAATATCCTCGAGCATTTTCTTTTCCTGCTGGATTGCATCCGCCAACGGCAGCCCACCCCTGGACAGCGGGTGCATGCGGCGGGTTTCGCTGAAACGTTTGAGCAGGCGCGAGGTGTTGCAGGTCAGGAACAGAATTTCCAGTTGCAGTGAATGTCCTGAAATATGGCGCATGATCTCATCGAAACGGTCCGAACCGTCGACGCCGCTCCTGGCGTCGATGGCGATAGCTACCATGTCATAGGGCTCCGGAGTGGTGTTGATCATGTTGTCAACCAGCTCGGGCAGCATGCCGAGCGGCAGGTTGTCGATGCAGTAATAGCCGGCGTCTTCCAGCGTACGCAGGGCCACGGTCTTACCGGAGCCGGATAAACCGCTAACAATGACCAGTTTCACGTCTTTACCTGCCTCGTTAATCTAATGGTGATTACCGGGCCGGGCGATTCGCCTGGTTTCGACATTTGCCGGGGCCCCGTGGGGTATTGTAGCCGACAACGGCAACACTCGAGATGCGGATGATGCAGCAACCACCGGCTGCTTCGAAGCTGGCCGCGAGCGGCGCGGCAGATTGCGTCGGTTAGCGAGCCTGACCAGGGCAGGGGCGGGGCTGGGATCGGGTTTTTGCAGAGGCTGGTTGGGACGTTCCTGAACTACCAGCCCGGGTTTCATTGCTCGGCCGATTGGATGATTGCCGCGATGTCGTCCTTGCCGGCGGCGTTACGGATCGCCTCGCAGATATCTTGCCTGGAGAAGATGCTGGCTAACGACGAGAGTATCAACAGGTGCTCCTCGGTCGATTCCTCCGGGATGATGATGGTAAACACGAGGTCGACGGGACGGTTGTCGGGAGAGTCGAAATTGACCGCTTCCTTGAGCCGGAAGAAACACGCGACGGTCTTGTCGAGATCATTGAGTCGGGCATGCGGTACCGCGAATCCCTGGCCAAGGCCAGTGCTGCCGAGGCGTTCTCGATTCAACAAACCGTTGTAGATCGCGGATTGCGATAACTGGGTACGATCGGCGACGATATTCGCGATTAACTCCAGGAGTTTCTTTTTGCTAGAGATTTCAGTATCGAGAAATATTGATTGGGGCGACAAGAGCGCTGAAATTGTCATTTTCTGGAACTTTTATTCAGATTGCCTGAAATCGATGCGCGAATCTAAGGCAAATTGCAGGAGTATGCAAGTGCAATGGATCTCGTTGCGGACAAAAAAAGGGGGGAGCCAGGCTCCCCCGTCGAATTTCAGGCCAGTTCGGCCGCGACGCCCTTGTGGCGATAGCGCTTCATTTTTTCCTTGTGTTTTTTCCCCTGGCGATCGAGTTTATCGACGAGGCCATCGATCGCGGCGTACATATCTTCCTGCACATCGTCGGCATACAGGTTGCCACCGCTCACGTGTAAGGTCGCTTCGGCTTTGTGGCGCAGCTTTTCCACGGTTAACACGATATGGATATCCAGCGCCTGGTCAAAATGCCGATCCAGTTTGTCGACTTTTTCGTTAACGTAATTACGCATGGATTCCGTGATATCTACGTGATGGCCACTTAAACTTACTTGCATCTGTAACCTCCTGGGTTGTGTGATCCGCATTACTGCGAATCGTTGGTGTCTCAAAAGAGACGTTTACGCTCATTGGATGGTGGAATATTCAACGCTTCCCTGTACTTGGCTACGGTTCTCCTGGCTACGTTGATTCCCTGTTGTTCCAACAAATTTGCGATCTTGTTGTCGCTAAGCGGTTTTTCCGGCTTTTCGGCGGCTACGAACTTCTTGATTATCGCCCGTATCGCCGTGGCCGAACATTCTCCGCCATCGGCGGTGCTGACATGGCTGGAGAAAAAATATTTGAACTCGAGAATGCCGCGCGGGGTATGCATATACTTGTGCGTGGTAACCCTCGATATCGTCGATTCGTGCATTTCCAGCAGTTCTGCGATATCGCGCAATACCATCGGCTGCATTGCTTCTTCGCCGTAGTCGAGAAAAGCGTGCTGGCGTTCGACGATGGCACTGGCTACCCGCAGTAGCGTTTCGTTGCGGCTTTGCAGGCTCTTGATAAACCAGCGCGCTTCCTGCAGGTGATCTTTTATATACGTATTATCAGGGCTGCTGTCGCTGCGCTTTATCAGGCTTGCATACTTGTCGTTGACCCGCAGCCGCGGCGCGTTATCCGGGTTGATACTGACCCGCCAACTTCCCGTCTGCTTGCTGACATAAACATCGGGCACGATGTATTCGGCATGGCTCTGACTAATGCTGTGCCCGGGGTGGGGATTGGTAGTCTGGATCAGTTTGATGATCTCGGCCAGCTCGGCATCGTTGGCCTGGAGTCGCCTTTTCAGCAGGGCGACATCGTTGCCGGCCAGATGCTCCAGGTACTTGTCTACCAGTACCTGCGCCTTGGGCAGGTGCGGCGTGTCCGGGTCATACTGTCCCAACTGGATCGCCATACACTCAGCAGGGCTGCCGGCGGCCACTCCGACCGGGTCGAAGCGTTGCACCAGGTGCAACACGGCTTCGACTTCGTCCAGTTCGAGTTCCGCATGTTCGGCTAACAGGCCTTCGTAGATATCGGCGATCGGTTGCGTCAGGTAACCGCTGTCGTCAATCGAGTCGATGACCGCCAGGCCGATTTCGTGATCCAGCGGCGACAGGTGCGAACAATCCAGTTGCCAGACCAGGTGACTCTGCAGGCTGTCTACTTCACCCGCCTGGTTTTCAAACATGTCGCGATTGTCGGCACCCGTGGACGACTGGCTGCCAGCGCTCGGCAAGTTGTCGTAAATTTGATCCCAGCGCGCGTCGATCTCGAGATCGTCCGGCAACCTTTGTTCGGCGCGGTTATCGGAGATAGTGCTAGCGGGTGCCTGGAAGTCGGTAAGGTCTCCCCCACTGCTGCCATCCTTGCCGGCATCGAGGTCGATCACGGTGATTTCCCCGAGATTGTCGTCCTGTTCGAGTAGTGGGTTGGTTTCGAGGGTTTGCTGGATTTCGGTTTGCAGTTCCAGCGAAGAGAGTTGCAGCAACTTTATCGCCTGCTGCAATTGAGGCGTCATCGTGAGGCTTTGCCCAATGCGCAGTTGCAGGCTTTGTTTCATAGGCGGGATTTGTCCTTTTGGGCGTTTCTACAACGATATTTGTTATCTCCCATGTTTTTAGTTATAGCTTAAAATTGTCTCCCAAGTAAATCTTTCTGACCATTTTATTTTCCAGGATCTGGGTCGGGCTGCCTTCGGCCAGAATGCGGCCTTCGCCCATAACGTAGGCGCGATCGCAGATCCCGAGGGTCTCGCGCACGTTGTGGTCGGTGATCAATACGCCGATGCCACGCTCGGCTAGCTGGCGTACGATTGACTGGATATCGATGACTGAAATCGGGTCGACGCCGGCAAATGGCTCGTCCAGCAGGATAAAATCCGGCTGGTTGGCCACCGCGCGCGCAATTTCGACGCGACGACGCTCGCCGCCGGACAGCGAAATACCCTCGGTTTCACGCAGATGTTCAACCTGGAATTCTTCCAGTAATAGTTCGAGCTGCTGGTTACGCCCGGCTGAGTCGAGGTCGCGACGCAGTTGCAAAATGGCAAGGATATTCTGTTCCACGGTTAGATTGCGAAACACCGAGGCTTCCTGCGGGAGGTAACCGATCCCGAGTTTGGCGCGATGGTGCATCGGTAGCTGGCTAATAGGCCTGTGGTTGAGGTTGATGAGTCCGGCGTCGTTCTCCACCAGTCCTACGATCATGTAAAAACAGGTGGTTTTGCCGGCTCCGTTGGGACCCAGCAGGCCGACGATTTCACCACCGTTTACGCGCAGGGAAACCGATTTGACGACCTCGCGCTGCTTGTAGGATTTGGCAAGGTCGATGGCCTCCAGTAAACTCGCGTCTCTCATCCCGGACTATTCTGAACCTGTAGGATTTTGACGCGGCTGAATCAGCATTTTCACCCGTTCATCGGTATCCGAGCTCCCGGCCTGGATGTTGTTGTCGTCGGTGTTGATCCGGATCAGGTTGCTCTCGATGGTATCGCCAGCGTGGCTGAAGCGGGCGTTGTCGATCAGTTCCAGTATCGACTTCGATTCCAGGTAGTTTATCTGCCGAGCCTGCCCGCGCATTTCCTGGTGCTCATTATCGAGTTGTCTCAAGCGCGCCGGATTGCCGGTCATTTCCATCATCTGCAGATCATTGTTGTCGTCAAAATGAATCACCAGTCGATCAGCGCTGATCTCCAGGCTGCCCTGTTTGAGGTTGACGTTGCCGCGGTAGATGCTGATATTTTCCTGATCGCGAACCTCGAGACTGTCGGCTTCTACCGAAATCGGTTGCTCGCGGTCGCTTTCCAGGGCCCACAACGGTGACCAGAGCAGCAGTGCCAGTAGTAACAGGGCCGGCTTAACTGTCGCCACGGTAATACACTGCCCTGGTTTTACGGAGACGGTAAATTCCGGCGGCCAGGTCAAACACGGCCGCCTTGGCTTCTATTCTGGCCTGCTTGCTGCGCATCAGGACATCTGTCTCGCTGCTGACCAGGTTCTTGTCCGGTTCGAAGCGGATGCTTTCGGTTAGCAGTTCGAACGGATCGGTTCCGTTCTTTTGCATCACGACCTGCTGTCGCAGCCACAACAGGTTGTCGCGATGCTGCAGTTCGCCCTGTTGTGCATTGACCTGCCAATGATTGGCGCTGCGATAAATGTTGAGCGCGGGTACCTCGATCAGGCTGACATCGTTAAGCGGGCGATGCTCCAGCCGGGGGCTGCTGAACTCGTAGTCGAGTTGGCCGGATTCGTTGACCGCGCGATAATTCAGGTCGGTCAGAAAGTAATCGATATTATCCGGAATCTCCAGTTCCTCGACCTTCACCCGGGAGCCCAGGCGAGACTCGTACACCCAGCCTACCGCTATCGCGATAAAGCCCAGAACCAGGACGAATATCAGGATGCGAGATTTCATTCCAGATAGCCGTTGTGCAGGTCATCGAGCAAACCCTGTGCGTGCAGGATAAAATCGGTAACCTCGCGCACCGCACCGCGCCCGCCCTGTGCGGTGGTCACCCAATCGCAATGTTGCTTGACGAAACCATGGGCATTTTGTACGGCAATCGCGAAACCCACGCGCTGCATGATCGGCAAATCGGGTAAGTCGTCGCCGACATAAGCCGTTTGCGAGGCCTCGTGACCGGTATCGCGTAGCAGCTTTTCGAAGGCCGGCAACTTGTCGCGATTGCCCTGGAAAATATGTTGAACGCCAAGGTCGCCCATGCGATGGTTGACGATCTTCGATTGGCGCCCGGTAATCACGGCGACCTCGATTCCGCAGTCGAGCAGCATGCGAATGCCATGGCCATCGAGCGAATTGAATGTCTTGTATTCTTCGCCGCGGTTGTCGAACTGCAGGCCACCGTCGGTCAGCACACCGTCGATGTCGACAATGAGTAGACGAACCAGTCTCGCTTTTTCGTGGGCATTAACGCTCATCGGGATACCTATACGACTCCCGCTCTTAATAAGTCATGCATATTTAACGCACCCTTAACGGAGCGTTTGTCGTCAACCACCATGAGTGCGTTTATTTTCTTGTCGTGCATGATTTTCAGGGCTTCGCTGGCGATACGGTCGGCTTCGATGGTAACGCAGTTGGCGGTCATGAATTCGATAACCGCGGCAGTTTCGAAATCCGGCAGCTTATCGAAGGTTCGCCGCAGGTCGCCGTCGGTGTAAATACCGACCAGCCGGTTGTCGGCGGCATCGACAACGCCGGCCATGCCGAGGCCCTTGGCCGTCATCTCCAGCAGGGTGTCTTTCAGTGAGGCGTCGGTGGTGACCAGCGGAATTGCATCGCCGGTATGCATGATATCGCTGACCCGCAGCAGCAGGCGCCGGCCGAGGTTGCCGCCTGGATGAGACAGCGCGAAATCCTGCTCGGTAAATCCGCGAGTCTCGAGCACCGCCACTGCCAGCGCGTCACCCATGGCCAGGCTGGCGGTCGTGCTCGAAGTGGGCGCAAGCCCGAGCGGGCAAGCTTCCTTGCTAACGCTGACGTCGAGATGGATATCGGCGCTGCGCGCCAGCGTCGACCCGGGGTTGCCGGTAAGCGCAATCAGGGGAATTCCGATTCGTTTCAACAGCGGCAGCAACAGCGTGATCTCGCTGGTTTCACCGGAATTGGATAACGCGATTACCAGGTCCTGCGCGGTGATCATGCCCAGGTCGCCATGGCTGGCTTCGCCGGAGTGCATGAAAAAGGAAGGGGTTCCGGTGCTTGCCAGCGTCGCAGCTATCTTGTTGCCGATATGACCGGATTTACCCATGCCGGTTACGACGATCCGACCCGCGCATTTCAGGATCAGGTCGCAGGCATCGTGAAAATTGTGATCCAGCCGCGTACCCAAGGCGGCAATCGCTTCTGCTTCGGTTTTCAGAACGGCGAGGCCCAGCTCGATATATGCGTGTTTTGTCATAACTGGCTCGAGATATGCGGGCTATCCCACGGCGACCACATAATACAAATTTAACTGGTAAATCACAAAAGCCGAAAACAGGAGGATCCCCTTGGCCCGGGTCAGGTAGCGCGGCACTGCACTCGGGAAACGCGCCATCAGTACCAGCGCCAGCGTCAACAGGATAACCATCGGTAAATCGCGCACGCGTGCCGAGGGATCGACGCTGAAAGTGGTAAACAGCGCCGGTAGCCCCACTACCGCCAGGGAATTAAACAGGTTCGAGCCGATCACGTTGCCGACCGCAAGATCCGGCTGGCCTTTTTTCAGGCTGGCGATCGACGCCGCTAGCTCGGGCAGACTGGTGCCGAGGGCAACGATTGTCAGCCCGATGATCAGCTCGCTGACACCCAGTTCAAGCGCGAAGTTGGACGCCCCCCAGACCAGGAGCTTGGAGCTTGCCACCAGCAATACGAGGCCCAGAAGCGACCAGCCGACCGCGACCCGTAAGCTCATCTCATGCACCATTTCCTCGCTTTCGTGTACCTCCCTGGCGTAAGCCGCCGGGTGCATTCGGTGTTCGCGGATCAGGTAGCTAAAGCTGAGTAGCAGCAGTCCGATCAGGGCGAACCCGTCGACCAGGTCGAGAGTCAGGTCGAACAGTGCCCAGGTCATGACAGCGGTCGCCAGTAATAGTAACGGATACTCGGTTTTGAACAATCGGGTCGTTACCGGTACCGGTACCAGGATCGCGGTAACGCCGAGAATCAGGCCAATGTTGGCGATGTTGGAACCGAGGGCGTTACCGATGGCGATGTCGGGTGTGTCCTCGAGTACGGCGATGATGGATACCACGATTTCAGGTGCCGAGGTGCCGAAACCGACGATGGTAATACCGATGATCATGATCGAGACGCCGAGCAGGCGAGCCAGCGCCGCGGCGCCCTCGACGAATTTGTCGGCGCTCCAGATTAGCAGGGCCAGACCAGCAATAACGGCGGCGATATAACTAAGCATCTTCTAACCGATCGACCCGACAGGCTAGAAGTCGTCGGTCGAGGTGAACAACCCGACTCGCAAATCGCGGGCACTGTAAATTTCCCTGCCATCGACTTCCATCGAGGCGTCGCCTATCCCCATCACCAGCTTGCGCATGATGACACGTTTCATATCGATACGATAAGTTACCAGCTTGGCCTGCGGCAATACCTGCCCGAAGTATTTGACCTCGCCCGCCCCCAGCGCGCGCCCATGACCCGGACCGCCTTTCCAGCCCAGGAAGAAACCGATCAACTGCCACATCGCGTCCAATCCCAGGCAGCCCGGCATGACCGGGTCGGTCTCGAAGTGGCACTTGAAAAACCATAGATCCGGATTGACGTCCAGCTCGGCGATAATGCCGCCTTTTTCGAACTTGCCGCCGTCTTCATTGATATCGATGATGCGATCAAACATCAGCATGGGAGGCAGGGGAAGCAATGCATTGCCGGGACCGAACAGATTGCCTTTGCCGCATTCGATGAGTTCCTCATAGCTGAAGCTATGTCGATCAGTAAGAGGTTTGGACATGGAGTAAGTTGTTGTCAGGATTATTTGCCTGCGAACACTAACCATAATGAGACAAATTTGCTAGTAAATTTATGGAATGATTGGTAATTGCGGTTCGCGCCGTTCACTTGCGGGCCCATAACCGATAGACTCGGCGTGGGTTTAGCGCCTAACAGCGCTAGAGTCAGCTTCTATTCAGCAAGGCAATGGAAAAATCACGGCTATGAAACTACATAAATCGAGGTTCATCGGGCTTTGGGTATTGTTTATATCTAGCTTTGGTTTGCAGGCGCAGGAAAAGCTCAGCCTGCAGCAGGCGATCGAAATGGCCCTGGCACACGATCCCAGGATCGAGGAAAAACGGGCCTTCGTGCGCCAGGCGGAAGGCTTGCTGCAGGAGGCCGAGGGCTCGGAAGGATTCCGCTACTCGGTGGATAGTTACCTCGCGCTCGCGACTGGCCTCGATGGCGGCTTTTACGAAGATGGCAATGATGCTTGCTCGAGCGATTGTCGGCCGCGCGACGATGCCTATGATTTTGATGACGGCCTGTCGCTATGGGCCGGGCTGACCTTCAGTATTGTCAAGCCGCTGGCGACCTTCGGGCGGCTCGAAAAATACCAGGAGGCGGCGCAAAACAATATTGTGGTCAAGCAACAGGACGTTTCGCTGCAACGCGACGAGGTCGCATTGCAGGTCGTCAAGGCGTATTACGGTTACCTGACCGCGCGCGATAGCCGACTGCTGCTCGAGGACACCCGTGAACGGCTCGAAAGCGCGCAGCAGTTAGTCGATGACTGGTTGGAAGAGGGTTCCGGCATCGCCAGCCTATCCGATAAGTACGCGCTCGAGTCGGGACTGGGGTTGATCGAAAATTATCTTGCCGAGGTTAGCGGTCTTGAAAAGATAGCAATGGCGGGGCTGAAGTTTCTGACAGGTCACGACGACGATTTAATCGAACTGGCCGAGGGTCGACTGCAACCGATTACGCTGCCCGACGAGAGCCTGGAAGAATGGATCGAACTGGCGCTGGTCAATCGCGCCGAGTTCAAGCAGGTAGAGGCCGGCCTGGCCGCGCGACGGGCTCTGGTCGAAGCCACGCGCGCCGACAAGAAGCCGATCGTGTTTGCAGGCGTGGCGGGAACCCTGTCCTATGCCCCGGGCCGCGACACGCTCGACAATCCGCACGTCTATGATCCCTTTAACCATGCCGCGGCCTCACCGCTGATCGGGATGCGCTGGCAATTTGGGGAAGGCGCCCTCAATGGCCGTGTCGCGCAGGCGCAGGCAGAACTCGACGCGCTGGTGCAGCAGGCGTCGTTTGCACGCGAGGGAATCCCGTTCCAGGTGCGCGAGCAGTATTACACGATGCAGTCCAAGTTTCAGTCGATCCACTCGATGCGCAAGAGTTCCAGGGCCGCACGCCGCTGGATGATTTCTGCCTACTCGGATTTCGAGGCGGGCCTGAAGGAGGCGGATGATATTATCAACGCGCTGCAGGTATACGTACTTGCTTATGCCGAGTACCTGAGGGCGGTGAATGATTTCAATAATCTCGTGTCCAAATTGAAAAGTGTGAGTGGGGTATTCCAGTGAAAAATATAATCGCCTTCGTGTTGCTGCTGGTCATGTTGCCGGCCCATGCCGTTAGCGGGCCGGAAAAATTGATCAGGGACACCTCGGACAAGGTGCTGGCTGAGATAAAAGCCAACGCGGAAAATTACCAATCCAACCCGCAGGGCATTTACAAGCTGGTCGACGAGGTGGTTTTACCCCATTTCGATTTCACCGCCATGACCGACCTGGCGCTCGGACGCTACAAGGATGAAGTCGACGAGGTGCAGAAACCGACCATTGTTAACGAGTTTCGCCAGTTGCTGGTGCGCACCTACAGCTCGGCTTTGCTCGAATACACCGACCAGAAACTGGTTTACCTGCCAATGGAAGGCAGCGAGGCCGATGGCAAGGTGGTGGTCAGGACCGAAATCGAGCAGTCTGGAGGGTTTCCGATCCCGATCAACTATAGCCTGCGGCTGGGGGATGATGGCTGGAAGGTGTTCGACATCAGTGTTGATGAAGTCAGCCTGGTAACCAATTATCGGTCGAGTTTCGCGCGCGCGATCAAGAAGGACGGGGTCGACGGATTGATCAAAACCCTGCAGGACCGCAACCAGCAGTAAACAGCCGATATTGCTCCCCGGAGACCATTCGGTAAAGCTTTCAAAGACCTACACTCTGGGCGCGCTTCTGTTAGAATGAGCGCCCCCGAACCTGTTGGTAGTGCATGAATAAGTTAATCATCAATGGCGGTATTCCGCTGTCTGGCCAGGTGCGCGTGTCCGGCTCCAAGAATGCCGTGTTGCCTATCCTGGCGGGAACCCTGTTGGCCGACAGCCCGGTGATTATCCGCAACGTACCCCACCTGCATGACGTCACGACCACGATGGAGCTGCTCGGCCGCATGGGCGTATTGCTGACCATCGGTGAAAAGATGAGTATCGAGGTGGATCCGACCTCGCTGGAAAATACCTTCGCCCCCTACGAACTGGTCAAGACCATGCGAGCTTCGATCCTGGTGCTCGGCCCGCTGCTGGCACGCTATGGCCAGGCCGAGGTATCCCTGCCCGGTGGCTGCGCCATCGGCGCGCGGCCGGTTGATATGCACCTGAGCGGGCTCGAGGCCATGGGCGCCAGGGTCGATGTCGAGCAGGGTTATATCAAGGCGCGATGTGAACGCCTCAAGGGTGCGCGCATCGTCATGGACCAGGTTACGGTAACCGGTACCGAGAACCTGATGATGGCAGCCAGCCTGGCCGACGGCACCAGCGTAATCGAGAATGCGGCGCGTGAGCCGGAAGTGGTCGATCTCGCGGATTTTATCAACGCGATGGGCGGCAAGATCGAAAACGCCGGCACCGACATGATTACCATTCACGGCGTCGAGCGCCTGCAAGGTTGTGATTACACGGTGCTGCCCGACCGTATCGAAACTGGCACCTACCTGGTCGCTGCCGCGATCACCGGCGGCAAGGTGTTGATCAAGCATACCGATCCACGGCTGCTGGACGCGGTGCTCGCCAAGCTGGAAGAGGCGGGTGCGGTGATCGATGTCGGGGATGACTGGATCGAGCTTGATATGGAGGGTCGAAAGCCCCATGCGGTGAATATCCGGACCGCGCCGTATCCCGGATTTCCGACCGATATGCAGGCGCAGTTTTGTGCGCTCAACGCGATCGCCGAAGGCACCGGTTCGGTCACCGAAACCGTGTTCGAGAACCGCTTCATGCATATCCAGGAATTCATGCGGCTCGGCGCCAATGTGCAACTCGAAGGCAACACCGTCATCATCCAGGGTGTGGAATGCCTTAATGGCGCCCAGGTCATGGCGACCGATTTACGCGCCTCGGCGAGCCTGATTCTGGCCGGCCTGGTGGCCAGGGGCGAGACCGTGGTCGACCGGATTTACCATATCGACCGAGGTTACGATCACATCGAAGAAAAGCTGGCGGGCCTGGGCGCAAAGATCCAGCGCGTTCCGAACTGAGTGCCGTGTCGAAGGAGTTGACCATAGCGCTCGCCAAGGGCCGGATACTCGACGAAACGCTACCCCTGCTAGCGCGTGCCGGTATCGAGCCAGTCGACGACCTCGCGACCAGCCGAAAACTCGTGTTTGCCACCAATCACGACGATATCAAGCTGGTGCTGATCCGCTCCGCCGATGTTGCGACCTATGTACAGTATGGCGCGGCCGATCTCGGCGTCGCCGGCAAGGATGTCTTGCTCGAACATGGCGGCGAGGGCCTGTACGAACGACTAGATCTCAAAATTGCACCCTGTCGCTTGATGACCGCGGGTTTCGTCGACCGGCCGCTGCCGCGAACGCGACTCAAGGTGGCGACCAAGTATCCACGGATAACGCGCCAGTTCTTCCTCGACCAGGGCCGGCAGGTCGAATTGATAAAGCTTTACGGGTCGATGGAACTCGCGCCCGTGGTCGGCCTCGCGGATATCATCGTCGACCTGGTCGACACTGGTAATACGCTCAAGGCCAACGGCCTGTCGCCGCTGGATCACATCATGGATATCAGCTCGCGCCTGATCATCAACCGCGCCTCGCTGAAAATGAAAAACCAGCCGGTCCGCGATCTCGTGGACAGGATCGAAGCGGCGGTAGCATGACGATCAAGATCAGGCGACTCGACAGCGGGGACAGAGGCTTTCAGCCTGCGCTGGAACAACTGCTGGCGTGGGACTCGGTGTCCGACGACGCCGTGTTCGAAACCGTCAACGAGATCTTGCGCGCGATCAGGAGCGATGGCGACCGCGCATTGCTCGAATACAGCCGCAAATTCGACGGCCTGGAAATCGACTCGGCGGCGCAGCTCGAAATGCCGCTAAGCCGGTTGCAGCAGGCTTACCGGCAGATCGAACCGGTGAAACGCGATGCGCTGCAGCAGGCCGCGGCCCGCATCCGCAACTACGCCGAGCATCAGAAGATGGAATCCTGGGACTACACCGAGGCCGACGGCACCCTGCTGGGTCAGCAGGTCAGCCCGCTCGATCGCGCCGGTCTTTATGTACCCGGGGGCAAAGCGGCTTACCCATCCTCGGTGTTGATGAACGCGATCCCGGCGGTCGTGGCCGGTGTCGCCGAACTGGTGATGGTGGTGCCAACGCCCGGAGGCGTGGTCAACGAACTGGTGCTCGCGGCGGCGCATATTGCCGGGGTTAATCGTGTTTTTACCATCGGTGGCGCGCAGGCCGTGGCCGCGTTGGCTTACGGTACCGAGACCGTGCCCGCGGTCGACAAGATTGTCGGGCCCGGGAATATCTACGTCGCGACCGCCAAGCGCATGGTGTTCGGCACGGTCGGCATCGACATGATCGCCGGGCCGTCGGAGATACTGGTCATTTGTGACGGTCAAACCGACCCGGACTGGATCGCGATGGACCTGTTCTCCCAGGCAGAGCACGATGAAGACGCGCAGGCCATCCTGTTGTCGCCGGATGCCGCTTTTCTCGATGCGGTGCAACAGAGCCTGGAGCGGTTGCTCGGTGAGATGCCGCGCCAGCGAATCATCGCCCGGTCGCTGAGCTCACGTGGCGCGCTGATCAAGGTAAAGGATCTCGACGAGGCCGTCGAAGTCGCCAATTTCATCGCGCCCGAGCACCTCGAACTATCGGTCGATAATGCTCAGGAAATGGCGCGGTCGATTCGCCACGCCGGCGCCATTTTTCTCGGGCGATATACCGCCGAGGCCCTGGGCGACTACTGCGCGGGCCCTAACCACGTGTTACCGACTTCGCGCACCGCGCGGTTTTCGTCGCCGCTGGGTGTTTACGATTTCCAGAAGCGTTCCAGCCTGATTGGCTGTTCCGCGCAGGGTGCCTCCGAACTGGGTAAAATCGCCTCGACGCTGGCGCGCGGCGAAGGCCTGGTCGCACACGCCGTTTCAGCCGAAAACCGGATAAAATGACAACGCAGCGCTGCCTTGTCGGTATCTGCTAGATCTTTTCGCTAATCACCAGCTCGATCGCCCGGTCGAAATTGGATGGGACCGAGCTGGACAGCTGTTCGAAATCTCCCGCCCGTCGTTCGGGATTTCCCGATTCCGATATTCTGGCCCCGACGATGACGTTTTTAGTAGATGAGATTGTCTGGTTCGGAATCATGGCGTGACTGTCATTCAAAGCGATTTCGAAGGGTAATTGGTCCGCCGTTTTTCGAATAACTGCCAGCGGGGGGCCGGGATTATCCGCCGAGCGCGCGAAAACGAAGACCGTGGCACCAGGCGATAGTTTTTGCTTTAAAGCCGGATCTAACGATACCCTGAGTTTCAATCCCGCCGCTTTTTCCGGTTCTCCGCTGGAATCGGGCGCGCTAGCCTGGCTTTCGGTCCGGTTCATTTTTTCATGGTTCCTGTCGTCGGGAAACTTGAGCGTGGATGCATAATTCTGTGACGAAAAGCTGTTCTGGCTAAAGGCATCGATTCGAGGCAGTGGCTGCCATTTGCCCGCGTATCCCAGGGCCCTGGCTTTTTCGAAGGCCTGTT
>Ga0316201_10000550_pt1 | contig 21893 bp, 36 predicted proteins | sample CS6wburrow_MG_FD_204516 | JGI IMG/M metagenome (GOLD analysis project Ga0316201, IMG submission 204516) | Coastal sediment microbial communities from Delaware Bay, Delaware, United States - CS-6 worm burrow | ecosystem: Environmental > Aquatic > Marine > Coastal > Sediment | place: USA... | reverse complement strand
ACCACCTTCACGGGGATATAATCCGCCACCGATTCCTCGCCGTAGAGCTGTTCGCGGTCCTTTTCAGGGAGTCGAATCACGACGCCGAAAACCCGTTCTCCCGCCGATTCTTCGAGCGTCGCGCGATTGCCGATGCGCAATCCGTAACCCGTCAGCTTCGCCGGCTCGGGCGCCTCGGGATTGAGCCCCTTGCGTGTCAGCAGGTCCGTGTCCATGAAGAGTCCGTAAAAAAATACCGATTCCATCTGCGGTGGCTAACTCGGATTGCGCCAGGTAATCGTCCAGTCAGGATTTCGTTTCTGCACGCTGGCGGTAAAATGGCTCATCGGCGGTATCTTGACTCGAGGTTACGGTATGTACGCAATAAGGTCATGGCTGAGAATACCTTGCCGGCCTAGTTCGAATTTTCAGACTGCATGTCCTTGACCTGGCGAGCACGCTCGGCATTAAGCCGGTGAACGCGGTTGACGCGCGTCACGCCCCACAGAACGGTAAGCAGTATGGCCAATCCCAGCGAACCGTAGAGCACCAGTGCGGAAGACGCGGTCGCCCAGACAACGAGCAGGCCGAGAAAGGCAATTGCGCCGAGGTACAGGAAAATACGGTCATCGAGGTAGGCGATATTCCATTTCTGAATCTTGTGTAGCCCGTCGCCTTTTTCCCCCTGGGCTCTTGCGGCAGCGATCTGGGACTGCGCGATTCCCTGTTCTTCGTTGGACATGTTACAACACCTCCATTGGCGGGGCCTGTTTCCGGCTACCTGGATTCGTCGAATTCGTCAGAAACAGCTGGCGCTATTATAGAGAAGATACCGGGCCTGGTAAAAACTATCTCCGTCACAGGATATACAATGGTTTCGGCACCGCTTCGATTGGCGCGATTCCTGTGGCCTGGTTTATTACCAGTGACCTCGCTTTCAACCGTCGCGGCGGGCACTTAGTGTCTATGTCCCTATTTGATAAATAAATCACCGTGCTTGCGTGGCGCGCGCCTTGGAATCAACGGTTTCGAAGCATTAACCTGGCCTTCTCGATCGAGCTTGTTATCATCCCGGGATGGGGCTTACCGAAATAATTGTTTTGATCGGCGCTTTTGCGGGCGGATACGTTTCAGGCCTGACGGGTTTTGGTACGGGCCTGACCGCGTTGCCGTTCTGGCTCAATGTCATCAACCCGATGGTAGCGGCCCCGCTGGTGGTGATTTGCTCCATCGTCGCCCAGCTTCAAACCCTGCCCGCGATCTGGCACGCGATCAGCTGGCGCCAGGTAGCGCCATTCGTCATTGGAGGATTGATCGGCGTGCCGATTGGCACCCTCTTGTTGACGCGGGTATCGCCGCAATTGTTCAAACTTTTCGTCGGCGGATTTCTGGTCGTTTACTGTAGTTTCATGCTTGTCCGACGCGCGATGCCGACGCTGTCCTGGGGTGGAAGGGCGGCGGATGGGCTGGTCGGTTTTGGCGGCGGTGTTCTCGGCGGGCTGGCGGGATTGTCCGGCGCCCTGCCAACCGTTTGGGCAAGCCTGCGGGGCTGGAGCAAGGATGCCAGGCGTGGCGTGTTTCAGTCCTTCAACCTGACGATCCTGCTTTTTGCGCTGGCATCGCAGGCGGTTGGTGGATTTATCGATCTCGATATCGCCAGGTTCGCGCTGATTGCGCTCCCGGGCACCCTGACAGGCGCGTGGTTAGGCCGTAAAACCTATAACGTGCTTGGGGACGATCGTTTCAACCAGGTGGTCCTGATATTGTTGCTGTTATCGGGTATATCGATTGTCGTCACCGAGTTGGTATTTGGTTGAGCGCTGTATGCGTGCTGCATACGAGGCGTTATTTATCTGCCAGGTATCATATTCCAAGTTTGAAGCCTTCATGCGTGGCCTCGAAACCGAGAGATTCGTAAAATCTCAGCGCGTCGGGCCGCTGCTTGTCGGAGGTGAGCTGGACGATACTGCAGTTCTTCTCGGCGGCACGCTGAATCGCCCATTTTATGAACTGCTGCCCCAGCCCCTGGCCACGGAAACGGCGCGCGATTCTGACGCCCTCGATCAGGCAGCGCCACGAGCCGGTGTGCGTCAGGTAGGGAATGAAAGTCAATTGCATCATTCCGACCAGGCCGCCACTGCATTCGACCACCATTAGCTCGTTGTTCGGGTCTTGCACGATGGCGTCAAATGCGTCGACGTAGCGCTGGTTTAGGGGTTTCGAGACGTCCTCTCGCCCGGCTCCCAGTGCATCGTCGGCCAGCAGGCTGACAAGTTGCGCGATATCCCTTTCGTCGGCCTCGCGGAATGTCAGGGGGGTAATGTTGTCCCGGTTTGACATGGTTACTTCTGACCTGGCATCTCGAGCAACTCGGATACTTCGAGGGAACCGCCGATTTCAAGAAAGGGACAGGCTTTGGCCATCGACACCGCGGCCTCCATGGAATCCGCTTCGACTACGGTGTAACCGGACATGGTCGTTGCGCCGCCACCGGTGACGCTACCATCGGGGTTTACCGTGCAGGTATCCTTGAGCGGATTGGCGGGGCTGACCGCGGCGTCGCCCAGTGCTGCCAACCAGTCCATGTAGCGAGCAAAATGTTGCTGGCCTGCTTCCGGGCTGGATGGCTGCTCACCACCCAGGTAAACCATCAGGTATCGAGACATCTGCTTACCTCTGTTACTGAAACATTTTGGCGAATGGCCGGCGCGGCAGCTTGCCCATGTCAGGGTTTAACCGGGACGCCCTTCAGGTAGCGCAGGGTTTCGCTGGCGCCATTTTTATCGGTTTCCAGCCAGACCCCTTCTTTCAGGCCGTTATTGTAAAGCCCGTTCTGGATAATTTCGCCCTCGTCACTCCAGGCGGTAAAACGCCCCTGCAGTTTTCCATTGACGTCGGTCTGGGTTCTCAGGATCAGCGTTCCATTCTTTACCAACTCGAGCGGTCCGCTGCGAACCCTGACATTCGGTTCCTTTTCCCACATGCAGGTGCGCAGGGTTACTCCGTCACCCAGGTCCGCGGTAATCGATTCTCCGTTAGGGCACTCGAGATCCGCCGCGTTCAGCAAGTAGGTGAAGCCGATGCAGCCCAACAGGATAATAATCAACAAGGCTCGCCGGCGATTGCCGCTGTTCTCACCGGTGACCAGCAAGGCGGCGTCTGCCGTTTGCGGCTCGGGTCGATTGCGCTTTGCGGAGTCCGGCATCCGGCCTATTCCCTTCTGAGTTCGTGGCAGGAGCAGTGAACACCGCCCCCGCCCAGGGCAAACATGTCGTAGTCGATGGCGGTGATTTCGAAACCCCGGCTTTCGAGGCGGGCGTTGATATTCACGTTGTGCACCATCGACAGTACTCTTTTGTCACCCAGGCTGACCACGTTACCGCCCAGCTTGACGCAATCCGCGTAGGGTACGATCACGCGTTCGATCTCCTGCGCTTCCAGCCATTCGATCGCGTAGGGTGGCAGCGCGTCCTCGCATACTAGCGCCAGGTTTTCCTCCAGCATCACGACAACCGCATCCATATGCACAAACTGGGGTGGGATAGGCACAATAAAGGCTTCCCAGCCCTGGTTTCGCATCCACCCGGCAACCTGCTCGGCACCTGCCTGGGTAGAACGGTCTCCCGACCAGCCAAGCAGGGCGACGCCGGGTTTTACGATAACGAAATCCCCGCCCTCGAAATGATCGGCAGTTACCCATTTCCAGATGGGAATGCCGGCCCGGTGATAAAACTCGGAGGCAACGGCATAGTCGCGTCGTCTGGGCGGGGTTTGCACGCTGGCGATAACCGCTCCCCAGGGTGTCATGAAACTTGAATCACGGGTAAATACGCTGGCAGGGAGGCCCTCGTCCGCCTCCACGAAATGGCAACGAACCCCGTTGTCCTCGTAGACTTCCACCATGCGCTGGTGTTGCTGTATGGCTTTCTGATAATCAAAGCGATAGCCCATTTGAGCCTGGTTGGCCTGGTTCACGGCCGAGATCGAATTTAACGCGACCCACCGAAAATGATCGGGTTTCCCCAGCAGGACGTCGGTTAGCCGACCGGTTTGCGCATTGACTTGCCAGGGCACCTGTCCGTTTGCGGCAGCTTCAGTCATTTACTGTTTATCCACGAAAAGCGATGCGTCATTTTACTGCCGATCGTCCTGAATGGCGACTCTTGCCGGCCCGCGCCCATGCCTGCCTGCTCGCCGGAATTCCGCTTTATTGATTCAGAGGCTTTTCTTCATGAAAACCCGGGATGCGTCGCGACCGCTTTCCTCCCATCCAAGATGTCGATACAGGGAGATATTCTCGTCTAGCAACACATGGGTTGCGAGGCTCAGTTCGGAGGCGTGACTATCCCGCGCCTTCGATTCCGCAAACCGCATGAGCTCGCCGCCAATGCCCTGTCCCTGGAATTCCGGATCAACCGCGATGTTTGCGATAGAGGCCTGGTTGCCCCCGAAGGTCATGATAAGACCGCCAAGGATACGGCCTTCCACTTCGACTACCCAGGTCGGATAATTGTCGATCTCGGAACGGTAATCAGCATCCATCGGTGGCAGCCGCGCCCCGCCCAGGCGTTGCCGGTACGCGGCATAGGCTGCGGCCATGCAATGTCCGAGCCCCGCGGCATCTTCGGCGGTTGCCTTTCGTATTCGACCTACGGACTCCATCGGATTTAGACGGCTGGTCATCGCCCCGGGCCTGTCGCAGTTTCGTATTTCGCGTCGGGCGACGCCTTCGGACGAAGCATCGGGCAAGCGGCGCTCGAAACCGGATCGTCGGGGTGGTCGCGTGCACCGGTTGGGCGCGAAAGCCAGGCGTTTGCTAGCAAAATCAACCCAGCTGCCCAGGGTTTAGTTGCCAGACCGTATAGTTCAGCGCCAGGGCAAAGCTCACCCACAGCAGGTAGGGCGCCAGCAGCCAGCCGGCCAGCGCCAGCACCCGGAAGAAAGCGATCATTGTGGCGACGATTATGATCCATAACAGCACGATATCAGCGAAGGCCAGTGCACCCAGGTGCCATCCGAAGAACAACCAGCTCCAGAGTGAATTGAGCGCGAGCTGACCCAGGTACAATATGAGCGCGGTGCGCGCGGAACGATACCCGTCAACACGCCAGACGAGCCACGCGGCAACGCCTATCAACAGGTAGAGGATGGTCCAGACAGGGCCGAAGACCCATGCGGGCGGAGCCCAGGCTGGCAGCACAAGCTGGGCGTAAAATGCGCCGGCATTGACCGAGGCGACGCCGCCGATAGCAGCGGCGGCAGCGGTGATAGCGAGCCAGCCGGCGAGGCCGAGAGCCTGGATGGAAACAGTATGATTAGGCATGTGATGTCACTGGCCCCCGGCCCACCGGGTCATCGACCGGACCGTGATGGCGGCGGGCCTGGTTTCCGGTTTACTCCACAATACGGCGGCTTCTACGGGACTGCCTTCCGCCAGGGAGGCGAACTGCAAATCTTCATAAGCAGAAGCGGTTTTTTCTGGCATTGTCTGCGTCCTCCAGGTTTTCAATATCGCGCAAGTTTCCTGTCAAAGCTGATATACAGGCTAACACCGCCAGCATTCGATCAGTTGAGACTGGCTTTTTTAACACGCTCTGCTCAAGTGCTCGAAGCGCGAATTCGATCGATGACAGCGGCTGTCACCTCGGCGGTCTGCGCATGGCCCCCGAGATCGGGCGTGTGAAACTGCCTGTTGGCCGTGACCTGCTCGATTGCACGCATCAGTCGGGCTGATGCTTTTGCTTCGCCGAGATGATCCAGCATCATACAGGCTGTCCAGAATGTCCCGATGGGATTGGCGATCCCCTTGCCGGTGATATCGAACGCAGAGCCGTGGATGGGTTCGAACATCGACGGGAACTGCCGCTCCGGATTCAGGTTCGCGGTTGGCCCGATACCGATGGATCCGGCCAGCGCTGCCGCGAGGTCCGAGATAATATCGGCATGGAGGTTGGTTGCGACAATCGTGTCGAGCGAGCCGGGATCCAGCGTCATTCGAACGGTCATGGCATCGACCAGCATTTTATCCCAGCTCACGTCCGCAAACTCGGCGGCGACCTCGTTTGCGATTTCATCCCACATGACCATGCCATGACGTTGCGCGTTAGATTTCGTGACGACCGTAAGCTGTTTTCGCGGACGCGAACGAGCCAGTTCGAAAGCGAATCGCATGATTCGCGTTACCCCCTCCCGGGTGAACACCGATGTCTCTGTCGCGACTTCGATTGGCAGGCCTCGATGAGCACGCCCCCCGTTACCCGCATATTCACCCTCGGAGTTTTCCCGCACGATAATCCAGTCAAGGTTTTCGGCGGTTGCATTGCGCAGGGGGCTCGTGATGCCGGGCAGGATTCGAGTGGGGCGAACATTGGCGTATTGATCGAGCGGCTGGCAGATGGCAAGCCTCAAGCCCCAGAGCGTAATGTGATCCGGAACATCGGGCGCCCCGACGGCGCCGAAGAAGATTGCATCGAATTTCTTGAGCAGCTCGGCGCCATCTTCCGGCATCAGCCTGCCGCTGGATTTGTACCGATCGGTGCCCCAGTCGAAATGCTCGACTTCAAAGTTGAAGTTACCGTCCTGCTCGGCAAGCGCGGATAAGACCTCGAGTCCGGCACTGATGACTTCCTGCCCAATGCCATCCGCAGGGATGGCCGCGATATAGTGTGTGCGCATACCAAGTTTTCTCAATTCAATTCGAGCAATGGCGACGATGGTGAATTCGATTCCCGCAATCGATACCAGTTATCATCCAGGGGTTGTGCAACGGTTTAACGACGATTCGGCTTTCCAGTTGAGCGCGCAATAATAACCGAATATGAAGGCATAACAAAAACCGATTGCAATCGCGAGGTTTAGACGATTCGTTGCGGGCCAACCGGCTTCAGGGTGGGTAGGCCTGGTTGGGTCTATTCATCTTCGAGTTCCTTTTTGGCTGACTTGATGAATCGCCCAAACTCGCGGTCCTTTTTGCGCTTTTCTGCATACGACAATTGATAGTGTTCGGATTCTCTTCTCAGTTTAACGAAGTTTCCAAAGTGTTCGGCATCGATCTCGCCGCGCTCCAGCGCATCCAACACGGCGCAGCCCGGTTCGTTGGAATGAGTACAGTCCCTGAACCGGCATCGCGAGGCTAGCGCGTTGATGTCAGGATAACTTGCCTCGATCCCGTCCCCTGCCGAGAGGATACCGAATTCTCGCATCCCGGGGTTATCGATTACCAGCGCGCCATTTTCCAGCAGGATGAGCTCCCTTCGAACGGTGGTATGCCGCCCTTCCCCGGTGCCGCTTACGGCCTTTGTCGCCAGCAGTTCTCGGCCTGTAAGACTGTTGATAATAGTGCTCTTGCCAACACCTGATGAGCCGACGAAACAATAGGTCTTGCCGGGAGAAAGAATGCTTTTCAGTTCATCGAATCCTTCCCTGGTGACGTTACTCAGCGTTTCGACTGGCTCGGTAATGCCTGCCTTCCTGATCTGCTCAATTTGATCCGCCAGCTCCTCCGGGGTCACCAGGTCGGTCTTGGTCAGAAGGATAAAAGGCGCCGCGCCGCCATCCTTGATCATTACCAGGTATCGTTCCAGCCGGTTGACGTTAAAGTCGTAGTGGCATGATTGTGCGATGATTACGAAATCGACGTTTGCTGCAATCATCTGGTATTCGACTGAATCTCCGGCTGCCTTGCGGCGCAGGCAAGTCCTGCGTTCGAAAACGTTGTGTACCAGGCCATATTGGCCCATCTCGGGCATCTGTACGCAAACCCAATCACCGACACAGGGCCGCTCCGAGGCCGACCCGGATTTATGCCGGTACTTGCCGGATAGTTTTGCACGGAAGGGCCCCGCCTCGTTCAGCAGAAGTAGCTGATCGCGATCAACCGCCGCTACCCGGGCTACAGATGATTCTTCATCGCAGAGATTTTCGAGTTGGTCCTGAAACCAGCTATCCCAGCCTAACGAGTCAAGCGCTAACAGGTTCATGGATTCTGCTTCACGATGAAGGTTCAGACCTGCGCCATGGCCGGAAAAGGCTCAAAACGCCCGGCGGTTTGCTGATCCGGCAGCATGCGCTCGCTATGTGTTATCCAGGGACAGGGACATTTCATTCCAGTTCATTCCTCCGTGAGTTGCACCCGAAGCCCCGAGGTCAGCAAATCCGAATCTTCTCTTTGATTGCGGCTTCATCACCTGAATAGGATACAGTTTCGATTTCGAAACATCGCTCCAGGTCTTGTTCGGTAACAACACGGTTATTTAAACCTGGCATGCCAGGAAATCACCTCGCATTCGCAACCCGGCGCGCCAACGGCAAGCCAGGTTTGTAGTCGTTTGAAGGCTCGACGGCATGCGCTTGTCAGCGGGCTCTACTGGGTGGTTTCCATGTATCTGGAGGCCATTCATCGAATTGCGGGAGATCATCGTTTATTACATCCCATTCGGCTTTGGATCCTGCGAAAATATGTAATTCTGGCTTTATGCCGGGGTCTCCTTCAACGCTGCCCAGGGTTATCGCGGTGATCTTGCCTTTGTCGGTTCCTGCTAACGAGGAACCGCATTCACTGCAGAAACACCATCCGGCATCAGCTTGCGTTTCGAATACTTTTACAACGTCTTCTCCCGAGATCCATTTGAAGTCACCTGGATTAAATTGAGCATAAGTCGCAAATGCCGCGCCATGCTGTCGCCTGCACATGGAGCAGTGGCAGTGACTTACATCAAAAAGTCGCCCGGAGATTTCGTAGCGAACCCTGCCGCACAAACATCCGCCTCTAATGGTCATCCTGGTTCCCCTGTTTGCCCTTAGCGCCCGCCCCGCGACAGCCAGAGAGGAGCGCTTTTTGCATCGTACTTTTTCCAATCGTATAAAATGACGTTTCTCTGTGTAAAGAAAAATCCGATATATCTGGACTTTTGTCAATCTTCTCTGTAGGGTGGCCGCAGCTAAAAAGCCAGTCTATTATTTACATCCTACATTTCGCCGTTTTATTCGTATTACCTCGTCCTGCAGTTTCTAAGTTTCAGCCTCCATTTTTACGCTATCCATGCCTCTTAGGGGCACTATTACATTTTATATTCAGGAATTATTATGTCTGACACAGTCAAAGGAACCGTTAAATGGTTCAACGAAGCAAAAGGTTTTGGTTTTATCGAGCAGCAATCCGGCCCCGATGTATTTGCGCATTTTAGTGCGATTTCAAGCTCTGGCTTCAAAACGCTTGCTGAAGGCCAACAAGTTGAATTTACGCTTACCCAGGGCCAAAAAGGTCCGCAAGCCGAGAATATCGTAGCCGTCTAAACGGATGCTTTGTTTTTATCAAAGGCAAGTCTTTCGAGACTTGCCTTTTTTGTTAGTCCACAAAGCATCGTTTAGGTACCCCAGGAACGCATATCAAGCCGTTGTAGTCGAATAAACCATCCGACTGTAGCGTCTTGCGATGTGCGCTGCATTTAGATAGGCACAACATTGTTTGCACAGGGCCCTTTCTGGCCGGAGCCTACTTCAAACTCTACTTTTTGACCGTCATTAAGCGTCGCGTAGTCATCGCCACTTTTTATTTCCGAATGATGAACGAAGAGATCATTACCACCATCTTCGGGTGTGATGAATCCATAGCCTTTAGCCGCATTGAACCATTTAACTGTTCCTTTACTCATTTTCAATTTCTCGATTTAGTGGTGAACTATAATAAACCCGCTTTCGAATTCACCTTTTCGAAGCAGGGGTAAAGGGCTGCCGCACGAGCGTATAACGCACCGCATCGAAGGCCCGAATGAACGCGCAGTGGCCAAATTGGGTCCGACTGCATGCGCTTGGTAGAGTGTAACCTGCCCAGTTCAATATCGTTAGCACAAAACACAAAGGCTTTATTGGCTCACCTAAGGCTTGATCCGGGATACGATTTCTCTACTGCTACGAGCGGACAGTGCGTATATGCCGCGCGAAACCTTATCAAACCATCCATTTGAATCGCCTCGGGAATGCCGGGGGCTGTTTTTTGTGAGTCATGCCACTTCGGATGACTCCTCCAGCTACCGATAATACATCAGTCCGCGCTCGGCCGGTGGAACGTTTTCGATCAGCGGCAGATCTTTTTGACGCCATAGACGTCGAAGTTCTCCTTCCAACCGCGTTCGATTACAGGCATAGGCCGTTTATCCTGTCCGCGCTTGTTATGTCTTTCCAGCACATTGCTATTGCGTATCAACGCCAGTCACATTAGTTATATCTTGAACCCAGCTCTGCATGGATCGGCACCAAATCTGCGATTTTGGTTTTAGTTGATTTCTCTGTTTTATTGATCCAACTCGGACCATATAAAGTGATGAATCCAGACTTTCGGGAGCAGAATAAATAGGAGTTCCACAATCAGAACAAAAGGCTTGCTGTCGCTTAGAACCGTTTTCAGCCGTTTTAAAGTAAATTTTAGGGTTACCAGTAAGCATTTTGAAGCTGCCCTCGATTGCGGGAACAACAGTGCGATAGGCTGACCCAGATAAAGTTTGGCAATCAGTGCAATGACAGATTAATACCTGTTCAGGATCAACCTTGGCACTGAAAGTTAATTTGCCACAATGACACCCGCCCTCAATATTCATGATTTGTACCGGATTCGATTTCGACTTTCCTCAAATTTTAAAGAACACATAACGTCTCGCATCAGCGGCTGAGGCAGGCGCTTAGCGATTTGTGTGGTCCGACTGCATGCGCTTGTTATGTGAATTTGTGCTAGTCATTTGCTTTCATATATATGAATAACGCCAAGGAGTAGACAGTAAGCATAATGTAAATTATGTTGTACTTTTTTCTGAGTGCGTTTCCCTTTCTGGAAAAATCACTCGAATCCAAATACAGGAAAAAATTACTCGGCAAACTTTGTGCTCCGCCTTTGAACTCCTTTTCCATTTGAAGTCTCGTTGCTATAGCTCCTGCAAAGAGTGAAATGCCAATTACGATAAATAACAAATTCAACAAATTCGTGATGCCTCCGTTTCTATGGTCTAGCTATTAATATAGCGCTCCATATCCGTGGCCCGGCTTTGCTGGGTTCGACCGCATGCGCTTGTTAGAGGACAATTGGGATAACCTTGTTTTACCTTATTCAATATTTTCCAATGTGCCCCAACCATCTGCGAACCCCCCATATGCAACTGCTATCTTATCGAGCTCTAACTGGCAGTTTATTATATCTTCGTATCTCGCAAACATTGCCTTAGAGCAATAGCAGGTCCATTCGTTTGATTCCGAATCCTGGTCCACGCTGGCTTTATAGCCCATTTCAATTGCCTTTAACGCGATTGCTCTTCCTGTTGATTTATCTGGTATAGCTATTGTAAAGCCTATGATCACAGGCTTGGTCAAATCAGCGCCCCTCTCAACCAGGCGTCTGAGTGCATCACCATCTGCGTTGTCAGGAAAATTATTCATGCCTTCTATCACCTCGCATCAGCGGCGCGGCGTTGCTGCGTCGGGCTGCATGTGCTTGTTAGGAGGTCTTGGCACGACTCATTCTTTCAAACTGTTGGAAGTACCTGGCAATCATCAACCAGACAACAGGTAGTAGGATACCGTAGCCCAGTACCGATACGAATTGAAGCCGCATGTCTCCTGTTATGGGTCCAACCGAGCCGATGAGACAAAGCGCACCCGTGATAATCAAGGCAGTTCGGATATTGCGCTTTAGTCCAATCCCCTGGAACACCGGGGCGGCAAACAGCAATGAAAGCCCCAAAAAAATGTCCCAGGCGAGCAGTTCGACGCCATATATTATAGATGGCCATACGATGCCCTCCATGCCTGTCTGCCGTAGTACGGTCAAACCAACAAAATGCACTGCGCCAGTTAGGCCTGCAACCAAAACTGCAAAAGCAAGGGCAATCAAGCTGTATATTTTTTGATCCTCGGGAGCCGTACGATGAATAGCACTCATTAAGATTACAAGTAACGGTGCTGTTATTAGGGTGAGTACCTCCATTGTCCCTAAAATGGGGTCAACTATTGGTTTCGTGAGGCCGACAGAGCACATGCCGATTGCCACGGTAATGACGTATAAAATTCCAACTACAAACATTCCGAGCGCAGACCACATGCCAATTTTGTTCATTGAGGTAAATCAGGTCTCCTAACGCCTCGCAGCAGCGGCTGATGCAAGCGCAGCTTGCCGAAGTCCGACTGCATGCGATTGTTAATGGGCCAATGTCTCTAAGCGCTCAGCCAGCCACACTTTAATGATTGACTGACGTGTGACACCCAACCTTGATGCCTCTTTGTCCAGTGACTCGATCATCCAGGTGGGAAAATCAACATTCACCCTTTTTTGGGTTTGGTTGGGACGTTTGATTTTTGAAAGGTCTAGTGCACCGGTAATGTCTTTTCCACTATCAAAATCTGCATCGAATTTTTTAGCTTTCATACAACTCTACTTCCTCGTTACGAGAACGCCTTACTGAAATAATACGTATGTTTTTGTTTCGGTAAGCAATAATTGCCGACCAGTGTTTATCAGCGATTTTTCCAATGATCAGAAAGCGGGGTTCATCGACCGTTTTGACGGGTATTTCCAGCAGGTCTGGGTCTAACCAAAGTAACTGGGCCTCGACGAAATCAATGCCATGTTTCCTAAGATTGGATTGACTCTTTTTTTCGTCAAACTCGAACAAAAACATGGTATAAAAATTATACCGCTTTGGCACCTATGTCAAGATTGGTCCATTACCGCCTCGCATCATCGGCCGAGGCAAGCGCGTAGCGCTTGGTGAGGTCCGACTGCATGCGTTTGTTATGCGCCCCTCCATAGCTCATAGGTGTTTAGTGCTTCCGTTGCACACATGCTTTCTTCTAATTCCCTGGGATACGTTGCAATCATGTGCGCTATGAACTGCGCGATGAATTCTCTTTGCGAACTTGAGCAATGATTAAGAAATCGGTTCCCCGTTCCATCGTACCCCAAGTGGAAAAGAAGTTGTTCGAAATAGAATTTCTCGTTGGTCGCAGTGTCTAGTGACAAGCGGACCAGAGCTGGAAAGTAGTACTCAATTCCTTCTGCTGAGCAAAAGCACAACGGGTCCCAGCCTGGATTACCCAACTCGCTTATGCCTATTTGATCAATTGAGCTTCCCCTGAGTGTTTCGTCATGCTCGGCACACTCCGAACAATGCTCGAAATCGGTGAAGTGCGGTGGCTTCTTCACCGCAAACTTATCTTGTGCTTGCTTTATCCAGTCCATCGAGTTATTTGCGTATAACGCCCGCGCTCAGCGGCGGCCTGCGTAGCGGGCCGTCCGACTGCATGCGATTGTTAGGCATTATATTTCAATCTCATCACCATACTGCATGATGTTGCATTCGATACCTTGCTTCTCCACTTCACGCTTGAACAATTGCCCATCTGCTGGGGCGATATCCTTTATCCACAAAAAGGGAACGTTATAGTGGCACGGAATTACCTTTGCTGGTGCTATGAGTTTCACTGCTTGAAGTGCATCGGAGACATCCATGGTCCACGTATTATTGCCCAGTCCACCAATAGGAAGCATCAGTACATCCGGTTTTAATCCTGTCCATTCCTTTAATAAAATCGAATCTCCCAGGTTCACAATCGTTTTACCATCTAGTGTGATCTTAAAGCCTACAGAACCAATGCCAACTCGTTCTCCTGGTCCAGGTTGTTTTTTTATTTTGAACCACAGGATTGGCACGCTGATGGGGCCATGTACAGATTTTATTGCTTCAATTTTCACATCACCCAAAATGACTGACTCACCAATATCTAACGGATGTGCATTTTTAAACGGTACCCAGGACGTCAATTCTTTTCCGCGAGGATCTACTAGTAGTGTTTTGCCATCTTCGGCTTTAGCTAAATCTTTTCCACATATTACTGGTGCATTGCTAGCTTCCGCTACCCGATCAGATTGCCAGTGATGATCAGGGTCACCATGGGTTATTAAAATGTGGGTAATACTCTGCCATTCTGTTTTTGGAATTAGACTACTAAGATTAAAAATCCAGAGATTTTGCCCCGGGTCAATGGCAATTTTGTTCTTACCATTTTCTATTAGGAATGCATTGTAAAGGAAGTGTCTGATTTTCATGGCCAACTCGGATGCCTAACGCCCCGCATCAGCGGCCCAGCTTTGCTGCGTCCGACTGCATGTGCTTGTTATGTCGCGCTGTGTGAATGTAAGCATGCAACATTCAATCTTCGTTGTTCTTATCAACATCAACAATAAAATCTCCATGCAGCCAGTTTCTCCCTAACAGGAGACGATACTCCATCTTCGTGCGATCGTTCAGGGTTACGAGAACTGTTTTTTTAGAGTCATTCCATTTTATTATTAACGGAACGACGTACCTACGTTCTGTCATTTCTGAAGTTCTTACCTTAATGACTGAGGATACAAGAGTCTCGATCTTTCTAGACAGGCCTTCCTTCGTAACCAGGTCAAATGAAATAGATTTACCCCGTGGGTCACCTGATAAATCTACTTCAATATTTTCGGCATGAATACTCGAAGTCTTCGCACCAGTGTCTACCCGGGCTTTAAAGCTTAGGTTTGCGTCTTCAACAAAAACCACCTCGGTGGCACCAACAATCTGCTTGTTTGAATCGGCATCTACATTTATTGAAACTAAGAGTACAGCAGCCAGAAGGGACGGGGACCACAATATTTTCACTTTCGGTTCCCAAGTAGGCTAATAAGCGACATAACGCCCGGCATCAGCAGTCAAGCCGCGAGCGTAGCGAGTGGGAATTTCCCCACCGATGTAAAGAATAGGAATTTCGTTAGAAAACCAGTGATACTTGACCGCCTAATTTCAGTTCTGATAAGCGATTGAGCAGTTGCTGAATATTATTTCGTGCGGCTCCTTCATTGGCGTGTTGCAAGCGTGCAGACCCTAGAAACGCATCTCCCACAGTCGAAGTATGCTCAGAGACGATATTTTCATTCATTACTTCTTGGCCAGTCTGGGTATCGATCAGAATGTAATTGATCTCACTTGAAACCGTCATATCGAAACCGGCGAAAGGTTGATCTACTTTGACAAAAGTTGGGTTCAGCTGAAACCGGCCCTCTTCAGCCAACAACCCCTGTAATTTCAAGGATTCCTTGAGTGCTGTATGAAACCCGATTCCGCCAATTTCGGAGGTCCATAGAGGATTTGTGGTTTGTCCTCCTTTGACTTCTGACACTGATATCTCACCTAGCAATGCCTCGTCATAGCCTAGCGGCTGCTCAGACTTGAAAGTCATCTGCTCCGGCAGAGCGCCGACCGCACATCCGCCGAGCAAGTAGCAAAGTAATAGAGTTAGCGCTAATTTAGTATTTTCCAATTTGTTGTTCCCCTTAGACAGCAGTTACATAAAGTAAGTAAATATGTTGATCAATATTGTGCAATTTTGGCCGTGGTAAGAAATTGCTCCTAAATCCGATAAAGACCATGGGGCCAGTATATCCATTTATCCTAATTCTCAGGATTACAAAATACCAATACTGTGCCCCATTAATTTTAAACATAATGCGCCGCATCAGCGGCCAATCCGCGAGCGTAACGAGTGTTTTGGTTCGACTGGATGCGCTTGTTAGAGCGCATTCTGTTTGCTTTTATCACTTGGAAATGGCCTTGATTGATGGTCAAACAAGTCCCATGCGAAGTAGTTGTTTCCTCATTGAAATTATCGAGACAGATAATTTACTTGTTGTGAATCAACTAGCAACCAGCCAATGGGCGATTTTGTGTTGTCTAAAACTCTAATCCACCATTCGACTATTGGCCTTTCGCCCGCTTTATCAAAATCACTATCTCGTGTGGCTTTCAGTGAACAAATTTTGTCCTCTACTTTGAAAGTGCCCCAACCTTCGGTCTCATACTGAAGAAGTTCCACTTGATCGCCGGGGAAAAGCATTCCGCAACTACCTTTATTAATTTCCTTTTTTACGGTCCAAATAGCTGATTTTTTTGTTATAACTTTTGACTGGTCCCAGACAATTAGCCACCCTGCTTTATAATTCAATTTCCTGCTTTCAGATATAGTGTCTGGCGATTTGTGTAGGACAAGGTGATTATTTTTTGCGGCTAGTTTTGGGATACTTTCTCCAGGCCAACCCTCACGTACAAATACCTCACCAACAGCTGCAGGAGAAAAAGATGCAATTGCTAAGAAAATAATTATAAGTTTTGCCATATCATATTAGAGTTTAGCTGAGTTTCCTCGATTGTTGTTGCGCTCTAACGCCCGCATCAGCAGCGTGGCCGTAGGTCACGTCCGTCTGCATGCACTTGTTATGCGGTGTCATAAATGTAGGATCTTCCGTGATTGTCTGTCATTCATCTACGCATCCTGAAGGATTACAGATTTCGTCAAATCACCGTTCGGTAATGTCACCAATCGCAGTTGTTTAAACAATTAAGTCGTTACCTCAGGTGATATTTTCGTAAACAACATAGATATATACAAAAACTGGTATCGATGTAATAACCGCTATGAATGAATTTATATATTTTGATTTTCCTCTTGATATTGTCATGCACTTGGCTCGATAAAATACAGAAACCAAACACGTAAATACTATAAATGTATACCAAATAAATACTGTGTTAATCGCTTCAATACTGGACATGCCTTCGGGCGTATTAGCTGGTGGCTGAGCACGAAAATAAATAATTCCCAGGATATGAGTTACCACGACGATAACTAGTAGTATATTTGCGATTAAGTAACTCCGAGATTTATTTGCCATACTGCTCTAAACTACATCCGACATAACGCCTCGCATCAGCGGCCAACAAAGCGCGTAGCGGTTTGTTGGTTCGACTGCGTGCGCTTGTTAGCTGTCATTGGCGGTATCCTGATCAGATTTGTAAGGAACAAGGAATATATGCTTATTACCCCAGTATATTAATAGGCCAAATATCACATAACTAATAATACCGGGGAACAACCATTCCGTGCCCTTAAAATACAATAGCATCGTTAAAACCAATGAAATGATAGATACAATTATAAAAATCGCCTGCCGATGTTTTGTCTTAGTATCAGGCGTGAACTTACCATGGCAGTTCGGGCATACTCTGTAATTTTTAAAAAGCCCCGGATGGTTAAGCTCCCTTAAGCGAATCTCTATATTGCAATAGGGGCAGGTAAGCATTTAAATGACACCTAACGCTGCGGTCAGCGGCTGGCCGCAGGCCGGTCCGACTGCAGCGCCTTGTTAGATAGCGTTTTTATGAATTCAAAATTCTGCTCAATTGACTCCAAACTGAATTGCCGGGCCTGAGGTTTATAGAATGGACTTATTGTTATGGAAACTATTCCTTCTTTAAAAGATTCAGGTTGAATATAGTAGGCAAGCTTCGGTGATCGCCACGCGTTGTTTTCGAGTACATTAAGTATGAGTAGCTTTTGCTTGCCTGATCCACCAAACCAGTTTGAAGTATATTGGGCTACGGCCAGAAACTTTGAATCATCTGACCAAACAAAGCTGGGATTACATCTTTCTACTTCCAGCCCATTCGATAAAACTAAAGTTCCTAAGGTCGGATTTCCCATTGACACTTCAATCGCGTCTTTAATCTCAGCCCACATCTTGCCGTCGGGCGACCTAAGGTGCAAAGAATGTTGCCAGATAGGTAAATTGTATGGCCAGTCGAGGTCTGACATTAGCTACCTAACGCTCCGCATCAGCGGCAGCCTAACTGCGTAGCAGTTTGTCTGTCCGTCTGCATGCGCTTGTTATGTGGCATTTTCAACTGCTCTAATTTCTGAAACCCGTTTGTTCAATTTGATGATGCCTAATGGCAACAATATTCCATACGGAACCCAAAGCCATAGTCGATACGGATTTGGAATGATTAGCAATAAGACAATAAACAGGGTTATCGCAGCCCAGGCTATCACAGAGGCTTTTTTCATATAGGCTCTTTCCATGGGGCCTTTCGTATTCCTGATACTACAGTAGGTGCCAATGACACCTCCCATCACTCCAAGCAGACTACCTACAATGCCACCAATTATTCCAGCATCCATATGATTCTCCTATGCCTCATAACGCCTCGCATCAGCGGTGCAGCTTTGCTGGGTCCGACTGTATGCGCTTGTTATGTGTATATTACTATTGCTGCTCAAGTTTGATTCTATCTGCTTTGGTTAGTTTGTTGACTACGATTTCATACGAACCCTCAGCCAGGTCAGTTACCATTCCATCGGCCAATTCGCCAGTGAGGGAAATTGTTATCCAGTGTTTTTTATTCATGTAATAACCAGGAACTACAGACTCAAATTGGTTTACCAAAACCTCACAATCAGCGGGAGCGCATTTGAGCGTAACTCTTGGGATTTTGTCCTTTTGAGAAACTAGTGCAAACATTTTCCCCATTACCTTAAATACCAATGCATCGGGTCCAAAGGGATAACTCCCTTCGGAACCTTTAAACCTGTAAAGATACTTTTCAAGCTTATCTTTTTTCATCTGAGATATTGTTGCGAGTCTAATTAAGCATAACGCCGCGCTCAGCGGCAAAGTGACCGGGTAGCGGGCACTTTGTCCGACTGCAGCGCCTTGTTATGCGGAAATTTCATTTGATCCTGGTAGTCAGCTCTAGCCTATAAGTTCAGGTTGCCATTAAACTCGATATGTTTGATAGAATAGCTTTCGATGATTTCTTCATATCCTTCCGGGAGATAAGACTTCTCCCACTCTTCTCCGAAATGTGATTTTATCGAAGCAAGATTTTCCCACACCGATATGAAAACCAAATCATTTCCATCCGATGATATGTTTTCACCGAAAATGTAGCCCAAATTTCCAGGCTTACCTTTTACGATAGATACGGAAGTATCCGAAAGCTTCTGCTTTAGCAATTCGGCTTTTCCCGGTTTAGCTCTTACATCGAAAACTCGTAGTATTGATTTTCTCAGATTCATCGGTTGCTTGTTATATTCCCTTCCGCATAACGCCTCGCATCAGCGGCGCCAGCTTTGCTGGCGTCCGACTGCATGCGTTTGTTATGAGTAATTTTCGGTTTGTCTTTGTGCGAACTCATAAATTTCTTTAAATAATTTCTGATCGATCTGATAAGTTCCATCCATTTCTGACGGTAACAAATCAGGATACTTTTCCCAAAGCGGTTTTAGTATTTCTAGATAGATTTCTGCCATTACTTTTCCAAACTTTTGGCACTGCTCTTTGTATTCGCTTTTCTCAAGATCGACTTCCAAATCCATCAGATACTGGTTCAGCAATGCATTTGATTGCAAAACCATAAGAGACGTCTTTTTCGCAGTGGCTTTATTCATAGATTTGGTAATTACTCATAACGCTGCGCTTAGCGGCGCGGCTTTGCCGCGTCCGGCTGCATGCGATTGTTAGCGGCGCTTTTGATGATCCACATATTCATCGAGCAATTGCCTGATGATTTTCTGATACTGCATATGATGTTTTTTGGCAACGCTCTTGAAATAAGCAACGCTTTCTGAGCTGAGAGAAATGGTTACCTTAGTACTATCGTTTTTTAACGAAAGCTCTTCTGGCGACGGTAGAAAATCAGCAACTATTTTATAGTCGCCAATTGGCTCATCACTATATTGAATTTGCTTGCTCATATATTTTTTTACCTTTGCGCCAATGATTCGAATTTGACCTGATTGATATGTGAATCTGACCGTTAATACTCCACTACCGGCTTCATTCAACCCAAAACAATAGTAGTGACTCTCTCTTGAGCTATGGTTCAGGTCTTCTGCGATAACGCGCTTCTTATCCAGGAAGGCATGCTGGGCCTCGTGAAATGAAATACCGTGTTTGCGTTTGTTGGCTAGGTTTTTGGCCTCATCCCACTCGAAGCTAGGTTTGTTCATCGAGAGAGAATAGCAAATATATGGCTATTTAGCCATATTTAGGTTAAGCCGCTAACGCCTCGCATCAGCGGTCAGCAAAGCGCGTAGCGGTTTGCTTATCCGACTGCATGCGCTTGTTATGTGTATCATGTTGAATTATCATGTGTATTGTTTTTTTGAGGTCTAAATCATGCGAACCAATATAATTATTGACGACAAGCTCATGGATGATGCGTTAAAGGCTACAGGCTTAAGTACGAAAAAGGAAGCTGTGGAATTAGGCCTCAAGACCTTAATCCGTTTGAAAAAGCAGGAGAAAATTCGGAAATTTAGGGGGAAGCTCTCTTGGGAGGGTGACCTTTCCGAGTTGAGAAAAACCAGATGATTCTAGTGGACTCAAGTGTCTGGATTGACTATTTCAACGGCACAGATACTGCAGGGACCACACTTCTCGATGAGTATTTAACTACCGATACGATTTGTATCGGCGATATTATTCTTGCCGAAGTTCTCCAGGGTTTTCGGAGTGACAAGGACTACAGGCTAGCAAGAGAGTTGCTCCTAGAACTGCCAATTTTCCAGATAATGACACCTGGGTTAGCTTTAATTTCTGCAGACAATTACAGAAAGCTCAGAAAGAAAGGAATCACTGTGCGGAAATTAGTTGATAATTGGATCGCGACATTCTGCATCGAAAACAAAATATCTTTACTATTTAGTGATAAGGACTTCAATCCTTACGTAGATCATCTGGGTCTTAGAAAACCTTAGAGATACACATAACGCTTCGCATCAGCGGCGCGCCGCTCGCGTAGCGAGTGGTGGGTCCGACTGCATGCGCTTGTCAGGCTTTTCATTGGATGATTTCTAATGATTCGAGAATGTCACTTACGACCCTTTCACTCTCACCTGTAAAGGGCCAATGCGACACATGAAGGTCCACACATAGTCCATTCCTTACGAAGTAAGCATGTCCGTTTGCTGTCTTAAAGGCTTGGCCTTTATACTCCCCTTCGGATAGATGGGTGGCGTAGTATGCTTTGCTGTCGTTTTTAGTTTTTATGCTGGCTTTCACCATAACGGGATTATTTTGCGCTTTAGCCCAGAAGACCTCAAAGCATTCCTGACTTTTGCTTGAGGCTTCAGTTTCGCTGTTGACACTCAATGTCACTCCCGTTTCAACGCTTGATCCAATATATCTGACCAATCGATTTCTTACCTCCAATTTAGAGTAGGTGATTGGAGGGGTATCCAATTTAAGTGTCCAGTTTTCATTTGGGATCGTAATGTAGGTATCTTCGGCGGACACTAATGAAGCAAAAAACAAAGCCAAGATAATATATATTCTCATCGACACTTCTCAGAAAGCCTAACGTTAGCCTCAGCGGAGCGCGGAACGGAGTGTAGCGATTCCGATGAAGGCCCTTGTTAGCAGACTCTCTAAAACTCAACTTCTTCAACAATGAATGCCGATGATTGAGAATGATCGATGAAGTTATTTTCATCCGAGACTAATTTTGGGCCCAGCTCTGCCATTTCACTGGATCCCATTGCGGCCATTAATTCTTCTTCTGACTCAAACCATACTTCGGCCACACCATCAAATGCTTCTAGCATTCCGCGTGATTCTCTCATTCCTTCATTCAGCGGACTTGATAGAGTATGGGATTGCACATATTTTTTTGCCCCCATTACATGCGCATTTTCCATGAAGAATGGACCATGCTTGTTTTTCCAGTAAGACTGAAATTCTTCACGGGATATATCGCTTCGCCTTTTCAGGCACATTATCAGTTTAATCATGTCATTCTCCTATACTGTTTAGTTATGACTGCTAACGTTGTGGTAACGGGCAGCCGGAGCGTAGCGTAGGTTGTCCTAGCGAACGATAGTGAGCGTTGTTGACCACCGTGTTAGCAGGGCTGTTCTTTGAGCTTAGGTTATTATTCCAGGACATAATCACTTTGATATTCTTCAGTTGGTTCAAAAGACTGAACAATGTCCAAATAAACCCCGTTTGGGTCCCGGATGCAAAAGTGTCTCTGCCCCCAGTCTTCGGACCTCATCTCAAGCACGATATC
>Ga0316201_10000549_pt1 | contig 21918 bp, 33 predicted proteins | sample CS6wburrow_MG_FD_204516 | JGI IMG/M metagenome (GOLD analysis project Ga0316201, IMG submission 204516) | Coastal sediment microbial communities from Delaware Bay, Delaware, United States - CS-6 worm burrow | ecosystem: Environmental > Aquatic > Marine > Coastal > Sediment | place: USA... | reverse complement strand
GTAACTACAGACAAGACTGTACTAGGTACTGACTACCTCTCTAACATCCACGAGTTTTACGACAACGCTGGTAACGAGGTAATCTTTAGTACTGGCAACAACAAGATAATGACAGGTACGACTACACTGGTTGACGCAACTCCGGGGTCGTACACGATTACAGATAACGATTGGAAGATATTTAACTTTAACGATCACGCTTACTTCTTCCAACGTGGCTACGAGCCCCTCGTGTACAGCAACAGTCTAGGTGCAGTTACTAAGATGTCTAGTGTTGCTGGTGCGTCTGTAACTTCTGCACAGTACGCTAACGAAGCTATAGGTGCTTACGGACGAGTGTGGTGCGTAGGTAACGCTACTAATGACAACACGATCTATTGGTCTGACTTGTTAATAGGACACGATTTCTCTGGTGGATCTAGCGGATCTATTGATGTATCTAAGGCGTGGCCTAACGGGTTTGACAAGGTTGTAGCTATAGCGGCACACAACGGACTGCTAGTGGTCTTTGGTGAAAACAATACGCTGGTGTACGGTGGTGCAGAGAGTCCAGCAAATATGGCTATACAAGACACCATTCCCGGTGTTGGCTGTGTAGACAGAAAGAGTGTACAGAGTATAGGAACAGATTTATTGTTTCTTTCACCTACAGGTCTTAGGAGTTTAGGGCGATCTATACAAGAGAAGTCTTTGCCTATTACCGACTTGAGTAGAAACATCAAACAGGAACTAATTGCTAACACACTGGGTAAAACAGAACCAGTTAGTACAGTGTACAGTCCTGAGAACTACTTCTATCTTCTGTGCTTTCCTGATCTCAACCTCGTGTATTGCTTTGATGTACGAGGCACACTGGAGAACGGTGCGTACAGGGTAACACGATGGCCTAGTGTGGACTTCAAATGTTTCCACAGGGACAGAAACGGTGACATATACATAGGCACAACGGCGGGTATTGGAACTTACGATAACTACTTTGATAACGGTAGTGTCTATCGTTTTCGTTACTACAGTCCCGGCTTGAGCTTTGGTGATCCATCTAAGATTAAGATGCTGAAAAAGATTAGACCTACGATTATTGGTGGTAACAACGCAGACATATTTCTCAAGTGGTCTTACGACTTTTCAACAGCAACCAGCACTAGCACGTTTAGAACCAGCAGTGCTACACCCGGATTCTACGGACAGTCTGAGTACAACGTAGCAGAGTTTTCAGAAGAAGGCACAATTATTAGTCGTTCTTCTATTAACACAACAGGTTACGGCTCAGTAATCAGCGTAGGTCTTGAAACAGACATTAACGGATACGCACTGTCCATACAGGAAATGAATGTACTAGCACTGATAGGTAAAACGCTATGATGAATTATAATAACAACAGAGGTACTTACTAATGGGCTTTTTAAGCGATATTGTTGAAGGGCTTGTTCCCAGTACTATTGAGAGTATCTTTAAAGAAGATATTCCTGCATTACCTACCCCTGACATTGCGTTTAAACCGTTTACGGTTAGCGGTCCTACAGGTAGAATACAAGCTACTCGAGCAGGAGGAACTCAGTACACATTAGATCCTACTTCTGCGGCCTTACAGAGCGCACTGGAAACTCAGGCACTCTCTAGGTTTGGTGCTACTCCTGTTGGCGCTGGACAACTGGGAACTGCCGGTCAACAGTTGTTGGGCATAGGTCAACAGCAGTTAGGCGTATCTCCGTTTGGCCTCGCTGGTCAACAACAGGCGGCACAACAGGCGTTTGGCTTAGGTGGGCAATTCATGGGTCAAGCTGGTATGCCTATGGGTGCTAGAGAACAAGAAGTGTACGACAGAATTAGGGCTACACAGCTTGGTGAAGAAGAAAGAAAGAGACTTGAATTAGAAGAACGTTTGTTTGCTCAAGGAAGAGGCGGTGTACGGACAGCTATGTACGGTGGTACGCCAGAGCAACTAGCGTTGTCTAAGGCACAAGAAGAAGCACAGAACCAAGCGGCTCTTATGGCAATAACTCAAGCACAAAAAGAGCAACTACAACAAGCTGACATAGGTTCTACTTACGGTCAACTAGGCTCTAACATTGCTACTCAACGACAGGCTCTGGAAGCCGCACAACAACTTATGGCTCAACAAGCTATGACAGGTGGTATGGGCTTGCTGGCAGGAAGTCTTGGGTTAGAAGAGGCACAGCAAGGGCTTGGCTTGAGTGCGCTTCAGGGCGCTTACATACCACAGGCGGCTATGCTCTCTGCGTTCTCTCCTGCTCTCAACGTTGCGTCTATGGCTGACGTTGCACGTAGACAAATGGGCGAATACGAGCTAGAAGCGGCAATGGCTAAACTAAGTGCTGAAATGGGCCAAAAAACAGGACTTGCTAGTTTGTACGGTAACGTGTACGGTGGTTTGCTGGGTGGTTTAGGAACTATATTGGGTGCTGAAGAGCCTTGGTGGAAGTTCTGGTGATTAAAGGACAGAGGATAATATAATGGCTTATAACGTAGGTGGAATGTTAGCTTCAGCAGGGCAAAACATCGGACAGTCTATTGGCGGTGGAATCTCTGGCGTAGGCACAGGGATTGCTGGTATGCTTACGCGTCGCGCTGAAAAACGAAAGGCGCAGAGTGCTCAAGAGCAGTTCCAGCAGATTATTGGGGCTTACCAGAACAACCCTGCTGGGATGGTACGTGCGGCACAAGACGCATTAATGAATCCTGATGAAAATATGCAACGAATGGGTCAGTTGCTGATGGATGAGGCAAAGCGTTTGACAGAAGCACAAGCTACAACAGCTAAGGAGCAATCGTTGACAGCTCTGCAAGAGTCAATCGCAAGTTCGGCTACAAAACTAGGCTTGCCTGATATTGCAGAAAGAGCATCAAATACGACAGACCCTGAATCGCTTAGGGCAATACAAAAAGACCTACGTGAACAGGAGATAAAACAAGTTATCTCTCAGCGTGGAGTTCCCGGAAGAAGAGCGCTTGCTCAGAGATACGGAATTACTTATGAGCCTTATATGTCTGACCTGACTGATGAGGCTTTCCTTAAAATTATAGAAGGTCAAGAGGCAGAACTAAAGTCTTTTATACTTCCTGACGGAACTGAAACTTTACTTGAAGTAAACAAAAAAGACGCTAAAGTAAGAGATCCTGCTGATGGGGTATTCAAGAGAGCCAGTGAGATAGGTTTACGCAGAGCGCCTAATAGACAGCAAGTAGAAAACATAGCTAACTATAGAAGCGAAAAATTAGCAGAAGCTGGAGTAAAGCACTTCCAAGAACTCCACGAGTCAACGTCTCAAACAATAGCGACTTTAAACAACATTGAAGAAGTTTTACCGTTGACTGATGAAATGATAACAGGAGCAACAGCACAGCCTGAGTTATTCGTTAGACGAATTAGAAGTGAGTTGTCTGAGTTTTTAGGTATTGATGCTTCAGACCCTGCTTTGCAAAACACAGAAGCATACATTGCACTGGCGGCTCCTCGTGTTGCTGAGATTATCAAAAACTTTGGTGCTGGCACAGGCTTGTCCGATGCTGACCGTGAGTTTGCAAACAAAGCCGCCGCTGGAGACATTGAGATGACTGCGGCTTCTCTGCAAAGAATCTTGAAAATTCTTAAAAAAGCAGGAGAAAATAAAGTTGACTTGTACAACAGGACAGTAAAAGAAATGGGGGTAGCGCCCGGAGCTTACGGTTTTGTGTTGCCTTCTAGAACAAAGAGAACACCGCCAACAACGCAAGATGTTGACACTGTTGCCAATCCTCCATCCGGTTTTGTAAGGGACCAATAAGATGCAAACAGCTACTAACCCAGAAACGGGAGAAAAGGTATACTGGAACGGAGACTCTTGGGTTCCGCTTGAGACTGCTACAAACCCTAATACTGGAGAGCGTGTGGGTTTTATAAACGGTAAGTGGACTCGTTTATCCCACCCTACTGAAGAGTACGTAACTCGTATGGAAGGGTTTATGGAGCGTGTGCCTCAGAAGATTGAAGAAGGCAGACAGGAGTACGCTAAACGTGTTGAAGCGCTAGATCCTTTAGAAAGTCCAATGTTTCCTTTTGCCGCTGAAGTTACGAGTGGTGTGGCTACTGGTGCTCTAACTGCTGGTGACATACTGACAGATTACGCCATTAGTTCTATACCAAACTCTGTTCGCAAAGGCGCTGAAGAAGCATACAATAAAATAAAGAATACTGATTGGTTTAAAGAGGCTGTTAGTTTTATAGAAATGGGGTACGGTAAGTACAACGAATGGAAAACACAAAACCCCGGTAGAGAAGCATTAATAGATAATACTATAGATTTATCTGTGTTGTTTAGTCCCAGACCTGATTTAAACATTGATGTCGCGGAACGGAGGGCTAGAGCAAAATCTAGCAAAATTAACATACAACAGAGACGGGACGGGATACAGGTGTTAATCAAACCTGAGTCCTTTGGCGCAACTGATGTCGTTGAGGAGGGTGGCATATTAAGAACCCAGCGTTGGATTCCTGATGAAAAAAGTTCAGAGATTATAGGTGTTTTAGAGACTATACCTAATGTAGACCCAAATAGGTCTTACACTTATAACATGAACGTTGTGTTAAATCACATTGGTAATCAGGCAGAAGAGCTTGAAAGGTTTATTAAAGCCGCAGGAAATCCAAAAGTAGATGCTAATGATTTAGTTGCTGAGATGTCAGAGGCTCTAGCCGCTTTCAAAGAATCTGCCGGTTTTCGTGGAATAACTCCTGATTCACAAAAAATAGTTTTAGAGCTAGCAAACGATGCTTTGTCTTTAGTTCAAAGGTATGGCACTGATGCTATGGGTTTGTTAAAAGCTAGAAAAGAGTTTGACAGTTTGTTAAGTGACGCCTATACAGATGTTTTAGACCCTGCGTCTGCTACAGGTAGGGCTAAAGCGGCTAGAGTTGTTCGTGAAGTTTTGAACGAAAAACTAAAAGAAATAACTCCGGGAGACGAGGCTCACCATCTGCTTAACCAGCAACACAACGGTTACCTAGCTTTGGATAGAATGGTAAACAAGAGAAACAGAGAGTTAGACAACGCTTTGAAGCGAATGTGGCAGAGATTGAAAGATGCCGCTCTTCTTCCGTCAACTCTAGGATCTTTATATTTTACTGGTACTGCTGTGGCTGGTGCCATCGGTGGACTAGGCCCAGCAGTTGCGGCAGGAACAACCGGCGCTAGTTTATACGGCGCTGTAAAACTGTTGTCAAAGAAAAATAGGGCAAAAATGTACGCAGAAACGTTAAAAGCAATAAACACATTAATTAAAAAGTCAGACGATCCAAATATACTGTTTCAATTAAAAGCAGATCGTTTAGTTCTACTAGACTTGATGCAACAAGAGCAAGGGTCTGAAGAAGATGAGTAAAGAAAACTTCTATGATCTACGAAGGCAGTACAGAGAGGCCTCTAGAAAAACAGAAGCACAGTATCGTGACGAGAGTTTACAAAAGAACTGCTAATCTTAAGGACTACATGACTGTTGGTAAAAACGTAGGTAGAGTTGGAATGTTAACAGGAGCATCTATAAATGAAAACGAAGAACAACAACGATAAGCACAGTGTCTCTTACACATCCCACGACTACCACAGTATGTGCCAGAAGTCAAAGGAAAAAATTCGTAAGATGCAACAGATGGGAATGACTACGCCCCATGACCCGAAAGACAAGCCAGAGGACGTAGCCAAGCAAGACAGAGGTTACTCTATCCTATTCTTCAGTTAATCCACGATCATCTCCCTCAGTCTACGGGCCTGTGTAGCCACGGGCCTCAAGACTCCCCTCCTGTCAAAACTCTCGTCGTTCACTAGCGACACGTTGTACCTAACCCTGTTGATAGCGTAAGCAGTGTCAGTGATCTGCCTGTGTCCTGCTGATGCTGTCTCAGACGTGTTGACCACCTCGTTACACACCAACAGAGAGTTACTGTGGAACACCCCGTGGATACCGTATGACATCAAGTCGTCGTACTTACCACACACATCGTTCCACCCGTGTCCAAACTCAGGGAATATGTAGCCTGACTTCTGGTTACTCTGGTTCTCTGGTCCGTGTGCTAAACCCACTGAGTGTCCTATCTCGTGTAGGTCAGTGTATACGTCACACTGAGACATGGACGACGGTGGCTGTCCCTCGTTGAAACTCAGGTTAGGGTAAGCCACACCACAGGTATCTGCGTAAGACGTACCGTAGGCCAGCACAACGTCCACAGGGAGTTGATTAGCCTGTTTCTCTACGTCGTGCAACGTGTGGTAGTGAGCTAACCACAGTTCCTTTAGCTCGTACCTAACGTGTACACCGGACTTCTCGTACACCTCGTTGTACTTCTGAACCCTGTCCTCCCACTGGTCCCACATCTCTGGGTACTCGTACATCAACTCTATCGGTGTGTCTATTCCGTACTTAGCGTGAGAGGCGTACATAAGCACACCTAACTCCCACGTAACCAAACGGTCATCGTCTTCACCGTAGTAGATAAACGGATAAGACCCCCTCTGTTCGTACCCCTGACAGTCTAGGTTACTCTCAGTAGGACACACAGGTTCTGGCTCAAGCCTAAACTGTATCTGCTCAACACCCAGAGTAAACACACCGTCACCCGTAGACCCGTCCCCGTACACCTCCACAGTACAGCATCCGACCCTCTTGGCTGTACCTCTGGTTGTGCTGTGGTGTACCATGCCCCAGCCTTCCTCACGGCCTAGCATGTCTCTGTAGTCCACAGAGATAACCACAGGGTCAAACCTGTCTCCAGCTTCCTTGACCAGAGACAGATTGAGTTTACGGGAGAACCCACACTTACGTGACCTTGGGTCCTTGGTTACGTACCTGTTACCGCCTGTGTCCTCGTAGATAGACCACTGGACACCAGGATAGTCCTTAGAACATCCAGACCTTATCAGGGTGTCAGAAGAGGCGTTGGGCGCTCCTAAGAGCAACCCAACTAGAGCGTACCGGAGTAACTTAGAGTTCACAGTTGTTGCCGGTACAGGCCAACTGTTGACTACCCTCAGTCATATCGGATTCCTCGTTGATGTCCCAATCAATCTCTGTAGGAAAGTCCTTCTTCAACTGATTGAAAGTCTTCTTGTCCACCGGCTCATACGGGGCCTGTTGGTACGTGTGGTCTGAGTACGGTAAGAAAGATATGCCACTTACCTTGTCAAACTTGTTGTACAGCCACTGTCCCACCTCAAGAAACTCCTCGTCACGGTAGTAGCAAGTCATGGACGGCTTGTGTTCACACCACTCATCCTGATATATCTCCCACAGTTCCAACTGCTCCATAGCACCCATGTCTGAGGCTGTCACAGCGCCCTCTGGAGAGGCGATAGGGAAGCTGAATACCCTAGTACTGGGGGACATCACATCGTCCTCCACAGGGACACCAGCGGCCTCTAGGACGGCGCAAAGTGGGTCACGAGCGTCTGCCCTAACTCTGCGTATGTACTGAGCAGAATAACGAGGATGAATCCCACTAGCAGAATCAACCAACTGACTAACAGTGCCTGAAGGCTTAACTGCAGTGATAGCGGTAGATACATTGATACCCAACTTACTAGCCCACTCCTTGTTGACCTTGATTGCTTCCTGACGCATGGCTCTGAGCCACTTCTTGAGTTCATTCTTATCTCCTCGTCCTGAGAGCAACGGGTGATCCATGATACCTGTCAGAGATACACCCAGCAGTGCTTCTTCTTCCGTGTTTACTCTCCAAATATTTCTGAGGTATCGGAAGTCGGTGAGGGTAGCCTGAAGAGTCCCAAGGATAGTCGCAATCCGAACCTTTCGTTTGAGGCTGTTGAGTGTATCCTGTGGCCTAACAACAACTTCTGAAAGGTTGCAGAATTGGTAGGGTCGGAGGATGATTTCGCTACACGGATTAGTTCCGAAATCAAAGGTAGCATCTCTTCGTTCATTTCTTGAAGCCTGTTTCTGACTTGCGACTCTACTAAATACTCCTCGCTCTCCTGATCTGGATTCATATAGGCTGGTCCACTCATTTAGAAATGCCTCAAAGTCTGGTTTCTCTGTGTAGCAAGCAGAGTTGTTCGCCAGCCCACGCTGGGGATTATCTACCCACCACTGTCCGTGTTTACAACGTCGGAGTCTGTCGTCTGTGAGGTTGCTGAGACTGATGAGGGCTGATCGTCTGACTCCTCCGACAACGACGATTTGAGCAATCTTACAGCAAAGATCGTGGCACTCAACGGAGCTAAGTTTTCTGCCAGAAGCTCCCTGAAAGAGTTCAACTGTGAATCTGAACAGTTCGAGCAGAGGTTCTGGACCACTTGCTCTACCTCCAAAAACTTTAAGCGGGGCACCTGAAGGTCTAACTCTGCTTGTGTCCCATTGGGGAATCTGACCTGAATACAGCAGTGATACCAACTCCCTAAACGATTTCGCCCATCCGATCTTCGAATCTGCCACATTAATAACTGTATCGGTTTCATGGAATGTCTCCGCTACCTCTGGTAATTTCTGCACGTACTGTCGTTCCACACTGAAGCCTACACCTGTTCCGCACAGCAGAATGTACATCAGTTCGTCAAACGCCTTGGGGTGATCTATCGGTAGGTAGCTACAGTTAAATCCTGCTACGTTGTCACGCTCCAGTGCTTCCCCTGCGGTCATCAGTGCTCGCATGGAAGGCATTACGTCTAGGTTGTGGATAGCCTCGTACACTTCCTTACGTGAAGTCTCTGGGAGTTTGTCGCCCCAAAAGTTTAAGTACCGGCTGACTGTTTCTTCCCAAGTCTCCCTGCGCTTCTCCTCTGGCAAATACCTAGCGTAGCGACTCTTGTGTATGTACTGTTGATATGCGTCCATCAGTCCTCCAGTAGTTCTCTAATTGCGGCAATCAGTGCGTCCATCGTGTCGTAAATCATAATCTTGCTTTCGTCATCATACCACTCAAGTATGAATCCGTTGGTGGCATTACGTATGTTTACATCGCTTATTCTCATTCTGTTACTCCTAGTGTTTCGTTAATGATTGCCTGTGCCGCCATTTGCAGAAGCATGTACACCCCATCAGGATACTGCTCGTTGGACGCTACTTCAAACATCTCGCCGTCTTCGTACATCACAACAGCCACCTTTACCTTTCGTCCCTCCTCCTCGTGTTGCAGTGCTTTGACTACAAACGCTGATAGAAACTCTGATGTGGTGATCTCCTTCTTGTCTTCATCTTTGTTACCGAACTTGCCTTCTACTACTTTCACGGTCCTACCTCCTTGATCAACCACTCTAGGTAGACCTTAGCTTTCCGCAAGTCCTCTACACCGTTCTTGTACTCGTAACGCCAGAGGTACTTCAGGCAATTACCCTTGAGATACCCTTTGTACTCCTGCGGGTGCATGGACGCCTTGATCGCTTCAATGGCCTCTATCGCTCCCTTGTTGTAGTGATCGGGTTGTGTCACGGGGTTGTGGTTGTCGCTTGGGTGATACAGTTTACCTATAGATGTCTTAGACACTCTGTCCCAATCTTCTGGCGTAGCGCCGTCAATACTCATTGTTGTTCTCCATCAGGTTTTTTTCAACGTAAACTCTCCATAGTTTTTCTATAGGGTCTAGACTATTAGCCCTCATTACAAATCTTTCTCCGTAACCAAAGTCTTTTTTGTAGGCTTGTTCAAAGAAAGTGTTTCTGTCTATACAGCCGTTCAGCTTTAAAACTTTAGGATCATCAGTTGCCCCGTATAGTACTGCAAAGTCAGCGGCAAAAGATTTTTCATCGTCAAAAATTAACGGGCCGTCCGTATACGAGCTACATTTAACGTCTACTGATGTTTCGCCCAACCAGAAGTCTATTCCACCGTCAGACAAGACATTCACAACAGGCAGTGGTAGATTAAACAAACGAGCGAATAAAAACTCTGCCTTGAACGCAAGTACATTATTTTTAGTTCTCGTGTCCATGCCTTTTTTGTCTTTCATCCTTGGGACAATACCCTGCATTTCACACAGTCTGACAGTATCCTGTCCCATAAGAGTAGCGTCGTGATGATCTTTGGCTGTTAATTTAAAGTGCATTTTCGGACATTCCTCTGGTTTAGCTTTATCTAAAAAGCCGTGATTTATAACGTTACCGTGTTTATCCAAATAAGTAGTCCACTCATTCTGCATACTCTCCCTCTTCTTCCTCTAGTTCCTCGTGAAAAGCCTCTATCTTTTTGATTAGTTTGTCCTCAAATCTGTCTAGTATTTCTTCAGATGATATTTGCAAGGCTTCCAGAAGATCGTCAGGATCATATAACCTCAACAGCCGTTCCTTAATTTCTTCTAGTGTCAGAGACATAACTAACCAACTCCTTTAGCGTATCTATATTATACCATAAAATCTCGTGCTTGTCACACCATTCTGCCATAGTAAGTTTGGTACTTTTACTCACTTTCTGATTAGGCTTCATCAGTACAAATATGAGTTCTTGCGTCTCTGGGAGACACTGAGAGATCGCTCTGTACTTCTGCGTGTCTCCTGCTCTAAAGTATCCTTTGCACTCAATGAGGTACGTCCGTCCGTTGAGTTCGTATACAAAGTCTGGTGTGTACTTTCGTTCAATCCTGTACGGGACTTGGAACGGTTCGTAGCTAAAGCCAAATGGTTGTAACTGCGTTGCGACATCTCTCTCAAACTCCGACCTAAAGTTACCCAGCTTGGATTTCCGTGACCTTCGGCTCATTGACCACCTCTGTTAAATATCTTGGACCACTTGAGTAGATGAAGGTTCTTACTTCGGGCCAACAGGTAAACTTGTAGGGACAGTAAGAACAACCGACTGCGAGCTTTCTGTTTCCACTTTTGCCATCTGGTACGGTTTCGTGGCAAAATCCTGGCGGCTCCGGTTGCTCCACTAGCTTTTTTACACGTTTGATGTGCTCCTCTATGTCGTAGCCAATCTTTTCGTGAACGGGAGCCTGTGTGTCCTCAGAGTCGTACATGAGGTACGTCAGGTGTCCGTTCTGTTTGTCCATCGCTAGCCAACCAAACTTGGTTTCGCCTTCCGAATGGGCATACCCTTTAATTTGAGCAACGTATCCAAACGGGTCATCATAAGCCAAACTTCCGTCCTTGAATTTCTTAAACCCAAAAGACGAGACAGATTTAATATCTGTGACAACACCGTCAATTTTACAATCCATAGAGCCTGTAATGCCCTGAACCTCACACTTCTTCTGCTCATCGGTCACCTCGTGTCCTGATAGTCTAGTTAAAAACAAGAGCATCTCTTCTATCAGATGCCCGTACATAAACTTGACGTAGGTGTTAGGAGTCATCTCTTCTTCTACGTCAGAGTTGTTCACTACGTTCCAGAGGTAACGGTCGTCACGCCCGATGTTTGACATTCGTAGCTTGCGACCGTCACGCTTCTCTGTGAACAGGTTAGTCATTAGACGTTTGCAGTTCTCACCAAAACGGTCAATCTCGTCGTACAGATCAACGTCCTCTGGTACTTCTTTGGTAGACACTACGTTGTAGATGTCGTCTACCAGTGAGTAAAGTTTGTTCATTTGTGTTGCTCCATTAAGTTAGATAACGCCGACTGAGCTTGATCTGGTGTGCAATTAAACCACTCACCCTTACGATCATACGTTTTCTCTAGCAGACTGTGGGCTTCTGACTCCGCAGACCGTCTGTCCGACACTGACCAACAAGCGAACAACTCGTAGTCTCTGAACGGTGAAGACGTTTGATAACCGTTTAGCCTGTCCTCTGAGTCCACAGCCATGCCCACCTTGACCCACTCAGGGAAGTTAGGGTTAGTGATGATGTACACCTGTCCCTCCTTGCTCAATTCGTACTTCGCCAGACTGCTAAAGGCGGCATCCTCAAACGTCTTGTAGCGTCCGGGTTTAAACAAGGGGTGCTTTTTTGAAATGTATTTCCCGTTTACCCACATTCTGTTTGGGTTGTGTTTTTTTCGATTAGGGTTATTACAGTCTTTACACTGTAGTCGGTCCTGTTTTTTCCAGCTTGGGTTCCAGTTTTGCTCTGTGAGTTCAACACCGCAAGTATTGCAAGAGTCCATAAAAGCATCCTCAGTGTGTCTCCGCCCACGTTGATCCCACTTTGTACTCTCCGTCAAGGGGGCATCTGAGTTGAAATGATAGACCAGCCGCCTTGATGCACTCGACTGCGAGCCAGCCGAACTTCTCTGCTTGTTCTGTAACCACCTCCGATTGTATTTCGTCATGTACGTTCCCTATAAACTTGTAGTCAATCTTGTGTTGTGTTGCGTAGTCATCCAACAGCACCAGTGCACGTTTCATAATGATTGCGCCGGCAGACTGCAAGAGTGTGTTCAGTGCACTATGTTCTGATCTGACCCAGAGTTTTCGTCCGTCCAGTCCGACGAGGTATCCTTTCCTAGAAGCAGATCCAACTCGTTCTCGTAGAGTTTCAAGAGAAGGTGTATTTCGTAAAAAGCGTGTCCTAAGCGCATTGCCATCTTTTGCCGTTCCTCCGACGATGCTTCCAATCTTTGCGTCTCCTGCCCCGTAGAGGAAAGCATAGATGAAAGTCTTTGCTTGAGGTCTTGTTGCAAGTCCAGAAGCAATTTGATTTCTGGTGTGAATGTCGTCTCTAAGCAAGACATCTGTAAACTCCTCGTCGCCCATGTAGTGTGCGAGCATCCGTAGTTCTAGTCCACTAGCGTCAACACCCACTAGCTTACGTCCCTCTGGTACTATCCAGCAGTCACGGCACTCCTTGCCAAACTCAGAGTTAACTGAAGGAACCTGTGCCATGTTTGGGTTCTGGTGCGTCATACGTCCGGTTACAGCACCGTTAGTAGTGACCCTACCGTGTACCCTACCGTCATCCTGTACGTGCTCTAGCCACGAGTTGACTTGAGCGTACCGCTTCTGGAGTAAGAGGTATTCCAGTACTTGTTCCGCTTCGGGAACATGATGATTCTCCCTAAGCGTCTTTTCATCAACAACTGGTTTGCCTGTCGCAGTGAGTTCCGTCCATACTGCGCCCTTAGCTGTAAGCCTGTCGGCCACTTGCTGTCTTGAACCAACGTTGAATACAGTGACCTTATCCTTGAGCCGTTTACCAGTTTTCTCTGAGTATCGCTCCTCAATGATCGGCGGGAAAAGCGCCTGTAGATCCGCTTCAATAACATTCATGCGCTCCTTAAATTTAGCACACAAGATGTGACACAAGCGCTGATCCAGTAACCACCCGTTGCGCTCTTGTCCTTGTATGATCCACTGTACTTCGTGCTCTAGATCAATGCTCTCCTGAGAGAACCCGTCTAGCTCCACCTGTAACCGCTTGTACACCGCTTCAGTCAACTCTACGTCACGTATGCAGTAGTCGATCATCGCTGGTGTCAACTGCGACCAATCGTTGTGATCGCCCTTAGCAAACCCAAGAGTGTTTCCCCAGTTACGCAGGGAGTGACCACCAGACCGGCTTGGGTCGGCTAACCTAGAGAGGACAAGTGTATCAACGATCCTGCTCCGGTCAAAACTAAAATTCCAAAGGCGACCCAGAACAGGTAAGTCATAGCCGATTCCATTGTGGAAAACCCAATTTGAGTTCGGGCGATCCGATACATACGTTTTGAAATCTTGTTCATTGCATATTACCTCCGATACTCCGTTGTGTCGGCACACGGCACACCAGATAGTTGTGGCGTCCAGACCGTCAGTTTCAATGTCACAAAAGACTAGGTTCAAAACTCTGTCTCCGGTGGTGTTGGGTTAGCGCACTCGTGGATACGTCCTGTGAACTTGTCGTACCGTAGCCAACACGCTGGGCCTGTCTCTCCTGCGTAACGGTTCTTGAGAATCCTGACGCACGTAGTGTTCCTTACGTCTTCGTCCTCGTGTTGCTGGTTACGCTCCATGCCGATCACGATGTCTGACAACTGTGCTATGGACTGTGATCCCCTGAGATCCTGTAGACTAATCCTGCCTCCGTCCTCGTGTGCTGTGCCAGAGGTACGCTTCAGGTGAGACACGAGGAACAACGTAATCCCCGTCTCTGCCACCAGTGTGCGTAGCTTAGTCATGATCTCGTCAATGGCTTTCCGTTCATCTCCGTTCTCTTGAGAAGAAACCACGATTGACAGGTGGTCAAGGATGATGTATCGGCAGTCGCAAGCCTTCGCCATGTGCCTGACTCGTGATAATAACTCATCCGCTGACGTTGACCCCCAATGATCAAAAAGGTAGTACCTTCCAGATCCCATCGTTGCTTCCCAATGCGGTCTAAGCTGATCAATAGGCGTGTCTTCCTCCAAGTGTAGCCGCCTAGATGACGCCACCGACATGATTCCCAGAGCTGTTGTTGCAACGTCCTCCTCCAGCGCAAGTACACCGATGTTGGCGTCTGTGCGTTGGAGCAAGTCGTACTCAAGTTCTCTGATAAACTGTGACTTTCCCATGCCACTACCGCTGGTGATAGTGACCAATTCATACGGTCTGTGTCCTCTTGTGAGTTCATTTAGTCCGTCCCACGGATACGGGATACTCTGTACCTGTCTCTTGTTTACCAGTGCGTCCCATGTGTCCGTCCCTGCGACAATACCATCAGGCCGGTACACCTTTGCGTCCCACCAAGCCTGTGTAAACTCCTGCACCCTGTTAGCCGTCAGCATATCGCTGGCGTCCTTCATTGGCAGTTTGCATATCTTTAGCTTGTTAGGACTGAACAGGTGCTTGACCTGATCTACTGCTATGTCTCCTGCTTTGTCCTGATCAAAACACAGAACAACATTATCGTAGCCCTCCAACCACTCTAGGCTCTGCTTGATCTCTCTTGCGGCACTGCTAGCGCCCGACCGTAGGCTCACTACGTCGTACTTCTGTCCGAACATCTCGTAGACAGCCATGGCGTCTAGCTCGCCCTCAGTGATCGTGACGTACTTACCGGACCCACGGCACTGCTTCTGACCAAACAAACCCACGTTGGTCATGTTACCTGAACACACAAACTGTTTGTTGCTTACGAACCTCTGCTTTGCCCCCACCAGTTCGCCCGTGTCTCTGTCGTAGTACGGGTAGTAGTGGGTAGCAATCTTGCCGTCTGGTGCGTAGTCAACTGTTACTTGGTACTTCTGTGCTGTACGCTGTGAGAGCCTCCTGTCGCTGATCTCAGAAATAACACCACTCATGCGTAGGTTAGATACGGGTTGCACAGAATCCATTTCCTGAAGCGCTCCTGTCCCTGATACGTGGTAACCACAGTTAGGGGTGAAACAGTGGCGACCACCGTCTGAGTAGACCGCCACGTTGTCCCTACTTCCACACTTAGGACACTCCTCTTTGTGTGAGAAAGTAGGTTTCACCTCAGAAGTCTGCCGCTTCAGCAGATACTTCCGCTTCCTCTAGCACCTTGACAGCCTCCAGATAAACCGGAGTACCGTGCACAGGGTGCGCTGGACCCGTCTTAAACTTCAGACGGACACGGGAGTTGTACGGAACCTCCCCGTTGTACCGATCACCTTCAGCGTCGTACATACTGATGGAGTACTTGGACTTAAACTTACGCTGTTTAGCGCCCTCGTACTCCTTGATCTTGACGCCCTGTGCCGCTAGTGTAGCCGCATCATCGTCAGACATGGTGATGGTCATGCTGAACGTACCAGTGTCCTGACCGTTGAACACATCGTGCTGGGTGACGTTTGAGAAGTTCACCGTTCCTTCAATAACTTGACTTGACATAATGAGATAATCCTCGTTTGTTAACATTAACTGTACCCGAAGGTACACCTATAGTATCTCACGTTCCAGAGGTTTTGTCAACCGTTTACCTCTAGACTGGTACTTTTTGGCATCTTTTTTCCTGTCCTTGTGTGCGCCTCCCTTGTTGTGATCGTGTTTGGCTACAGGATTCCAGCGCCTCCCTACTTTAGTTTCTCCTGTAGTATTATTCATTAGTATATATCCTTTAGTTAATTATCTTTAGATATACTTAAGTATATATTATCATAGTTTTCCTGCAATGTCAAGATTTCATCCTGTGTAAAATTACCGTCAATTTCTATTGACTCCATGTTTTCTAGTTCCCAATGCGTAGCAATGGATACCGTCAAACAGTCCGTACACAGGTCATAGTAAGCCCCTGATGAATCCTTTTTGACTACTTCAGCGTCATCTAAGATAACGTCACACGCTTTGCATCTCATCCGTTGTCCTCCGGTCCAAAGATTTGTCCGTATGCCCTGCATAATTCCTGGTATTCCATTTTTGAGTACTTCTCACGTATTGCTGTACGTGCTAGGGACACTACCGTAGCAAAGTCAATAAAGTTAAACTCGTACTCAGTTAGGTCGTGAATCATCTGAACCTGTGATAAATCTGGTTCTGGGTAATCATATGCCGTTGTCATACTGCCTCCTGTTCGCATAGTTCCTCAACGTAGGGACATTCGTTGACCCTGTTAGGGTGCTCTACTTCTATGTACGTAAACCAAACCACTAGGGCTAACACTGATAGTAACATTACACTGCCTCCCGTCCGTACCATCGCATAGGGATACCTCTGGCGTCCCAATCGTCTGCTTTGTAGTTGTAGTACACCTGATAGGCTAACACAGCGTCGTCTCGTTTACACTCATCTGGCATACACTGCGGTGGATCAGTGTACGGGCCTATATTTTGTAGTACAACACCGTGAAACATCTCGTCTAAGGCCACAGGAAGCGTTTCTAGGGCTTTTCCGTGATCCTTAATGGTCTTGTGTACCTTTCCGTAACGTCGCTCATATTCTCGCCCTAGCTCCATCAGGTGCTGGTGCGCCCATCGGTAGTGCCTAGGGTTAGACCGAACCCAGACAGCACTAGGGTGGTTCTTGTGGGTACTTTTGTACGCAATCTGTCCACCGTCAAGCTCGTTGTGTGCTGTAGAGAGTAGTTGTGCTGTCTCTAGTATCATTTTGACTACGTGACGGTCACACTGGAGCCTAGCGGCTTCGTATGGGTCACGGTCAAGGAAAAATATGTTCATAGTCTAATCCCCGTGGTCTGTCCAATGGTAGTCAGCACCGGCTAACACCTCATCCTGTATTATACTTTCAAAGTAATCTATGTTCCACCCCTCCCGCAAATCTTTGTCGCCTACTGTGATTTTGTCAATCGTGATCAGGTCCTGATAGTCATCACAAGTTAATTCCCAGTGTATCACTACGTCCAGCGTAGCCCACTCGCAATCTACTTGCACTGGTGTCTGGTGTTGCCCGTATCGTTTGTTCATCGCTGTCTCTGCTCCTTCTGTTGCTGTTGTACGTGTTCAATGTCTCGCAGTTCTAATTCTCCCACGATTCCCAGCACAAATACAAGTGCTACCGTAGCGATTAGTGCGCTAATGTGTTCTCCGATTGTCTCTGGCATGATGTCACCCTCTCTTTTTCTGTGAATCAAAATAATCGTCTAACGCTTTTTGCCATACGTCATCGCCAAACTTTATAGCGTATGCCATGTAGTGAGCGTGTGATGTGCTCACGATTGGCGAGTCATTCTTTAGCTTGTGAATGTACGCTTTTACCGCATCTTGTAGTGTCATAATGTTATCTCTCTAGTTTGCTGACTAGGTTATCATAAATTGCTTTACCGTTCTCTGTCAAGGCGTCGTATGTCACACCACCGAAACCCGCACGGTATCCCATACGTTGCAGTCTGCCCATGATGGCGTACTCCGGTGAAAACTGCCCACGGTGGTAGTCCACAGAGAACGCATACCACGCTTCACAAATGTCGAATCTGTCCCAGTACATTGTTATACCCTCGCTATTACGTTGCGTTGCTGTTTTTCCATTGTGCGCCCGTGTCCAATGTAGCAGACTACGGACACTGTTTTGTCCCAGCAAGACCGGCACTTGTCACATTTGCCAGCCCGTGTATATGCCTCGCAAACTACCGCATCCCGTAACACAGTGTCAATCGTGGCAATCGTGCTAGTGGTGTCGCCGTCTACCGTCTCGCCCGTGATACTGTCAGATGACAAGCGCACAACAACATTGGGTAACGCTTGTAACTGTGCTAGTACCACCGCAAACTTGCTAAATTTGTACATGCGTGTAGGGATCCAATGTTTAACCCACGGTGTGCGCTGGCACACTTCCAGAATCTTGTTCGCTAGTCGAATGTCATACATATCACCAGAGTCAAACCAGCGAAAATACCGATCATTATCTAGCTCTGCGACCATATCATCTACCCATGAGTCACGTTTCCAATCGTCACGGTTGTGTTCCCGTGGTGCACGTACGTTCTTGAAACGGTAGTTTCCCGTGGTGGCGTAGCATCCAGAACAAGCTGGCACGAGCGCACCTGTGTTGTCTCTGGACGCTGGACAAGTGTCTAACGCTTGAAGCGACCACGAGCGACACGGCATTTTAGAGGCCTTCGATAGTTTAAGCATGGTTATTCCTCCCGTATTAACCAGCGTACCCATCCAGAGTCCCAATCTGGATACACTGTATTCTGTGCGTATTTCACAGCGTCCACCCTCGTTGTGAACGTGTTGCCGTTAGATCGGTTCCCGGCTTTATCAAACAACCAAACTGTATACATAGTGTTACCCTCGTTTCGTGTGTTTCGTGTGTTTAATCGTGGACACCGTATAGATGCCCACTGTTAAACACAAGATCACTTATCGGTAATAGTACCAAATCCTACCTTGCGCTGTGGCTTGCGTAGGCTCACGTAGAGCGACCAATAGCCAGCGTCCAGCTTGTGGAAGCATGAGCCGCTGGCGTAGCCAATGGGCTTGCGCTTTTGTACCCGCTTGCGAATGATGACAGAACGACCGAATACTTTTGTGCGTGTTACGTTTTCCATGAGTATTACCCTCTTAATGGTTTAGGTTCCAAGTTAAGCCGGTTGGCTTACCAGTGAACCCAGAGTGTAACCCTAGGCCCACCAGTAATACAACCCCCTAGTAATAGTCTGCGTCGGTAGGCGTGTGTTCATCTTCGGGAATAGTGTCTATAGCGTCCCGTAATTCCTGCTCTGACATCTCAGCCTCAAACCACTTAATGTCACTAGCCTCAGCCTCTGAACCCCTACGAGCGCTGATGTCCAGATAGTAGATGTAACCATCATGATGTACGCCTGTGATCTCGTACCAATCTGCACGTAAACCCTGTGACTCAACAATAGCGTTCTCGTTAGCTTCAATCAAATCGAACATTTCCATAACAGTACCCTCTACATTAGTTAACTTACAGGCGAATAGTGCACCCCTGTTTATACCTTGTCAAGCGTTAATAATACTCAGTACCTAAATTTATTTTTGGTAATATTTGTGACCTGGTTTGTTTTATCTATTGACATCTTGCGCTGAGTATGCTTGCGGTGTGCCATAGGCACCTACACTAGTCCACACACTTTGTCAACACATATTTACTTGTGAATATTACCAGTGATAAAACACTTGACAACCCGTGTCAACTGTGGTAGGACTTCGGGCCCCGTGACTACCACAGTCTGCCCCGTGTGTCAACCCCTGATGCCTCGTGAATATTACCAATGTTTTTCCTTGCAATCGTGTCGGTCTTGTGTTAGACTGGGGTGGCCCTTTGTTTTGACACGGGGGGAGGGGGTTGACCTGTGTTAATTATAGTTGTACCCACCTCTGTTCATAAAAGAGTCAAATTAGCTAAAAAATAGGTAAAAAAGAGTGGTTTTAACTCGTGTACAACCTCCTGATTTACCTCGTGATTTACTCAGGCCGGGGCCACAAGTGTAAATACAGTGTCCCTAAGTATAACTTGTGACTTATTTACTATAAATAATGCTTGACTTTTGAGTAAAAATATGGTATAATATACAGTATATACTAGGTTGTACTTAGTTACACAGATGCGGGGCTTAGTTTACTACTAAACAGTTCGTATAGATCCCCTCATATGTTACAACCTAGGCAGGGGACTCATGCGAACTAGCGTTAAACACAAGGAAACAGGAGAATGTCGGAAAAAGACACCCTAGAACCTCAAGAAAACACCCTAGAAGCCCAAGCAGAGGCTAGAAAAGAGATAAATCTACGTAAGAGGTCTAGAGGTAGACCAAAAAAGAAAGAAATATCAGCTAAATCTAAGGGCGGCAGAGGGGTCCGTGGGCGTCCAAAGGGTGACGCCGCTATAATTAACGAGTACAAAGCTCGTATGCTAGCGAGTCCCAAGTCAGTTAGAGTCCTAGAGACGATATTTGAGGCCGCACTGGACCACGACCACAAGAACCAAGCGGCCGCGTGGAAGCTGGTGATGGACAGAATACTACCTGTAGGTGCGTTTGAGAAGGAGGTCACCAAAGATGGAGGCAGAAGTGCGATCCAGATTAATATCACTGGGGTTGGAGGCGCAACAGTTGATTCTAGCTATCCAGAGAGTAGCACAATCGAAGGTGAACTCGTTGATTGACGAGGCCGAAGGCCAATCTACCCTCTTCTTTGAGTACTTGAGGACCAAAGCATCTTGAAACACTTCACAGTAGACGAGTTCAACTGTCAACACACAGGTGAAAACAACATGGAGCCTGAGTTCATGGAAATGGTAGATGAACTGAGGGACAGATGTGGTTTCCCGTTTGTTATCACTAGCGGCTACAGGTCACCCCAGCACCCAATAGAAGCAAAGAAAGATGTACCCGGAACTCACGCGCAAGGCATAGCGGCAGACATAAAAATAACTAACTCTGCCCACCGGTACACGATAATAAGAGAGGCTTTGGCAATGGGTTTCGCTGGGATTGGCGTCGCTAGTGACTTTATTCACGTAGATACACGGGGTTCTGCTCCTGTGATTTGGACTTACTGATGCTGTACACAAGACATAGAACCCTTACAGATAATACAGAGCAATCAATACTAACAATTCCTAGTGGACACGTAGCCCACGTAAAGTACATTTTTATTGCTAACCACGGAGGTTCTACGAACCAAATAGACCTCTTCTGGGAAACAGGTGGAGTGCCTGATGTTTACATTTTTGATGGTACTTCCATTGGCGCTGGAAACAAAGAAATACTAGGGGACTCTGGTTCTGGTGTAATTTTTGTTTTATCTGAAAACGAAACATTAAAAGCACAAGCCAGTTCAGCAACAGGAAGCATAGAAGTTGTTGTAACTATAGACTTGTTACCACAGCCTCCTGTATTTGTAAACTTTAACGGTGCGTAAAAACCATGATTACATTCATAGGGGCTGATTGGTGTCCTGCGTGTAGGAGAACCAAGAAAACCCTAAAAGAACTCAACATGGAGTACAAGTACGTAGAGATGCCCCCCGGTCAAGCCGGTTGGGACTTAGTAGAAACAATGACAGGAAAGAGATCCATACCACAAGTATTCTACCACTTTGGTGGATCTAAAGACTTCACAGAAGCACTCAAGAGTTTACAGTTAGTTGACTGATCTAAACGTACAACTGCTACCGTGGCAACAAGAAGTCTACTCTGATCCTACTAGGTTTAAGGTAGTAGCCGCTGGGCGAAGGACAGGGAAGTCTCGCCTAGCCGCTTGGATGTTGATTATCAACGCCCTACAGTCCGACAAAGGACACGTTTTTTACGTTGCGCCCACGCAGGGACAAGCCCGTGACATCATGTGGCAGACTCTGTTGGAGCTAGGACACCCTGTTATATCTGGAAGTCACATCAACAACCTCCAGATCAGGCTGGTCAACGGGGCCACAATTAGTCTCAAGGGAGCCGACAGGCCAGAGACAATGCGTGGTGTGTCCTTGAAGTTTCTCGTGATGGACGAGTACGCAGACATGAAGCCTGACGTATGGGAACAGATCCTCCGTCCAGCACTGGCTGACCAAAAAGGTGAAGCACTGTTCATAGGTACGCCTATGGGCAGGAACCACTTCTACGAGTTGTACAAGTACGCAGAGTTAGGTGACGATGAGACTTACAGGGGCTGGCATTTCACCAGCTACGACAATCCA
>Ga0316201_10000548_pt1 | contig 21919 bp, 19 predicted proteins | sample CS6wburrow_MG_FD_204516 | JGI IMG/M metagenome (GOLD analysis project Ga0316201, IMG submission 204516) | Coastal sediment microbial communities from Delaware Bay, Delaware, United States - CS-6 worm burrow | ecosystem: Environmental > Aquatic > Marine > Coastal > Sediment | place: USA... | reverse complement strand
CAATTTAGTTGAAAATTCGGATGCTTACATAACTTACTTTATGGATGAGGTCATTGATTTGGAACAAAGAGAAGATATCAGTATCGCCTCATTTATACACCATTGGGAAAAGAAAAAGGAGAAACTCAGTATTGTAGCCCCGGAAAATTTAAATGCAGTGCAGATAATGACCATTCACAAAGCAAAGGGACTAGAGTTTCCAATTGTTATTTACCCTTTTGCCAATACCAAAATATATGATGAACTAGAACCGAAATTGTGGTTGCCTGTTGAGAATTTTGGAGAATTTAAAGAAGTCCTCATAAATAAGAAATCTGAAGTAGTTCATTACGGGGAAGTAGCCAGAACAATTTATGAGCAAGAGCAGCACAGACTCGAATTGGATGCATTTAACATCTTATATGTGGCACTTACAAGGGCAGTGGACAGGCTGGTTATAATCACTGAAATGCTTCTTAATTCTAAGAATGAATATAGATCGGATAATTACTCCGGATTATTTATACATTTTTTAAAAACTCAGGGAATTTGGGATGAAACTAAAACCAGGTATTCCTTTGGATCAACCGAAGACAAAGAGCCAGATCAACCTCTCCCTGAAGCCCAACCCAATATTCCTTTTATAGGTACTCAAAAGAATAATGCCAATTTCAATATCGTTACCAAATCCGATAATCTTTGGGACGTCAAAAGAGAGGAAGCAATTAAAAAAGGTAATGTAATACACTATATAATGGGACTTATTACAACCGAGAGTGATATTGAACCGGCAATTACGCATATGATCAGAAAAGGAGATCTTAAACCTGAGGAAATTCCTGAAATTAAAGAAATTGTGACTCAAATCATTTTGCATCCTAAACTAAAGTCATTTTATACATCAGAGAATACAGTTAAGAATGAAAGTGAAATTATAACCGAAAATGGCCTAATTTTGCGACCAGATCGCATGGTCTTTAACAAAAAGAGAGTAACAATAATTGATTATAAAACCGGTAAAAAAGCCCAAAAATATTACGAACAATTATACACCTACGCCGATGCGCTGAAAACTATGGGATATTTAGTTGAAAATAAGATAATCGTTTATATTGATAAAAAAATTACACCAGAATTCATTAGCTAACTATGTACGGAAAAATTAAAGAATATTTACAAGAAGAATTAAAGAGTATAAAAGAAGCCGGTCTCTATAAAGAAGAACGTATAATTACTTCAAAACAGGATGCAGTGATTATAGTTTCTGGCGGACAAGAGGTAATTAATTTTTGCGCAAACAATTATTTAGGCCTATCTGCTCATCCTGAAGTAATAAAAGCTGCTAAAGAAACCCTGGATACCCATGGCTTTGGAATGTCCTCAGTCCGGTTTATTTGCGGCACACAGGATATTCATAAGGAATTGGAACATAGAATTGCAAAATTTTATGGAACAGAAGACACCATATTATATGCGGCAGCTTTTGATGCTAATGGTGGACTATTTGAACCTTTATTGTCAGCTGAAGATGCAATTATTTCGGATGCTCTAAATCATGCCTCTATAATTGATGGTGTAAGACTGTGTAAGGCCAAGCGATATAGATATGCCAATAGTGATATGGTTGATCTGGAGACAAAATTAATTGAAGCCAATAAAGACAATGCCCGTTTTAAAATAATTGTTACGGATGGGGTATTTTCTATGGACGGATTATTGGCCCCTTTGGATAAAATTTGTGATCTGGCAGATAAATATGATGCCATGGTAATGATAGATGAATGCCATGCCACCGGGTTTATAGGTGAAACCGGAAGAGGCACTTTGGAGGAAAAGGGCGTCATGAACAGGATAGATATAATTACGGGGACATTAGGCAAAGCCTTAGGTGGGGCCATGGGGGGTTATACTACGGGTAAGAAAGAGATTGTTGATATGTTAAGACAACGATCTCGTCCTTATTTATTTTCAAATTCTCTTGCCCCTGCTATAGTTGGTGCTTCTATAAAAGTATTTGAAATGCTTGAAACAGATACTTCTTTGAGAGATAAACTCGAAAAAAACACAAAATATTTTAAACAAGGCATGCAAAAAGCCGGTTTTGATATCATTGATGGGGATTCAGCAATAGTTCCTGTAATGCTCTATGATGCGAAATTATCACAAAAAATGGCAAATATGTTGCTAGATAATGGTATCTATGTCATTGGTTTCTTTTACCCTGTGGTCCCTAAAGATAAGGCAAGAATACGAGTGCAATTATCTGCTGCTCATGAAATTGAGCATTTAGACAAAGCCATCAATGCATTTATAAAGGTTGGTAAAGAGTTAAAAATTATATGAATAGAGTTTTTTACTTATCAAAAGCCCTAAAAAAAATAGGAAATTGATTTTGTTAATAATTTTTAACAACTTACATTTGCAGCTAAATAAACACTTAAACTTAAAATTTTGAACATGAAACAGCTTAGCAGATTATTGGTTGTTGGCCTATTAGTATTGGCGTCTAACAACATACAAGCTCAAGATGAAGATAATCCTTGGCAAATTGGTTTTGGGGTTAACGCAGTTGACTTCTATCCAACAGGTGACGTAAGTTCCTTCGGAAATGAATTTTTCAATGCCAATGATCATTGGAACATTCTGCCTTCCATCTCTTATGTTGGACTTAGCCGCTACCTAGGTGATGGTATCTCCCTTGGCGTTAGAGGTTCTTTAAACCGTATCCAAAAAGTTGGAGACTTAGAAGTTGACGACTGGTCATACTACGGACTTGATGGAACCATAAAATACAATTTCTTAAAAAACACAACTATTGATCCTTTCGTTGAAATTGGCGGTGGTTATACTTGGGTTAGAGATATTGGAGCAGGTACTATTAATGGGGGTATTGGTGCAAATGTTTGGTTTAATGACAATATTGGTTTGACTCTTCAAACACAATACAAGCATTCATTTGAGGATTATTTGCTAAAGCATTTCCAGCATATGTTAGGTCTTTCCATAAAATTTGGTGGATCTGATACTGACGGCGATGGTATTTATGACAAAGATGATGCTTGCCCGGAAGTACCAGGTTTAGAAGCTTTCAATGGTTGTCCTGATTCTGATGGCGATGGTATTGAAGACAGCAAAGATGCTTGTCCTAACGAAGCTGGTCCTAAAGAATTGAATGGTTGCCCAGATGCTGATGGCGATGGTATTGCTGATAAAGATGATGCTTGTCCTAACGAAGCTGGATTAGCTGCTTTAGCCGGATGTCCTGATGCTGACGGCGATGGTATTGCCGATAAAGATGATCAGTGTCCTAACGAAGCAGGTCCTGCTGAAAACAACGGTTGCCCTTGGCCAGATAAAGATGGCGATGGTGTATTAGACAAAGATGATGTTTGTCCAGACGTACCTGGTACAGTTGCCAATAATGGTTGTCCTGAAGTTACTGAGGCCGTTCAAAAGACATTGTTAGACTATGCCAAAACTATATTGTTCGATACTGGCAAATCTTCAATAAAAGCAGAATCTGAAGAAGTTCTTAAAAACATCGTGGCTATACTAGCTGAATATAAAAACTCTAAGTTTACCATCGATGGCCATACAGATAGTGTAGGTAGTGCAGCACTGAATCAGAAACTTTCTGAAGAAAGAGCATACTCCGTCATGAATTACCTTATTGAAAATGGAGTTGCTTCAAGCAGATTGTCTGCTGCCGGTTATGGTGAAGACAGACCTATTGCAAGTAATAACACTAGACAAGGTAGAAGAACAAACCGTAGAGTTGAAATCAACTTGGTAAAATAATATTGTTCTGAACTTAATATAATAAAAAAAAGCTCCGCAAATGCGGGGCTTTTTTTATTTTTAGATATGCAGAGTTTTTTAAATCAGATTATTGAAGAATTGTGGAAAAAGAACGATTCATTGGATAATCTTGTTTTTGTACTCCCCGGTAAACGTGCCGGAACTTTTCTCAAAAATGGTATCTCCAAAATAGCAGGTAAAACAATTTTTGCCCCGGAAATCTATAGTATTGAATCATTTATTGAAATGATTTCCGGTCTTTCCTATGCAACCAGCACCCAACAATTATTTGAATTATATGGTGCCTATTTAAATACAGACAGTGAAGAAAAGGAAAGCTTTAATTCCTTTTCCAAATGGGGCCGGGTTCTATTGCAGGATTTCAACGAAATTGACCGGTATTTAGTCCCTCCTGATAAACTTTTTTCATACTTGTCAGTTATTCAGGAAATGAACCAATGGTATCTTAAACACAATAAAACTAAATTAATAGAAGATTATCTAAGCTTTTGGAATAATCTTGAAGAATTACACGCCGTCTTTAATAATAGGCTTTTAGAAAATGGTCTGGGTCATCAGGGATTGGTTTACAGGAAAGCTTGTTATAACTTATCCAATTACATTAATATTACTAAAAATAAAAAGCACATTTTTATTGGTTTTAATGCTTTGAACAAGGCAGAAGTCTATATAATTAAAGAATTCTTAAATGAAGGTAATGCAGATATTTATTGGGATATAGATATGTGTTTTCTGGAAGATAAAATACATGATGCCGGGTTTTTTATCAGACAATACCTAAAGGAATGGAACTACTTTAAAACCCATCCAATAAAAGGCTTTAGTGCTCATTACAGGAATACAAAAAATATCCAAATTACCGGAGTACCTAAAAAAATATCTCAGGCAAAATATGTTGGGGATTTAATTTCTAAACTAAATAGGAAGGATCCGCATCAAATTAAGAATACTGCAGTTGTGCTGGGGGATGAAACACTACTCAACCCCATATTAAACTCCCTCCCTCTTGAACTAAATAAGGTAAATATCACTATGGGGTATCCCTTAGGTAAAACCTCTTTCGCCGGCATGTTTAATCAGCTTTTCGATCTTTACATACAGCGAGATTCACGTGGTTGGTTTTATAAGACATTCATGTCATTTTTGGCACATCCTTATGTTCAGAAAATACTTTCCTCCGATGAGCTAAAAGTAGTTGCCAAAATAAAAACCGAAATAAATAATGGTAACTGGATTTATATAACTCCTGCCAAATTGAAATCGATCTTCCCTGAAAATTCAGACGGTTTGACATTGCTTTTTTCAGATGAAAATTATGACGCTTCACAATTTGTTGAAAAGGTAATTGCAATTATTGAACTGCTAAAAGTGAAATTTCAATTAGATGAAAACCATTTAGAATTGGAGTATTTATATCACTTTTATTCCATATTCAATGAGTTAAAATTACATTCTATAGAATATTCATTTTTAAGGGATTTAAAAGATTTGCAAAGTGTATTCAAGGATCTACTATCGACTGAAAAAGTAAACTTCAGGGGAGAACCTCTCGAAGGTTTGCAGATCATGGGGATGTTGGAAAGTAGAAATCTCGATTTTGAAACTGTCATAATTACATCTGTAAATGAAGGAATTCTCCCTGCCGGAAAGACCAATAATTCATTTATACCCTTCGATGTAAAAAGAGAATTTGGTTTGCCTGCCTATAAAGAGAAAGATGCGGTCTATACCTACCATTTTTACAGATTGTTACAACGCGCTAAAAACATCTATCTAATCTACAATACTGAGCCTGATGTTATAGAGGGAGGTGAGAAAAGCAGGTTTATTTCACAATTGCTTACAGATGAAAATCATCGGGAAAATATAGATGCAAAAATTGCGGTTCCTCAAATTAACGCTGTGCCCCATACCCCGGTGGTTATTGAAAAGGATGATGACATAATGAATAAAATAAGTGAGGTTTTAACAAAAGGCCTTTCCCCGTCTTCACTAACTAATTATATTAAGAATCCAATTAATTTCTATAAACAAAAGATTTTAAAACTAGAAGAAGTATTAGAAGTGGAAGAGACCATTGCTTCCAACACCTTCGGGACAGTTTTACACAAGGCCATGGAAGTTCTGTATAACCCATTCCTTGGTTCTTTTCTGACAGAGGAAAAATTAAAGGAACAACTACCTAAAATAAGAGCTGTTGTTAAAAGTGAACTTTCAAAAATTTATGCGGAAGAGGATATTATGAGGGGTAAAAATCTCATCGCCTTCAATGTTATTGTAGCTTATATTAACAACTTCATTTCAAAGGAAATTCAGGATATAAAACATCATAGTATCAAAATAAAAGCATTGGAAAATGAACTATCAATCAAAATTGATGTCCCGGGGATAGTGATTCCAGTAACTTTAAAGGGAACATTAGACAGAATTGATGAAAAAGATGGCATACTTAGAATACTTGATTATAAGACTGGAAACGTTATAAAATCTAATGTAGAAATAGTTTTATGGGATGAAATCATTGAAAATTATGACCGCAGTAAAGCATTTCAGTTACTATGTTATTCCTTTATATATCAAATTATGAATCCCATTGAGAAAATGAACGCCGGAATTATTTCCTTTAAAAATTTGAGTTCCGGGCCATTTTATTTTTCGACTAAAAATAGCAGGAATACTTCAAATAAGGATCTCAACATAACTAAGGAAACACATGAACTTTTTCAGAAACAGCTAATAAAACTAATTCAGGAAATTGCAGATCCGGCAATTCCGTTTATTGCCAAAGAAGACTAATCACTATTTTTTATCCGGTCTGCTGGGTCTTACTTCTATTTTACTGGGTAATGTCCTCGGATGCATTTTTAGCAGATCAGTTACCAGCTCACCTATATCCTCAGGTTGTATTTTCCAGGCATCTTTTAGGGTAGGTTCATTATTATTAAAATGTGTAGCTACTGAACCCGGCATAATTGTAGACACTTTAATATCATATTTTCGGAGGTCCAACATTGCCGCCTGGGTAAAACCAACAACACCAAACTTTGTAGCATTGTAACCGGCCGCCGTAGAGAAAAAATTGGTGCCGGCTAAACTTGCAATAGTTATATAATAGCCTTTTGATTTTTTTAGCGCTTCTACCGATGCTTTTAAAGTATGAAAAACTCCATTAAGGTTAGTATCAATCATTTGATGCCAGTCGGTTTCGGATAATTCATCAACCGGAGCAAAATGTCCAATCCCGGCATTGGCCACAACAACATCGACCTTTCCCCATTTTTGTATAATTTGTGCAATAGCGTTGTGCTCATCAGCAAGTTTTGTGACATCACTCATAAGGGCCAATACATTGGGTCCGGCTCCTAATTGTTCAATAGCAAGTTCTAAACCTGATTGGTTTCTGCCGCTTATTGCAACTTTCATACCTGAGTCCAGCAATTTCTTTGCTATACCAAATCCTATCCCTTTGGAGCCACCTGTGATATAGGCAACTTTGTCTTTTAAATCTGTCATATTAATTGAAATTTCTTTAATTAATTTTATAAAATAGCTAAGATATTCAAAAGCGCCGAACACTATAACAAAAACCCTCCTTACAATAATTTGAAGGAGGGTTTTGTGGAGAATACCGGAGTCGAACCGGTGACCTCTTGCATGCCATGCAAGCGCTCTAGCCAGCTGAGCTAATCCCCCGTCTTATAAGGAAGGGCAAAGGAACTACTTTTTGAATAAGTTTCAAAATCCTTCGAATAAAATTTATCTTCTAATCTTTCTTAACACTTAGAACCAAAACAGGAATGCGCACAGAGAACTCAGATTTAAGAATTGCATTTTTCTCCCACAAATTTTTGAAAAATCCACGTTTTCTTCTGAATACACAAAGTAAATCCGGATTTGTGGACTGAAAATGTTCTAAAACTCCTAAATAGGTAGTAGGATTCTCGGTAACCGTTAGACGAGAACACAAATCCATAAGAGAGGTATTTATTTTGAGATCTTCATCTGAATAACCGGGAGTCTTTACAAGAAGTAAATTTATTTTTGATTTAAATTTTTTCTTTATGAGTTTTAATGGCTCAAGGATTCTCCTTTGAGTTAAAATACCTGATTTAAATGCCGTTAGAATATTCTTAATTGGTTTAAAAATGGTCCCTCTTGGCACGATTAAAGTTGGAATATCTGTTCTTTTTACAATTCTCCCTGTTGTATGTCCCAGATATAATTCTTCTTTAATATCATTGCACCTGGGGGCAATAATAATAAGATCTATGCCAAGTTCCTTGTCAATTTCTTTTAGTCCGTCTATTATATCACCATTGTAGGTTGCAATCTTCATCTCAATTCCCTTGGAATCTACTTTTTCAATAACTTCCTTAACATGCTTCTTACTACTTTCCGCCACTTTCTCGGATATATTTTTTAATTCTCCTGCACGTGCTTTAGCTGAAAATACTTCCATGACATATATTCTTGAAGAAAATTGCGCAGCAAAGTCCACGGCATATTGTAAAGTCTCATGAGCATTTGGGGAGGTTCCTATGGGTACCAATATGTTCTTCATAAGGTTTGGTATTATTAATTTAAATTTACAACTTAATTGATGAATTATTCATGATTAGATGCGCAAAGATACAGGAAATCCCGGAAATTCTTGGGCTTACCAAAGCCTGTGCAAAACAAATGGAAAAAATCGGGATATTTCAATGGAATGAAGAATACCCTTCCAAAGAAGCTTTTGAAAAAGATATTTCCAGAAAAGAATTATTTGTGCTTAAATCAAAGAATAATATTATTGGCTGCATAACCATTACACCAATTATGGATGTGGAATATATCCCTGTAAAATGGCTTACGCCCAACAAAAATAACATCTATATTCACAGGCTTGCCGTAAAACCAGAATATCAGGGGAAGGGTCATGCACAACAGTTAATGGATTTTGCTGAAAATTATGCCCGTGATAACGGGTATATCTCCATACGATTAGATACATTTAGCCAAAATAAAAGGAATCAAAAATTTTATGAGCAACGAGACTATCAAAAGCTTGAAAATATCTATTTCCCCAAACAAAGTGATTATCCGTTCTTCTGTTATGAACTTGTTTTGTAATCCATCCTATTTTTGAAAACAGTTGTAAGTCTCAAAACAATTAATAGCCTGGCCATTCCTGCTACTATAGCTGGGATTGCCGAACCAGTTTTATCTATTACTGATACTGCTATTGTTGGTAATATTCAAACATACGGTCTGGAGTCACTTGCTGCAGTTGGGATTGTTGGTTCCTTCTTATCCATGCTGATTTGGATACTTGGTCAAACCAGAAGTGCAATATCAGCAATAATCTCCCAATATTTAGGCGCAGGAAAGCTAGATGATGTTAAGAATTTACCTGCCCAGGCAATATTCTTTAATGTAGCACTCAGTGTTTTAGTTCTGCTCTCCACCATCTTTATTGTAGAGGAGATTTTTGAATTATTAAATGCCTCTGGGAAAATATTAGAATTCTGTATTACGTATTACTCTATTCGTGTTTGGGGCTTTCCTTTAACACTTTTCGTATTTGCGGTTATGGGAATTTTCAGAGGATTGCAAAACACATTTTGGCCTATGCTCATAGCAATTACAGGGGCATTTTTAAACATCATATTAGACTTTATACTGGTTTATGGAGTATCCGATATAATTCCTGCCTTAAACCTGGAGGGGGCTGCATGGGCAAGCCTTATTTCACAAGGGGTTATGGCTATAATGGCATTTGTTCTCCTACAGTTAAAAACCAATATAAATCTAATTCCCAGATTTCCGATACACAAGGAGTTGGGGCGCCTGGCAGTAATGAGTTTTAATCTTTTTATCCGTGCGATTGCACTTAATATTGCACTTTTACTTGCTGTCCGAGAAGCAGCAGCGCTGGGCGATAGATATATAGGAGCACATACGATAGCTATAAATCTTTGGCTTTTTGCTGCTTTTTTTATAGACGGCTATGGTGCTGCCGGTAATATAATGGGTGGTAAATTACTTGGAGCCAAAGATTATAATACCTTATGGAAATTGGCCCAAAAAATCTCGTTATATGGAGGAATGGTAAGTTTATTTTTAATGATTAACGGTTTTTTATTCTACAAACCAATTGGGCGCCTTTTTTCCAATGATCCTATTGTTCTGCAGTCTTTCTATTCAATTTTCTTTATCCTTATCCTGGGATTACCTATGAATTCCATAGCCTTTGTTTTTGATGGATTGTTCAAAGGTTTAGGTGAAATGAAATTTCTCAGAAATGTTCTGTTGACAGCTACTTTTTTAGGTTTTATTCCATTATTATATATAAGTAAAGTCTTCGGTTTTGGTCTAGCAGGAATTTGGATTGCGCTAGCAATGTGGATGGTTATCAGAGGTGGTGCCCTAGTATGGAAGTTCCGTAGAAAATTTCGCCCACTATTACAAAAGGTTTAATTTTACAAAAAAACAATTCAAATGGGCACGAACAGACCCGCAGGAAGTCTTTATACCAAAATTGAAAACGGAACGGCCACCATAGAATTTGGCCATCCCGCTAGTAATTCGTTTGTTACAGAACTTCTGGTCAGATTAACTGATGAACTTATAAAAGTTTCCTCCAATAAGGATGTCTCATTAGTGGTATTAAAATCTGAAGGAGAAAGGGCTTTTTGCGCAGGGGCCTCTTTTGATGAATTGCTTGCCATCTCTAACCCGGAAGAAGGAACAAAGTTTTTTAGTGGTTTTGCTAATGTAATCAATGCCATGCGAGAATGTGCCCAACCAATTATTGGTAGAGTTCAGGGGAAAGCTGTGGGTGGCGGAGTTGGCCTTATCGCCGCATGCGACTATGTCTTTGCTTCTGAAGCCGCCGCTGTAAGGCTTTCCGAACTATCTATAGGAATAGCACCTCTGGTCATAGCACCTGCTGTCCAGCGTAAAATTGGAATAGCCGGTTTTACAGAATTGGCAATGTCACCTAAAGAATGGAAAAATGCTTATTGGGCTCGGGAAAAAGGACTCTATTCTAAGGTTTTTAATACCATAAAAGAAATGGACAAAGAGTTAGATTATTTTATTTCGGCAATGGCATCTTATAGTCCAGAAGCCTTAAGAGCTATTAAAAAGATTCTATGGGAAGATACCACATCCTGGAACCAATTATTGGTGAAAAGAGCTGAGGTTTCAGGTAAATTAGCGCTCATGCCAGCCAGTAAGTCAATATTAAACAGCCTAAGAAAGTAAGATTATGAAATTATTAGAATTGCTTAATGGTGATCTCCTTTTTCCGATGCTGGCCCTTTTGGTCGTAGCCATCTATCTTTATAATAGAATTAAAAACAGGAGAAAATTTAAAAAATAGGGTTACTTACTGCAATAATAATTACTAATACCCATTACTCCTCTATAAAGATTTAATACATATAAAGCATATAATGAAAGGCAGACATAAAATAAGAATCACCAAACAGTTCACTTTTGAAACCGGACATGCACTTTATGGATACGATGGCAAATGTAGAAATGTTCATGGTCATAGTTACAAACTTTCAGTAACTGTAATTGGCGTACCCATTATTGATACCTCCAATGTGAAACTTGGTATGGTTATAGATTTTAGTGACCTAAAAAAAATAGTCAAAGAAGAAATTGTGGAACCTTTTGATCATGCTACGGTTTTTAATAAAAATACGCCTCATTTGGAATTAGCCAATGAGTTAAAAGATCGTGGACATAAAGTAATATTAGCAGATTATCAGCCAACAAGTGAAAATATGGTCATAGATTTCGCTTCTAAAATTAAAGCCCGCTTGCCTGAAGAAATACAGTTAGAATCAATTAAACTTCGCGAAACAGAAACTGCCTATGCAGAATGGTACGCCAGTGATAACTAGGTTCCTTTATGTATATTTACACTAAATGAAAAGCATCTCTGTCCCAATAGGTAAAAAGGTATATTTTGCCAGCGATAACCATTTAGGTGCTCCAACACAGGAATTAAGTCTTCCCAGGGAAAAGAAATTTGTAGCATGGCTTGATGCAGTGAAGGGTAATGCTGCGGCGATTTTCTTGCTGGGCGATTTATTCGACTTCTGGTTTGAGTATAAAACCGTTGTTCCCAAAGGATTTACACGAACGTTGGGTAAACTAGCGGAAATTACAGATTCAGGCATTCCGATATACTACTTTGTCGGCAATCATGATCTCTGGATGAACGGGTATTTTGAAAAAGAACTCAACATCCCTGTTTTCCATAAACCTCAACATTTCAAAATCAATAATACTACCTTTTTTATTGGTCACGGAGATGGATTAGGGCCTGGGGATAAAGGATATAAGCGAATGAAAAAACTTTTTACTAATCGTCTGGCTCAATGGTGCTTCCGTTGGTTACATCCTGATTTGGGAGTAAGGCTGGCACAATATTTCTCCATTAATAACAAACTAATTTCCGGAGAAGAAGATATTCACTTTCTGGGAGAAGATAAAGAATGGCTCGTCCAATATTCCAAGAGAAAATTAAAAGAAAAACACACTGATTACTTCATATTCGGTCACAGGCATTTACCTCTTGAAATCTCACTAAGTGAATCATCTTCCTACATCAACCTCGGTGACTGGATTTCTTATTATACTTATGGTGAATTCGATGGTACACACTTCTCGCTGGAAACTTTTGGAGGGTAAATTATGTTATCTTAAATCCTTGATTTTTAATTGTAAGCTTACCGTACCATTCCAATGATTTTCCTCCAGAGAGAAAACTGCGCTAAATGGGTTTCCATTTTGCACAACCGAAAGTTTACTTCCTAAGTTAAATCCTATAGCCCCTACCTTGCCTGTACTATTTTGAGATACGGAAAGTTTAAGATGTTTATTGCCCTCTCCAACTCCTTTGGCATATCCGGTTTCCCTGAGATTTTCCGACATAAATACAGGTGTCATATTACCGGGGCCAAAAGGTGCAAATTGATGTATTATACGCAAGAGTTTCGGACTTATCTGATCTAAATTCAATTTTGCATCAATAATGATCTCCGGGGTTAAGAGATTTGGATCTATAGTTTCTGCAACTACGCTTTCAAATTGCGCCTTAAATATTTCATATTGTTCTTCAACCAAAGTAAGCCCCGCCGCATATTTATGCCCACCAAACTGTTCAATAGAGTCTGCACATCTTTCTAAGGCATTGTAAACATCAAAACCCTTGACAGACCTTGCTGATGCTGCAAGTTTCTCTCCGCTTTTGGTGAAAACTAAAGTAGGCCTGTAATACGTTTCAGTAAGTCTGGAAGCAACTATTCCAATAACCCCTTTATGCCAGGAATCTTTATAAACTACAGAAGTAAATCTATTCTCCTCCTTATTTTGAAGGATCATAGCAAGCGCCTCATCCGTGATCTCCTTGTCCAATCCCTTTCTGTCAGTATTAAATTCTTCGATGTCTGAAGCATATTTAACTGCCTGCTCCATATTTTGCTCTGTTAATAAATTAACGGCATATTGCCCATGTTTCATCCGTCCTGCTGCATTTATTCTTGGAGCAATTATAAAAACAACATCTCTTATGGTGAGTTTTTTCTTTTGGAGGTTATTAATTATTGCTTTAAATCCAATTCTTGGCGCTGTATTAATTACTTCAAGCCCAAAATAAGCCAATACCCTGTTTTCTCCTGTAATTGGCACAATATCGGCCCCAATAGCTGTAGCTACAAGATCAAGATATGGTATGAGATTATCAAAGCTATCCTCTCTATTGAAGTTTATAGCTTGTATAAGTTTAAAACCAATACCGCATCCACATAATTCATCATAAGGATAGGTGCAATCCTCTCTTTTTGGATCCAAGACGGCGACTGCATCAGGAATATTTTCTCCAGGTCGGTGGTGGTCACAAATGATAAAATCAATTCCCTTTTCACTTGCATAGGCTACCTTTTCTATGGCTTTTATGCCGCAATCCAATGCTATAATAAGCGTAAAACCATTGTCCTCTGCAAAGTCAATCCCTGTATATGATATGCCATAACCTTCACTGTACCTGTCCGGAATATAAGTTGCCACATTTGGATATAGCGTCAGTAAATAAGATGATAGTAAGGCTACAGCCGTGGTTCCGTCAACATCATAATCACCGTAAACTAATATGTTTTCATTTGCCTGTATTGCATTTTCTATACGCTTCACGGCAAATTCCATATCCTTCATGAGAAATGGGTCATGGAGGTCGGAGAGTTGTGGTCTAAAGAATTTTTTTGCTTCTTCATAAGAAGTGACACCGCGTTGCAGCAATAATTGTGCTATCAGCCTATCTACATTAAGTATTTTGGCCAAAGCTATTATTTGCTCCTCATCATGTTTCGGTTTTAATGTCCAGCGCATTGTTCTGCTTAATCAGTGTACTGTAAGATAAGATGAATTCATGCATCTTAAATGCAGGAATAGCAATTTTATTTTTAATTTTAATCAGAATATGACCCCCTTAGAACGGGTATCAATTATTAAGGAATATTGTTTCAATTTTTAACTTAGCAAACTTCCTGAACATTTCCATTACTCCACAATATTTTTCAACCGAAAGATCCACAGCTCGTTGTAATTTTTTTTCGTTGAGGTTATTTCCCTTAAAGTGATACTCAATAGTAAGAGCGTCGTAATATTTGGGATGCTCATCTGTAAGGTTGGCAGAAATGTCTATTCTGAATTCATCCACATCGAGCTTCATTTTTTTAATTAGCATAGCAACATCAAGACCAGAACACCCGGCCAAAGCAGATAACATAAGTGCTTTAGGCTTTAGCCCTTTTCCTTCGCCACCGGCATCAGGACCGGCATCTATTATTAAATTTAATCCGGAAGGATTACTACTCTCAAAGGCCATATTGCCCAGCCATTTGGTTGTAATTAGATTTGTTGTGCTCATAATTTTTCGTTTCTTGTGGAATACAAAAATACTATCGCTATGCCACTTGTACAACCTCTGGATCCCAATCATGATCCGCAAACCAAAAAATTGGCAGAATTTTTCAATGAAACCCTTGGTTTTTGCCCAAATTCTGTACTCACTATGCAACATAGGCCGGCAATTTCTAAGGCATTTATCAACCTAAACAAGGCAGTTATGACCAATGAAGGAAGGGTAACCTCTGCCCTTAAACGAATGATTGCATGGGTTAGTAGTAATGCTTCAGGTTGTCGGTATTGCCAGGCCCATGCTATACGTGCCGCAGAACGCTACGGTGCAGAACAGGATAAATTGAATAATATTTGGGAGTACAGAACCCATGCTACATTTTCCGAAGCTGAACGCGCTGCTCTCGATTTTTCACTGGCCGCTTCACAGATTCCCAATGCTGTTGATGAAAAAATCAAAGAACAATTGTACAAATATTGGAATGAAGGTGAAATTGTTGAAATGTTAGGGGTAATTTCACTTTTTGGTTATCTAAACCGCTGGAACGATTCCATGGGAACAACGATTGAGAATGGCGCTGTTGAAAGCGGTGAGCTCTATTTGGGCAAATATGGATGGGAAAAGGGAAAACATAAATAAGTTGTCTTTCACATAGCAAATTTGATTTTATTTTAAGGGGATCCCCAGAATTTTATGGCTATTTTTTTCCTGCCACAACAATAACCAATTCTCCTTTTGGGGGTATCTTTTCAAAATGCGCCAGGAGTTCCGATGTTGTCCCTCTAAGGGTTTCTTCATACATCTTGGTAAGTTCTCTGGAAACCGAAATTGGTCTGCCAGGGCCAAAATAGGTTACAAATTGCGATAGCGTTTTTAGAAGCTTATGCGGTGACTCATAGAAAACCATAGTTCGGGATTCTTCTGCCAAAGTTTCCAGTCTGGTTTGTCTGCCTTTTTTTAGCGGCAGGAAGCCTTCAAAGACAAAACGGTCGTTGGGAAGTCCACTTATTACGAGAGCCGGAACAAAAGCAGTCGCTCCAGGCAGACATTCAATTTCAATACCCTGTTCTACACAAGCCCTGCTCAGTAAAAAACCCGGATCGGAAATAGCGGGAGTACCGGCATCAGAAATCAATGCAATTTGTTCTCCACTTTTAAGTCTTTGCAAAATACCATCTATCGTTTTATGTTCATTGTGCATATGATGGCTTTGCATTGGAGTATTAATATTGTAGCGTTGTAAAAGCTTTTTACTCGTTCGGGTATCTTCAGCCAGTATGAGGTTTACTTCCTTTAGAACTTTTATCGCCCTTAAAGTAATATCCTCCAAATTTCCAATTGGTGTTGGAACAATAAATAACTTGCCTGTCAGCACTAATTTAAGATCTTAGCTTATTTTGTGGAATATGAGCAATATAAATTCCTCATAATCAAACTTAACCCAGTATTAGATATTATGAGAATCTACGTTCTATAAGAGCAAGAAATCTGGTTTCATATTCTTCTTTTCCTGACCATTTATTGTAATCTGGCTTAACCATATTTTCAATAAAGGCTATAGAACGTTCATGAGAATCAATGGTGTTCAATTGGGAGATTACTCGGTTGAAATCTTCGGTGCTATTATTAAAAAGATGTTTAACAAAAGCGAGCCTGTCGTTTAACCCCACAGTTATTTCCTTGTTAGAAAGTTTCTCATTCAACGATTTGGGCGTAGAAACTTCTTTTATTTCCTTAGATATATGTGCTGAGGTTTTATTATTATCAGCCTTGGCAATCTGAGGTTTTGCTACAAATTCTGCAAATAGTCTATCATTATCCTCACTATTCGGCATTTCAGATACCATACCTTTAATGGTGTCAATTCCCTGAGTAATAATATCTTCTTCGTGCGGGTTATTTTCAGGAACGAGTTTATTTTCATTCATTACCGCATTGGCCATTTTTTCAAACCGTGACGCCAGAACATTTTTTGATACGTCAATTTCAATATCGTTTAGCTTTTCATCAATAAACTTTAGAACAGCCAATTTCTCATACAGACTTCTCGCAGCTTCATACAACTGCGGTATCTCCATCTCCTCAAGACTCTTTGATGTAATAATATCTGTAGACATCTTGATTAATTCCTCTTTCAGTTTTCGCTTCATTTCTTTTTATTTAGACTAAACAGTAAAGGTCTATCTTTTTTAATACTTTTATATTTCGTTAACATAGATAAGGGAATAAATCCCTTACTATGGATTAAAATTACAAAATGTTTCTCGAAAACACTGTTAATCATAAGGAACAATTCGGTTGGATAGAGGTTATCTGTGGCTCAATGTTTTCTGGGAAAACGGAAGAATTGATTCGCAGACTTAAACGCGCCCAGTTTGCGAAACAAAAAGTAGAAATTTTTAAGCCAATTGTAGACACCAGATATCATATAGAGAAGGTAATCTCTCATGATGAAAATGAAATTCGTTCCACGCCAGTTCCCGCGGCAGCAAATATCCGACTTCTGGCAGACGACTGCGATGTGGTAGGGATAGATGAAGCTCAGTTCTTTGATGATGAAATTGTGACAGTTTGCAATGATTTGGCGAATATGGGCATACGTGTTGTTGTTGCCGGCTTAGATATGGATTTTAAAGGGAATCCTTTCGGACCAATGCCTGCTTTAATGGCCACTGCGGAATACGTAACCAAAGTTCATGCTATCTGTACACGCACAGGCAATCTGGCCAATTATAGTTATAGAAAATCTAACAATGATAAATTGGTCCTGCTGGGTGAAACAGAAGAGTATGAACCCTTAAGTCGTGCGGCTTTTTACAAGGCTATGCTTAAAGAAAAAATTAATAAAATGACCGTAGAAGCTGAGGTAATAAAACAAGCAAAAAAGGATGCCAATGCCAAGAGCTAAGGAAACTACATTGGAATTGGATCTGGTAGCTTTAGAACATAATTACAATTATATAAGAACCAAGTTACGTCCTTCAACCATGTTCCTGGCAGTTGTAAAGGCTTTTGCCTACGGAAGTGATTCTGTCATCATTGCAAAAAAACTGGAGAAACTGGGTGTAGATTATTTAGCGGTAGCTTATGCCCGCGAAGGCATGGTTTTAAGGGAGGCCGGGATAAATACCCCTATTCTTGTTTTACATGCACAGCCTCCCAATTATTCTATGGTTATAAAATATTGCCTGGAACCAAGTATATATTCCCCTAGAGTACTTGGTGAATTCCTGAAAGCCTCTAAGGCCGAGAAACAAAAAGCTTATCCTGTACATTTAAAATTCAATACAGGCCTCAACAGACTTGGGTTTTGGGAAAATGATATTGACTATATCGCAGATGCGCTCACTAATAGAGAAGAATTGAAAATAAAATCAATATTTTCTCATTTGGCCGCCTCTGAAGACAAATCTGAAGAAACATTTAGTAATCATCAAATAAATTCCTTTGTAAAGATTGCCAGGGAATTTACTTCCAAATTAAGAGTTAGTCCATTTATGCATATTTTAAATACCTCCGGGATATTGAATTATCCTGAAGCACAATTTCAGATGGTACGAAGTGGCATAGGTCTTTATGGATACGGAAATGAAGCCGGGTATGACGCTGAGTTGCTGCCTGTGGCGACGCTAAAAACTGTAATCTCCCAGATACACAATATAGAACCAAATGAGAGCGTAGGTTACAACAGGGCTTTTAAGGCTGAGGGATACAAAAAAACCGCAACTCTGCCTCTTGGTCACGCCGATGGAATAGGCAGACAATACGGAAACGGAAAAGCTTCGGTTCTAGTCAATGGCAAGGAGGCACCAATTATTGGTAATGTTTGCATGGATATGATCATGATTGATATATCAGATATTGAATGCAGCGAAGGTGATGAAGTTATAGTATTTGGAAAAGGGCATTCAGCAGAGACTTTTGCAGCTGGAGCAAGCACCATTTCTTATGAAGTTTTAACTGGTATTTCTCAAAGAGTTAAAAGGGTTATTATAGGAGCTTGACAGTCTATTTAGCATATTGTTAAGAATAGTTATTTTGATTATCTTTCAAGTGCATTTATTATCTAACCATTTAAAAACAAATAACATGTTAAAAGAATTTAAGAATTTTATTATGACCGGCAATGTAATTGATTTTGCAGTTGCTGTAATTATGGCCGGGGCCATCGGCCTTGTGATCAATGGCTTCGTAGCTGACATTATTATGCCAGTAGTAGGGGAATTTGCCGGAGGTGTAGATTTTGCCAATTTAAAATATATACTCACAGAGGCTTCAGGGGTTGAAGGAGAATCGGGCTATGTAGCTGAAAATGCAATTAGATGGGGTGCATGGGTAAATACCATTGTGAATCTCCTTATTGTAGGATTTGTAATGTTTATTATTGTTAAGGCTTACAATAAAACAAAAACGCCACCACCACCGCCGGCACCTTCAGGACCAAGTCAGGAAGAGCTTTTAACACAAATTAGAGATTTACTGAAAAAATAAATAGAAATAAAACTTCCTTTTTCAGGAGTTACCGCTGCATTACTAAACTAACTTAAAGGCCACCATTTAGCTTTCGCAAACTGAATCGGTGGCCATTTTTTTATAATTTGTTCATATTATAACAAATTGTTATATTTTTATAATTCTAATAAAAAGTCTTGTTCTTCAACGCTGGTTACAATACCTTTGAACACTAAATTGTAAAAACATGAAGGTAGCTGTTGTCGGCGCAACCGGTATGGTTGGTAAAGTAATGCTTAAAGTACTCAAGGAGCGAGATTTTCCAATAACTGAATTGTTATTGGTAGCCTCCGAGCGATCTGTTGGTACAAAGATGACCTATAATGGGCAATCAATTAGCGTAATAGGCCTTGAGGATGCCGTTTCTGCGCGTCCCGATCTGGCTATTTTTTCTGCCGGAGGAGATACATCATTAACATGGGCGCCAAAATTTGCTGCAGTGGGTACCACTGTAATTGATAACTCTTCTGCTTGGCGTATGGATCCTGAAAAAAAGTTGGTAGTTCCGGAAATCAATGCAAATACACTAACAAAATCAGATAAGATAATTGCCAATCCAAATTGTTCAACAATCCAGCTTGTTATGGTACTGGCACCCCTGCATGCAAAATATAAAATGAAACGCGTGGTAGTCTCAACGTATCAATCTGTTTCAGGAACTGGAGTTAAAGCTGTAAAGCAATTGGAGAATGAAATGGCAGGAATTCAAGGTGAAATGGCATATCCATATCCTATCAATAGGAATGCTCTACCTCATTGCGACACTTTTATGGACAATGGATATACGAAGGAAGAAATGAAATTGGCCAGGGAGCCTCAGAAGATACTAGACGACCGTACATTTTCCATCTCAGCAACCGCTGTACGCATTCCTACCTCAGGAGGTCATTCTGAATCGGTTAATGTTGAATTTGAATCTGACTTTGAACTAAATGAGGTGAGACAAATTCTTAATAATACTCCGGGGGTTGTTGTCCAGGACAATCCGGATACCAACACCTACCCAATGCCGGTTTATGCCCATGATAAAGACGATGTTTTTGTGGGACGAATACGAAGAGATGAAACACAGCGAAATACCTTAAATATGTGGATTGTTGCGGATAATCTCAGAAAGGGTGCAGCTACCAATGCAATTCAAATAGCAGAATACCTGGTGCAAAAAGAACTCATCTGATAGTACTATCATAAAAACTGTTAAAACCTTTAGGTACATCGGTGCTTAAAGGTTTTTTTATGGTATTTTTGAACATCAAAAACTCAGCTACAATGAAAAATATTGGGACATTATTACTTCTTATTTTGATTAACCTTTCTTGCCAGAATTCAGAAAAAAAAGATACCATTACCGTGAATTATCCATTGACTAAAAAAGTAGATACTGTTGATAACTATTTTGGGCATACCGTTGAGGATCCTTTCCGATGGTTAGAAGACGACCGAAGCGAAGAAACGGAAAAATGGGTAAAAGAAGAGAACGCTGTTACTTTTGGGTATTTGGAGAAAATACCGTTCAGGAAAGATCTAAAAAACAGGTTAGAACAACTTTGGAACTACGAGAAACTCAGTACTCCTTTCAATGAAGGTGATTACACCTATTTTTACAAGAACGACGGGCTCCAAAACCAATATGTACTATACCGTCAAAAAGAGGATCAGGAAGCTGAAGTTTTTTTAGATCCCAATAGTTTTTCAGAGGACGGAACTACCTCCCTCATGGGGCTGAGTTTTACAAAAGATGGATCTTTGGCTGCCTACGCCATTTCCGAGGGAGGAAGCGACTGGAGAAAGGTAATTGTAATGGAGGCCGAAAATAAAACTATTGTTGAGGATACTCTGATTGATGTAAAGTTTAGTGGACTATCCTGGTACAAGAATGAAGGTTTATATTATTCAAGTTATGACAAACCTGAAGGAAGTGAACTCTCTGCCAAGACAGATCAACACAAACTTTATTACCATAAGTTGGGCACTCCGCAAAGTGCAGATGAATTAATTTTTGGAGGTACTCCTGATCAAAAACATAGGTATGTAGGTGCAAATGTGACAGAGGATAATAATTACCTTCTTATTTCAGCCGCAAATTCTACTGCAGGAAATAAGCTTTATTTAAAAGATTTAACAAAGCCGGATAATGAGCTCATAACAATTTTAGATCATGAAGATTCAGATACCAACATTATTGAAAATGTGGGTTCAAAGCTATACTTTGTTACCAATTTAGATGCACCGAATAAGAAGATCATTGCTGTAAATGCTTCAGACCCGGGTCCGGCAAACTGGGAAGATATTATACCTGAAACAGAGCATGTTCTTAGTCCCAATACCGGTGGGGGTTACTTTTTTGCAGAATATATGGTTGATGCTATCTCCAAAGTTTTGCAATATGATTACAACGGTAAGCTAATCCGAGAAATAAAACTGCCTGGTATTGGCAGCGCAAATGGCTTTGGTGGTAAAAAAGAAGAAAAGGAATTTTACTTCTCTTTTACCAATTACAATACTCCAGGTTCATCTTATAAATACAATGTGGAAACGGGTAGGTATGTTCCCTATTGGAAACCAGAAATTGATTTTAATCCGGACGATTATGAGTCTAAACAGGTTTTCTATTCCTCTAAAGACGGAACAAAAATCCCAATGATTATAACTTATAAAAAAGGACTGGAACTTAATTCTAAAAACCCAACC
>Ga0316201_10000547_pt1 | contig 21931 bp, 19 predicted proteins | sample CS6wburrow_MG_FD_204516 | JGI IMG/M metagenome (GOLD analysis project Ga0316201, IMG submission 204516) | Coastal sediment microbial communities from Delaware Bay, Delaware, United States - CS-6 worm burrow | ecosystem: Environmental > Aquatic > Marine > Coastal > Sediment | place: USA... | reverse complement strand
TCCTGCTCAGTGAGCGCACCGGAAATACAACCACTCCACAGCTCGGCATCATGCCGCATCGCCTCGGGTACTGGCTCGTCGCTGACAATATCGGAAATCACTGCACGCCCTCCACGCCTGAGTACACGAAAGAGTTCCTGAAAGAGCTTTGGCTTGTGTTCCGGTTCGACAAGATTCAGGACACAGTTCGAAACCACCACATCGATCGAATCACTGGCAACCAGCGGTTGCTTTATACGCAGTTCCTCGGCGATCTCATCAAGTTTTAAAAAGTCCGCCGCACTTGCCACCGGATGCGCTTTCAATGCTGCTTCCATTAGGTTGAGATCGAGGCCGAGATCCTGAATCCGCCCTTTGCGGAACTCCACATTTCCATAGCCAATCCTCTCCGCAACAAGCGGCGCATTTCGGTTTGCCACCTCCAGCATATCGTCCGTCATATCCACGCCAATCACCTTACCGGTCGCACCAACCACTTGAGCAGCAATAAAACAAATCTTACCAGTACCCGAGCCAAGGTCCAAAACCGTCTCCCCCGATCGCACCCACTTCGAGGGATCGCCACAGCCGTAATCCTTCTCGATCACCTCCTCTGGAATCACCTCCAGATACTTTCGATCGTACTCGACCGGACAGCACAGAGCCGCCTCTTGTTTCTTAGCCGCATCGGCATAGCGTTTTTCGACGGAAGATCGGGTGTTCATAGATTTAGCAAGTGGTTGATAATGAGTAATCGCTAACAAGGGAGTATCCGCGGTGAAAATTTATTTCCGATTGGGATAATATTCACGGTAGAGTTCTTGGCTGAGTTGCTGGGCTGCATCGCGACTCTTCAGTCGGGCGAAACGATAGCGGGCGACTAAGCGCATGATCAACCGAAAGCGAGCCAACCACTCAGAGGGGTTCCACTTACGATGACACACACGACATGCCTGATTAAGATAAATAAAACCGCCGCACTCCCGAGTCCGCCAACTCGATTCCACATCTTCCATTAAGGGCTGTTTCGGCATTAGCTCATATTCGAGCGCCGTCTCCCGATGAAAAAACTGAACCTGATCACCAAAAGCAGTTCGCGTGAAAAGTGCCCGCAAGTCGTTGAGCAGCTCAATCGGCAACAACTCCGGATTATTATCCTCAAAACGTTGCCCCAATGCACCCCCGATCACAGTTGGATCGGATCGTACGGCTCGGAGCAAATTCTCAATCGCATCCGGACGGAGCTCGGCATCAGCGTGAAGCACGAGGACCCAATCCGCAGAGACGGCCTCTATTCCGGCAGCGATTTGCTGTCCGCGACCCAGCTCCGACTCAATCACACGAACTGGTAAATCAGCTCTCTGGGCGAGATCAACCGTCCCATCGGTCGAGCCCGCATCGACGATCACCACTTCTAACGGCGCTGTCGACTGTGCCCTCAAACTCTCCAGCGCGATGGGCAGTTGCTTGATTACATTATGCGAAGGAATCACCACCGCGACCGTTCCCTCTAACCCAGCACTTCGCGCCATTGGTGCGACTACACGCCCTCGCGTACTCCAAAGTTCATAAAGCAGCGCGACAAAAAACGGGCCCCAAAAGACAACCTGCTGCGGGACAGAAAGCCCCCAATCAGGATTCATCCACACATAGAAATAAACACCCCCAGTGAGTGAGAACGTCAACCAAGGTAGGCTCGGGCGCAAACAGACAAAGGGAAGGATCCAAGCCAGATACCAAAAGTGAACCGTCGGTGAAAGTACGATTAAGCTGCCAAGAATCCACCGGATATGTGCATCCACAGGTGCTCGTTCACGCCAGAACCAGCGCCAGAGCACAACTGCGGCAAGCACCAACATGACAAGTCCGCTGCAAATCGAGCGCGGCAGTTCCAAACCACGTAAGAGCAGATCATAGATCGGGCCATTAAAACTACGCGTGCCGCCAAACTCGAAAAGTCCTGCAAACAATGCGGGCAACGATTCCCAGAAAAACAATGCGGGAAGCAGAAGCATCGCGATGGAAATTAACCCCGACGCAAATAGACGCTTGCCCGCAAAAAACGGAATCAAAGGCAGCGTGATCCACTTAATACCCGTAGAGATCGAAACCAAGGCAACGGCAAGTTTCACGCGCCCAACTTCATAAGCCCATAGCGCCCAGACCAGCGCGGCCAACATAAGTGAATCAAAGTGCGCCTCGCCGGCAAACGCGACTAGCACGACGGGATTAAACGCATAAAATCCAGAATAAGCCGAAGCTAAACCGCGACGTTTGAGTAGTGCGAGAATCGCTGCCAACGTCGCCAAATCAGCTAGCACAAAGAGAGCCTTAAAAACCCAGGGCGTGTAAGCGAAGAAAGTTACTGCCGCAAAGGTTAGTTCCGTAAGTGGCGGGTAGGCCGTTGGCTTATCCTTATGGTTCATTGCGAACCAGTATCCGTCCCGCAGATGCTTCAATTGCTCGGCATCGGCTGTCTGCGCATAAGGACTGATCCCCGAATTCACTAGCTTCCCTTCCCATAAATAGCGGTTCAGATCGTCCGACGACGCCGCGGGCAACAATAGAACTCGCAACAAAATCGAAGGTATCCAAATTCCAACTACCGCAGCGCAACCTACCTTAAAACGAGGCATCAAAAAAACCATCAGGAATCCCGCCACTCCGATCACAGAAAAAAGTGCAACCCGCCACCATGTCGAGGCATCAAAAACCGACACAACTTGAGCATACGCAAATGCCCCTGCGGCAGCGCAGAAAAAGAGAAGCAGCCACACTCGCAATCGCGCATCCATCATGAAGACTAGGCCCGCGCCTCAGCTAATCCTTTCGATCCGACAACGCCAAAGCCCAAGGTATAGACGATGACAAATGGAATCAGTGCATATTGCCCAATCGATGCGAGTATGCCAATCGTGGTCGCGCAGTAAGCAGCAAAGAGCATTTCGATACGCGGCAACCAATTCCGCTTAACCAGATAGTGCTTCACCCTTTTCTCGCCAAATTTCGGAGTGCGCACGAAGGTGCTGTCGTTACCAAAAAAACCTGCAAGGACCGCCTTGCCATTCGAGAGGCAAATCCCGAAACCCACAATCAAGAGAAAAGGTAGATACAACAAACGAGCCTTCCACTCTTTCGGGTGCTCATAGTATTGGCAAACAACGTACCCCAAGCTGGGCCCGAGTGCGGCGGGCACAAGTAAACAGAAAAAGAAAATCGAGCGGTAGAACCAAATACCTTTCTCTCCAAGGGACAAGATCAACGGCAAGACCAACAACGCGATCAAAGCCATTTGTAAATTCAACCCATAGCGAGTGAGGTGCACGGTTGCTTGCAACTTTTTAAAGATCGGCAACGGCGCCAGCCAAACCGTTGGCAGCAATTTCCGGGCAGTCTGGATTGTTCCTTTTGCCCAGCGATATTGTTGGCTTTTAAAGGCGCTGTACGTGGGCGGCAATTCAGCGGGAACTCGCAGACTGGGCAAATAATGAAAGCGCCAACCACGCATCTGCGCACGATACGAAAGGTCCAAATCTTCGGTCACAGTATCGTGCTCCCAACCACCTGAATCATCGATCGCCGCGCGACGCCAAACCCCAGCCGTGCCACAAAAATTCATAAAGAGTCCGTTACGATTACGGGCCGTTTGTTCGATTACAAAATGCCCATCGATTCCCATCGCCTGCACACGCGTGAGCCACGATTGACTTTGGTTGACATGATCCCATCGCGCTTGGACCAGACCGCAACGTTCATCCGCCCAGAGGTGGGGCAGTGTACGGCGAAGAAACTCTGCCGGAGGAATAAAGTCGCTGTCGAAAATAGCGATGTACTCGCCTTTGCAAACAGCCATGCCGGCCTCAAGCGCACCGGCCTTATAGCCAATACGATTATCGCGACGAAAGACTTCGATCCAGTGACCTTTTTCCCGAAGTTCTGCAGCAACTCGATCGACTAAAGCGCAGGTCTCATCATCTGAATCGTCGAGCACCTGTATCTCGTGGCACGCCTGTGGATAATCGATTTTTGCAACGGCACGTATCACCCGCTCAGCCACATTGATCTCGTTGAAAAGCGGGATTTGCGTGGTCACTATCGGCAAGTCATCACGCTCCTTAAAGTGAACTTCGAATCGCTTTTCTGCGGCTTCGTCGCTCTCGATATTAGCTTTCCGCTTTCGCAAGAAAAGAAAAAGCATGAGGTACGTATTCAGCCCATAGAACAGCAAAAGCAGACTACAAGTGGTGTATAAAGCGAAGATAATAATACTAAGCAGATCCATAGAAAAGTGGCGTGTAAGTGCGGGTACTGATTATATTTAATTTCAAGAGCTCGTTTTCTTAGCGCTAGCAAGGAGTTTATCGACAGGGGACAGTTCGTGCGCCTCCCGCATTTGAACCGGCGAAGCGGCCAAGGTGTCGTAGATCACCCCACCCTTTCCGTCGAAACGACCAAAACTTAAGACACCAGTCGGGCAGGACTGCACACAAGCCGAGCAACGCACACATTCCGGATCCTCCATCGGCAAGCCCCTGTTGGCAAAGTTCATCACATCGATCCCCTGATGGCAGACCGTGGTGCAAACATTACAGGAGATACACTTCTTCTTTTCGGCAAAAATCCTATAGCGGGAAAAGCGCGCATAAATATGCATGAGAGCTGCGAGCGGACAGGCGAAGCGACACCAAACGCGTCCGGAAAAATGAAAATAGAAGGCCACCCCAAACACCCCGGCGAGCCAAACATCGACAGTGTACTTCCAGTTCAAAATCGGAATCCCCGAAAGCATGGCGCTAAACATCGAATCAAAAACATTTCCGTCCGGCATCACCCAACCCACAATCCGGAACACCATCATAACCAAAGCGACCCAGAGGAGAACTTGCCCCAACATATTGAATTTATTCCAAAATGTCCCGTGCGGCATCTTATGCCGATGCGCATCGCCCATGGTTTCAGCCAATGCCCCACAGCTACAGATCCATCCGCAATAGGCACCTTTTCCCCACCTCCAAACGATGAAGGGAATCAAAACAAAGGTCTGAATAAAGCCGAGGATCAGCCAGCCCCAGAGCGGCTCCGCTGTGAACCAATTATAAACGAAAAGCGGCCATGCGAGGATCAATCCAAAGGCCCGCCAATACTCCCCGTTAGGCCAAAACCAACTGCCAATCAGACCACCAAAACCGTTCTCCCACCACCCAAGCGCACCCGTCCAAGGGAGCACAATCCACGGCAAGAAAAAGAGCGGGATAATCTGAATAGCTGACAGCGTAATCGTCTGCAATTTCACGTAGGGCGTTCGGCGGCGCTTCACCCTCCGAATACCGAAGACAGCAACGCACACACAATAGGCCAACGAATAGTAAAACCCTGGCTGATTCATCGCCCCGCGCAGATGGTTGAGCAAATGCCGCGGGTTATCCACTTGCGCCTGCAAGGCACCTCCGAGCGAACTCACCCACCAAGCCAGACTGCTAGGACTGAACTGAGTAAACCACAGGCCCTTTTGCCAGTGGTAAAAAACTGTGAACGCGATAAAGAAAACGATCAGTCCACTCCAGACCTTCGGCGTCCAATCGCCGGTTACCGTGATCTTCGATTTCCGGAAAAAATCCAACGGTGGTTCGCGACCAATCAAAGTAAAGACGTAGTCATTCGGAATCTTGCAGTCCTGATTATCCGCCCCGCAGATCACAACGTGATCCTCGTTAATCTCCTGCAAGTTCGTGCCCATGTGAAAGCGGAGCGTCCCCTCGGATTCGAGCGCCTTCAAGCGTTCGACATTTTCCGGCTTGGGCCGTGAGAACTCTTTCTTGCGATAACTTAGATCGACCGACGCGCCCGACTGCGCCAGCGAAATCGCCGCTTCCAAAGCCGAATCGCCCCCGCCCACGACCATGACCTTACGACCTCGAAACTCTCCCGCATCGATCAAACGGTTCGACACTTTATCCATCCCCTCACCCGGAACGTTCAGCTTTCGAAAATTACCCGTGCGACCGATCGCCACAATCACACGTTGCGCCTTTACCGAATCGCCCTGACCTAAAGCGAGCGTCAACAAACCACCTTCGCGAGTGATTTTTTCAACTCGTGCCTTTCTCGTTTCAATGCCGTGCGCGTTCTTTTGCTCCTTCAATTCAAGGAGCAGGTCTTCCTTTACCGTCGACTTAAAGCGCAACTCGCCCTCCGGCGTCATCTCAGTCGGATACGTGTAGATCGGTTTCTTTCGGGGAAAATTATGGATCGTGGCAAAACTTTCGTCGGCTTCATAAATCACATAATTGAGCCCTGCCTTCTTCGCTTCGATGGCGGCTGACAATCCGGAAACACCCGAACCGATGATCGCCACATCAAAGACCGCTTCGCCCGCCTTCCCTTGATGAAAATCCGGCTCCGCCAAAATTGCATGAATTGCCTTCGCTCCCGTATCGGCCGAAAATTTCAATAGGGGCACACCGGTCAAATCGCCGACCACCCGCACACCCCTCACATTTGTCGTACCGTCTTCCCGAACCGAAGGCCCCTTTTCCACCCCGCCGGCGGGCCATTGAGTATGGAGCCACCGCGTGTATTTAGAGATCAAGCCAAGCATAGAGCATTAATTCTCATTCAAACTATTCAGGGACCAGTCATAGTCGATCCAATCCTTTGCATAATCGAGGGGAAGTAATACTTTTCGATAGCGATTCAAAAACGCAGCCGGATTCTCCACTCCGAAATCATCGGCATACCACTTAAAGAGCTCGGAAAAGGCAATGCGCTTGCGCTGGGAGTCGACACGTGCCGCACGCGGGCTTTCCGCAAAGAGACGTGTTTGCTCATCGAGTTGTGCATCCAAATGTGGGCCACAGTAAGGCTCTGCTCGAAGCGGCGGGCAACTCTCACTCGCACAGTTCACCGCGAAGTGAATACGTGGATCGAAGTAGTCTTTCAGCAGAATCTCTTTTTCAATCGTATCCAAACTCAGCTTCCGATCGCCCAAACGAATAAAGTTTTTCTTAAAAATACTAAAAGGGAGGAAGCCTATTTGCTTCACTGACTTCAGCGGATAGTTCCGGAAGACCGCCTGTAGCATCCCGGCATTATAGAGGTTAATATAAAAGGCCTTCTGCTCCGAAGGTGATAAGTCCGCAATCTTCACCGCCGACATTTCCCCGAGAAATTGATCGAGTGCGGCCACGTCATTCGCGTTGCCTGCCCATGTGTTGTAATCAACACCACCTTCAGAAACATAGGCGTCAAGCAAACGAGCATAGCCTGAGTAATCCGGTGCGGCCCATACTGAACCAAGCAATGCAAAAAACAAAAGCGCAGTGCGCCCCAAAGTCGTATCGATTAGAACCATGATGATTAGATAAAAACTCCCGATCTTTATTCCCAATTTAAGCAATCGTCGCACCACCGCAACTGGAGCCTTGCCCCGCGGTACAACCATAGCAATGCGCGCCCGTCTGAATGGGCAATGCCGCCCACGCATCCAGATTCAAATCCCAGAGCAAACGTGGCGCATCTTTGGAACCGTGCTGCAAGCCAAGTTGCTGGTTGAAGTCGCAGTCATACACACGGCCCTCCCAATCCACACTGATCGTATCACGACACATGAGACCATCAACCGAAGCGGCATTGAAATTCTCGAGCAGCAACTGCATATATTCCGCATACTGCCCTTGCCGTTTCAGATACGAAGTGAAGCGCGCGATCGGCATATTCGTAATCGCATAGAGTTTATTAAAAACGATCCCAAAGTGCGCTTTCAATTCGCGCTTATAGTCGGCCTCCAACTCGCCTTGATCCGGCGGAAGCATTGCGCCATTCGGATTGTAGACAAGGTCCAGTAACAATTCGGGCTTCGAGCCATAGCCTAAGCGGTTCAAAGTCTGCAAGGCCTTGATACTGGAATCAAACACACCCTCGCCCCGCTGTTCATTCACATTTTTTGGACAGTAACAGGGCATCGAAGCGACAATCTGTACGCCCTGCTCTGCGTGAAAATCGGCCACCCACTCATAGCCCGGCTCATTTAAAATCGTCAGGTTACAGCGATCCATCACTGTGCGACCCATCGCGCGGATGCTTTCCACAAAATAACGAAAATCGGGAATCATCTCGGGCGTGCCACCGGTTAGATCGACCGTCTCGATCTCAGTCCCGCGCAACCATTCCAGAACTTTATCCACGGCCTCACGGGTCATGATCTCCTTGCGTCGCGGACCGGCGTTCACGTGGCAGTGCACACAAGTAAGATTACAAAGCTTACCCGTATTGATTTGCAGCACGCGCGGCGACTTGCGGATCAACTGAAGCCCATGACTGGAAAGCGTCGCATCAAACAACGGGATCTCTGGTTCAGCATTTAACACCCGACTAAGAAAACAAAGGACTCACTTTTATTCCATAGTCTTTTTCGGAACTTTACCGATTGCACATCCGTAAAGAATCACGAGGATGATCCTCGTGAAACAACCGTTCGATTCTGCCAAAGATGTTGCCAATGCCGCCACCGATGCGATCACCAAAACAGCCAGCATTTTTACTTCGACGATCATAGGACTTGGAAAAAGTGTTTTCCACACAACACCAACAGCCCACGCGACCCTCCAGAAGCCCGCGCCGGGAACCCCTCCAGGGATCGAACATTACCTGAATAAGGAGGACATTGATATCCCAGTCCGTATCACGACGGTTGATTACGGCCCTGACTTTCACGACACGACTGAAAACCCAGACATCGACGCCGCACTCAATGCAGCGCGCAAAACCGGGCAACTTGTGCGATGGATCAACATCGACGGGCTTGATCCGAAAGTCGTCGACCAAGTGTGTCGACATTTCAATGTTCACACCCTCTCAGCTGAGGACGTACTCAATACCTATCAGCGCCCGAAGCTGGAATGCTTCCCTGATCATATTCAAGTGATTGTGCGCCAAATTCAGGTGCAAGGTAACAGGCTGAAGAATGAGCAAGTCACTTTCTTCCTTTTCAAAGATACCTTAATCTCGTTTCAGCAAGAACCGGGCGATGTGTTTAACCCTGTACGCCGGCGATTGGAAAATCCCAAAGGTCGCTTTCGCTCCAATCAAGCGGATTATCTTTTCTATACCCTTTTCGACTGCATCGTCGATCACCTCTTCCCTCTCCTTGAGAGCTATGGCGTCGCACTCGAAGATCTCGAAGAGGAGATCTCCCAACACGCCTCACCCGCCTGCCAGCAAAAGCTCTTTTCGATGAAGCGCGACCTCTCGCTCCAACGCCGGACCTTATGGCCGCTGCGCGAAATAATCGACGTCCTCTACCGCGACGAATCCGGCTTGATCAACGAAGACCTCAAAACTTTCTACCGCGACGTGCATGACCATACCATGCAAGTGATCGACCTACTCGAAACTTATCGCGACACCGCTTCCGGCCTAAGCGATCTCTACCAATCTTCAGTCGGGAATCGGATGAACGAAATCATGAAAGTGCTCACGATCATGGCCAGTTTCTTCATTCCGATTACTTTCGTAGCCGGCGTCTATGGGATGAACTTCAAGCACATCCCCGAACTCGGTTGGCACTACTCCTATTTCGTTTTCTGGGGAGTCTGTCTTAGTATCTCCAGCTTCTTGGCCTACTTCTTCTGGCGTAAGGGCTGGATCGGTTCCCGCCGCTAGCACGCAGACAGAAAGCGGAACCATCGTTTTCATCTTCCCCTTTTTCAGGAAGCTGGCCTTAATCTTTGCTACGCCATGTCCGACTACAAAACCATCCAAGAACTCAAGCAACTCGACGCCAACCTCGCCGTCCCCTTTCGTGGAATTTACATTTTGCGACGTAAAAGCACCCGCACCGCGCGCAACGGCAATCCCTTCCTGAGCGTCGAACTCGGCGACAGCGGAGGCAGCTTTAACGCCAACTGTTTTGGCGACTCGCCCGTGTTTACGGCCTGCGATGGCGCACCCGAAGGCTCCATTGTGCGCATCTCCGGAACGACTGAATATTACCAAGAGCGCTTCTCCCCGAAACTAAAAGCGGCTGAGGTCATCGATGCTGCTGAGGCCGATACAGAAGGCGTGCTCAGTCAACTCGTGGAAATCCCGCCGGAGTCGGACGACGAACTCTGGGCGCACATCGTTGAAGCCATTGCCGCGATCGAGCACCCACAACTCCGTGAGACCGTGCAACGCGTGATGGATGAAACCGAAAAACAATTTCGCACCGGCACGGCCGCGATCAGTATGCACCACGCCTATCGCCACGGACTCTTGGAACACACCACTCACATGGTACGCGCCTGCCGCGCCTTGCTCCCACTTTATCCTCAAGTCGATGGCGACCTCGCAATCGCTGGCATCATCCTGCACGACATCGGCAAGCTCGAAGAATACCAAGGCGACTTTGCCGCCAAAGTCAGCCGCATCGGCATCCTCCAAGGCCACGTCGTCTTAGGCTTCCGCACCGCACGGAAAGCCGCAATTCAATCGAAGCTAAACGCCGACCTAACCGAACGCTTGGAACATATTATTCTCAGTCACCAAGGTGAAAAAGAATGGGGCGCCGCCGCGATGGCCGCGACACCGGAAGCGGTCTTTGTCTCGATGGTCGACAATCTCGATGCCAAGATGGGCATGGTCCAGCGCGTCCTCCGCAACACACCCGAAGGCGAAGAGTTTTCCGAATATCTCGCCGGCTTGCAGACCCGCGTGCTGGTGACGCCGCCAGATAAGAGCTAGGAAGCGTCTCGCCCCAGATTCCTTGCAAGCGCGACACCTTTGCTAACGCGGCACGCTACGATAAAGGCCCAAGAATCGCGGCAGCGGCTTCGATACCGGAAAGCGCCGCGCCTTCAATTCTGGGACCACCGAATGCATCGCCCGCTAACGTGAGCTTGAGTCCGGGATTACTAAAAACCGGCTCAGGCCATGGATTAATCGGTAGCGTATAGCCCCAACGGTGGCAGTTGTACTCAACCACATTCGCTTTCAAATAAGGCTTAGCCGCTTTCAACATAAGTGGACCACGGATCTCATTCGGCGAATCCCAATATTTCTCCGCAAAATCCGAATCGGCATGTATTGTAATTGCGGATACGTCGGGCGAAATTCCCTTTTGCTGGTTGTCCCCTATCCAAGTAATCGGGGCTTGGTGCAGCTTCATACCACCCGGCTCGGGTATACCACTCGGACCATCAAGAAGCGCGAGTGTGGCGAGACCTTTTTCATAACGAACTTTTCGAAGCGCGGCTCCATGCGCACCGGCATAATTCAGCCCCGTCATATCAAGCAAATTCAAGGCCTGCGGCAGCGGTGCCGTAATGACAAGGTGACGAGCCGTAAAGGTATTACCTGATTGCGTGCGGGCTATCCACAGATCAACATCACGCGACAGTTCCGAAACTTGCTCGGAATAATGTATTTCCAAGTCGGCAGCCAAATACTTCGGCACATCCGTCATCCCGTTGATTCCACAATAACGGGGATAGCCATCTGGATTCGTGTCTTCGGGCAAATGCCGAAACCACTGCTTGATCTCACCGGCAGCAAGCCAGTCGTCGACATACGCCTGCAGTCGCGGATCGCGAACCGTGAAGAATTGAGCGCCATGATCGAGGCGTCCACCACCCATCCGACGAGTCGCCATCCGCCCGCCCGGGCCACGGCCCTTATCAAGCAAGCGAACTGATTTGCCCGCCTTCTTTAACTCGGTCGCGCATAGCAGGCCCGAAATGCCGGCGCCGATAATGAGGACGTCTGTAGATTTCATCGTATGGCCAGTTACTCGAAAAGAAACAAACTCACCTAATTTTTTGAATGGCTGCCCTCAGAGCTTCTTCAAGCGTTGGAGTCTTCCACTCAAAATCATACGATTGAAGACGCGTGGGTAAGACGCCGACATTCGCAAGGACCGTCTCCGTTCCCATTTCACCGAAAAGGCTTTTTACCACAGTCGCCGGCAACGGAAAAATCGTCGGGCGGCCCAGTACTTTCCCGAGCGTTTTCGTGAACACGGTGTTAGTCACCGATTCGGGGGCGACGGCATTGATCGGCCCGGAGAGTTCTTCGTGCTCGATCGCAAAAACATAGGCTGCAACTAAATCAGCCAGACTGATCCAGCTCATTTTTTGGAGGCCCGAACCGATACGACCGCCGACTCCCATTTTGAAAGGCGGGAGCATTTTAGCGAGCGCACCACCTTCGGCACTCAAGACGATACCCGTGCGCATAAAAACTGTGCGTATCCCCGCATCGAACAAAGGCTGAGCCGCCCCCTCCCATTGACGGCAGACTTCGGCCAGAAAGCCACCCCCAGACTCCGAATTTTCGTCAACCAGCGCATTGCAGTCGTACCCATAATAATTGATCCCCGAAGCGCTGATAAAAGCGGGCGGCTTTGCTTGCTTGAGAATTTCAGCGACAAGAAGCTCGGTGCTTCGGGTGCGACTTTGGAGAATTCGTTGCTTCGCTTCATCCGTCCAACGCTGGGCCACAGGCTCACCCGCAAGATGCACAACGCAGTCGACGCCGTCCAGCGCACCGGAATCCATCGTGCCCGCATCGACATCCCAGCGGAAATCTCCGCGACTGCGTGAAAGTGCCCGCACCTTATGGCCGCGCAATTTCAGAGCCTCGCAAAGGGCCCGACCGACCAAACCAGTCGCCCCTGAAATAAGAATTTTTTGTGGATCAGCCATTATTTGTTTATCGGATTTTATTTATTAAAGCACACCTCAGGACTTTTGCGAATATCCCTTGCTGCCTCTTGAATAGCATCCCGCATATCAGGTCTAAGGCGCTGCAGATTGCGGACTTGGAGACCCATTCGATGATTCTTTTTAAGCTTCGTCTCGTGGCGTATTAGATAATCCCAATAGAGGGTGGTAAAAGGGCAGGCCTCGGGACCAACCTTAAGCTTCGGATCTTTAGGGCAATTTCCACAGTAGTTACTCATCTTGTTAATATAATTGCCCGTCGCCACGTAGGGCTTCGACGCCATAAGCCCCCCATCGGCATACTGCGACATCCCAAGCGTATTCGGCAATTCAACCCACTCAACCGCATCTACATAGATTGCGAGATACCACTCATGTAACTTTTTCGGATCCACCCCGAGGAGCAGCGCGTAGAGTCCGGTTACCATGAGACGCTGAATGTGATGGGCGTAGCCATGCTCGAGTGTTTGACCAATCGCCTGCTTGAGACACTCCAGATCGGTTTCACCTGTCCAATAAAAATCAGGAAGCGGCTCCGTCGCGTTCATTTCGTTGAGGTCAATGTACTCCGGCATCTTAAGCCAATAGATTCCGCGAACATACTCCCGCCATCCGAGGATCTGGCGAATAAAACCTTCCACCGCAGGCAACGGCGCGACACCTTCAAGATAAGCCTGCTCTGCTGCCGCTACGGCGTCTCGTGGATTGAGGAGCTTCATATTTAGCGACGAACTGATGAGCGAATGATACAGCCATGGCTCGTCGCACCACATCGCATCCTGATAATCACCGAAGCGAGGCAAGCGGAACTTTATAAAATCACGCAGCGCCCTTTGGGCCTCCTCCGCCGTAACTGGCCAAGCAAAGGAATCCAGTGAGCCAGGATGATCGGGGAAGCGTCGGTTCACCAGATTAAGGACCTCACGGGTCAGTGCGTCAGGGGTAAAACCGGGACCTTCACTAGGCTGATCGGGGCCGGACTTCCCGAAGTTTCCACGATTTTCTTTATCATAATTCCACGAACCGCCGCAGGGAGCGCTCCCCTCCATCAGAACTCCAAAACGCTGACGCAGCTCGCGATAGAAATACTCCATTCGTAAAGACTTGCGACCTTCCGCATGTGCTCGGAAGTCTTCCACGCTCGTGTAGAAATGCTGATCTTCACGAATCTCCAGCGGAACACTCGACGCCTTGCATACTTTCTTCAAATCCTCCTGCACACGCCACTCACCGGGCCGAGTAGCGATCACTCGATCAGGCTGGAGGGTTTGTAAATCGAGCGCGAGGCGCATGGAAAATTTATCCGATTCATCGCCGTCATTCAATTGCGTATAGTTCACCCGCATGCCGGCCGCACGCAATGCGTCGCGAAAATGACGCATCGCCGACAAAAAAATCGCGATACGTTGTTTGTGCGACCATACGTATTTCGACTCGTATTCCACCTCCGCCATCCAAACCACGTCGCGTCTGTTATCAAAACCATCGAAGGCGGTAGCGTTCAAATCAAGCTGATCGCCAAAAACGACTATAAGGTTACGAATGGATTTCATCCTTTAAATTGATCCAATGCAGCCAAAGCCCGATCGCGCCCGGCTTTGTGGTCGATGATCGGTTTAGGATAAGTTTCACCCATTGTTATTCCGGCACGTTTTAGAATTCCAGCTGGGGCTTCCCATGGCGTGTGCATGTATTCAGCATCGAGTTTCGAGAGCTCAGGAACGTATCGGCGCACGTAGTCGCCCTCAGGATCGAACTTCTTTCCCTGTATGATCGGATTGAAAACACGAAAGTAAGGTGCGGCATCGGCCCCACAGCCACCGCTCCACTGCCAACCGAGCGTATTACTGGCGAGGTCGGCATCGACCAGCGTATCCCAAAACCACTTCGCGCCATCATGCCAGTCATGAAGAAGGTGCTTCACCAACAATGAAGAAACAATCATACGAACGCGGTTATGCATCCATCCGGTTTGCCAGAGTTGGCGCATCCCGGCGTCGACGATCGGATACCCGGTGTGGCCGGTTTGCCATGCCTTTAAGACTGCCTCGTCACGTTCCCATGGGAAGTTCGCGTATTCGGCGCGAAGCGGCTTATCTGGTGTTTCGGGAAAATGATACAGCACATTATAAGCGAACTCGCGCCAATAGATCTCCTTCAAATATGTCATTGGCCCCCTCGCGCTTAAGTCACACTTTGCCTGCAAAGCCTGCACAATTTGCCGCGGCCCGATCTGCCCCCAATGCAAATAGGGCGAAAGAGAGGATGTGCCCTCAAAATCCGGACGATCACGGTGCACATCATACGCATCCACCGGACCATCGAGAAAGCGATTCAACCGCTCCAGCGCCCCAGCTTCACTGACCTCCCATCGATCCACAAAACCGGAATACCAATTAATCTTAGGCATCAAGCCGAAGCTTTCCAACGGATCCGACGGCGGAAAGGTTTCAGGAAAAGATAAGCGCTCTAGGTTCGGCTGAGCCGACGGTTCGATCGCACGGTCTTTCACCTTTTTCCAATAGGGCGTGTACACTTTATAGGGTTGGCCGCTCCCCGTGCTGGCGGTGTGCGGCTCGTTAAGAAGCGAGCTATTAAAGCTTTCGACCTCGATCCCAACATCGCGAAACTCGCGCTTGATCTTCGCATCGATTTCGCGAAGCGGGCTTTCATAGCGCCGATTCCAAAAAACCCGGGCAGCCCCAGTTTCATCGATCAGACCTCGCAGCACACTTAAGCTATCTCCCTGACGAAAAATTAACCCACCATTCAAACCTTCAAATGACTTCCTAAGGCTCTCAAGGGCCTGATGCAGCCACCACTTCGAAGCTCCCCCCGGTGCCCATTGGCCCATTTCTTCAGGCGACCAAATAAAGACAGGAATGACCGAGCCGCCTGCTTCAATAGCAGCCGCAAGGGCAGAGTTATCAGCGATCCGGAGATCGTTACGAAGCCAGAGTATGGTAGGTTTTTCCGTGGGCATATTAAGAGCTAATAAAGCGCGCTTGGGGGCGAAAGCTTACAATCGTTTTCATACCATTCACCGTCCCCTCTTGATTCCGGCAAAAAACTACACAATATCGCGCAGATGGAAACTACTACCGCAATCCGCGAGCGTCGCTCAGTAAAACATTACGATCCGAAACACCAGATGAGCGAATCAGAAATTCGCGAACTACTCGAACTCGCGCTGCTCTCGCCGACCTCTTTCAACATGCAGAATTGGCGTTTCGTCGTAGTCAGCGATCCTGCGACGAAGCGCGCGATTCGTGAAGCGGCCTGGAATCAGGCACAAGTCAGCGAAGCCTCGATTACCATCGTACTGTGCGCCGACCTGAATGCCCACCAAGATGGGGAGCGCTATTGGGTGCATGCGCCACAACCAGTGAAAGACATGCTCGTGCCAATGATTGCCCCATTTTACGAAAGCAACACCAGCCTCCAGCGTGATGAAGCCATGCGCTCGATTGGCATCGCTGGCCAAACCATCATGCTCGCGGCCAAAGCAATGGGTTACGACTCCTGCCCAATGATCGGCTTCGACCCGGCAAAAGTCGGCGAAATCATCCACTTACCCGAAAACCATCTCATTGGTATGATGATCACCGTCGGCAAAGCACTCAAACCAGCTAACACACGCGGCGGGCAGTTGCCCTACGAAGAGGTCGTCTTTCGTGACGAATTCCCCGGGTAAGGGCGGGCGATGGAGGGAAATGCTCCCTCATTTCCACCGGGTCATCTTTGCGATAACCCTCCTTATGACAAAATTTCCAAATCCGACAGAAAAAGTTTTGCGTCTCAAACTACCTGACAGTTTGCTCCACTCATGTACGAACTATCCGGAACCGTAAAAGAAATCTTCGAAGAGCAAACCTTTGGAAGCGGCTTTAATAAGCGCGAATTTGTCGTCACCACCGAGGCAGACAAGTACCCACAAGAAATCAAATTCGAGTGCGTGAAAGAAAAGGTCGAGCTGGTGAATCAACTCAGCAAGGGCGATAAAGTAAAAGTAACTTTCGACCTCCGCGGCCGCGAGTGGCAGGGCAAATACTTCGTCAACCTCGCCGCTTGGAAAGTCGAAGGCGCCTCGGCTGGCGGTGGAACTAGTAACGAGCCGCCCCCCTTCGATCCAGCCGACGAAATTCTCGACGAAGAGCCTCCTTTCTAACCGCTAACCGGGAGTTGCATTTAGCCCACAAAGGCGCATTATTTATGTTATGAATATGCGCCTTTTGCTTTTTTCGATATTTGCGGGCGGGCTATTTTCGCTCAGTGGTTGCGTCTCGCCCACAGCGGTCGATTACGACCATTCAGCTGCTGCAAAGTTCAGCAACTATAAGTGCTTTGCCATCGATTCGCGCGAGGCACGCAGCAACTATCAGGATGTCGTGCTCAGCCCCATCGTAGATCGTCGGATCGAGCGGGCGATTGTTAGCGAATTACAAGCCAAAGGCTTCACCCAAAACTGCCCGAAACCTGACTTTCGCGTAACCTTTAACACGATCACTAAGACCAGAACAGAGATCAACGACTTCGGGGTGCATAGTCGTTACTTCCACCGCTACCCCTATTACGGCTACAGAGGTTATTCCGAGATCGACATCGATCAATACGAGCAGGGCACCTTCATCGTCGATATCATCGACGAATCCACCAAGGAACTCGTCTGGCGCGGAGCTTACACAAAACGGCTCGGTTGGAGCGCACCCACTGAAGTCGAGGTACAAAAGATCATTGGTGAGATACTGGCAAAATTCCCTCCGGGATCGGCGCAACAGCCGGATTGAGATTGACTCATTGAGCGTTTCTCGCGGTCTAAGAGGCATGAATATCGTTTGCCTCGACCTTGAGGGGGTGCTCATCCCCGAAATCTGGATTGCCTTCGCCGAAAAAACCGGGATTGAAGCACTCAAGCGCACCACGCGCGATGAGCCCTGCTATGATACGCTCATGCGTTACCGCCTCGATATCCTCGATAAAGAAGGCTTCAAGCTGGCCGACATCGAGGAAGTTATCGGCACGCTCGATCCCCTCCCTGGCGCGAAGGAATTCGTCAGTTGGGTAACATCGCAGACACGCCTCGTCATTCTTTCCGACACCTTTAGTCAGTTTGCCGGACCGCTGATGACGAAGCTCGGTAACCCGACCCTCTTCTGCCACGACCTCGTGATCGACGAGGCCGGCCGCATTGCCGACTACAAGCTCCGCCTGCCGGACCATAAGCGTAAGGCCGTGGAAGCGTTCAGAGCGCTGAACTTCGATACCATCGCCGCGGGCGATTCCTACAACGACCTTTCGATGATCGACGCAGCCGACAACGGCCTGCTCTTTTGCCCACCTGAGCGTTTGACGACCGAACGCCCCGAACTCGCAGTTGCACGCAACCACGCCGAGCTTCGAGCCATCATCGCAGAAAGACTTTAACCCCTGCCGCCACTTCTTATGCTAGTCCACACCGTCCTATTCTGGCTCAAAAAAGATCTTGATGGTGACCAAGTCACCCATTTCCGAATGGGCTTGGAAAGTCTAACCAAGATTGAATCTGCCGCTGCCGTCTATATCGGTAGCCCAGCCGCGACAGCCGAACGTCCTGTGATCGATACAAGCTACGATTTTTGCCTGACCGTCATCGTAAAAGATGTCGCTGCGCACGATGCCTACCAAGTCGACCCGCGCCATACGGAGTTCATTGGCACCTTCAAGGAGTACTGGAGGAAAGTGAAAATTTACGACGCCGATTAAAGAAAAGGAAAGGGCTCACTCTTGAGCCCTTACATCCACAGAGGACAACTCGCGGGCAAGAGTGCCCGTGCTCCTTAATCAGATAACAATGCTGGAAACATTCCTAGAACAAATCATCCGAACCACCTGGCCTGAATGGATCGGTATGATTGCCGGAATCGTAGGCGTCTGCCTAAGCATCAAAGAAAAAATCGGCGCCTGGCCGCTCTTCATTCTTTGCTACGCGAGCTACGTCTACATCAGCTACCAGTATGGGCTGAAGGCGTTCATGATGATGAATGCGATTTTCATCGGCATCTCGGTTTACGGCTGGATCAAATGGAGCCAACACACTCCGGGCGCAGAGGATCATGTACACGTCAGTCATACCCCGCTCAAACAGCTTTGCATCGCGCTGGCATTGCTAGCGCTCAGCACTGCCGGAATCGGTGGCATTCTGGACCGACTCGGCGAAGCGCAAGTCCCCTATTGGGATGCCTTCGCGACCTCGTGCGGCTTCGTCGCCCAATGGATGCTCAGCCGAAAGCATGTCGAGACCTGGATCTTCTGGATCATCACTGACCTCATTTATATCCGCCTACTGGGAGAGCAAGGATCGCTCACCAGCGTAGTCTTATTTTCCGTGTTCATTGTACTGGCGATTAAGGGCTGGAACGATTGGCGTACATCAATGAAAACCTCAAACCAAGTCGCGACATGAAACGAATCGTGATCACCGGCGCGGAATCCACCGGAAAGAGTACCCTCGCCCAAGCCCTCTCAGGCTACTACGGCGAGCCGTGGACGCAGGAATTCGTCCGGTTGTATGTGGATGGACTGGATCGCGAGCTCAACGCGAGCGACCTCGAAGCGATCGCACACGGCCAACTCGCACAGGAAGATCACTGCCTCGAAGACGCAAAGCACCTGATCCTGCACGACACCAATCTGCTGTCTTCAATTATCTATGCGAACCACTACTTCGATACGGTAATCGACTGGGTCAACGAGACCTTTCTAGGTCGCGACTACACACTCTACCTCCTCTGTATGCCGGACATTCCTTGGGTCGCCGACGAGGGCCAACGCGAGAGCCCAGAAAGCCGCAACAAGTTACACCTCCTCTTCAAGGAAAGCCTAGACACACTGAAGCTCCCTTATATCGAAATCAGCGGCAACCCGACTCAACGCATCGGCGAAGCGATTAAGGCGATCGATGCAACTTTAGCGTAGGAGCGAACAATTCCTCACTTACTGCGCACAAAAAATCCGGCCCCGCAAACTGCGATGACCGGATTTTGAAAAGTGTTTCCTACAAGGTTTTACTCGAAGCTATGAGCGCCGAGCTTGCGTGAGATCTTCTCCATTTTGAGCGTTACGAGAGCGGGAACACCGTTTTCGTAAGGCACTTGCACTTCGCCCTGAATGAGCGGCAATGCATATTTGTAGAAGTTATAGTTCATGCTTACGCCGTCTTCGTTGATCCAGCTCTCGGGGAGCTTTTTCACGCCGTTTGCGATTTCAGAAAGGGGCGCGAGGCCGGTTTCACAAGTATAGGTTTCGCCATCGCCACGAAGCAGAGTGACCATCTTGTCGGTCTCACCATTAACGGCAGCTTGAACTGCAGCTTGGCCAGCAAGGTAGGCTTCGTCGTTGTCGGTCTGCGAGGAACAGTGAACTGCCGCGCGCTGCGACATACCGAGCTTGACGGAACGTGCTTTTACTTGAAGCGCCTCTTCGGCGAGACCACGTAAGTATTCGCCAGCACCACCGAGCTGGGAATGACCGAAGTCGTCCGCGCCTGAATTGTCTGTTGAAACATAATTACCGTCTACATCAACCAAGCCTTCACCCACAACGACGACGCAGTACTTTTCCTTTTGGAGAACGTGCTGCACATCGGAAATGAACTTCTCAGCGGAGAAGGCGACTTCGGGCAAGTAAATCAGATGCGGCGCGGCACCCGGCTCGTCACGGCGTTTCGCGAGAGCGGCACCTGCGGCGATCCAACCAGCACTACGGCCCATCACTTCGATAATCTGGACGAGGTCGTGCTGCCCCATTCCAGCATTATCTGCGGCGATTTCTTTGACGGTGGTCGCGATGTATTTGATCACACTGCCGTAACCGGGAGTGTGGTCAGTGGTAACGAGATCGTTATCGATTGTTTTCGGAATACCGATCACGCGAAGCGCGTAACCACGCTCATCGGCGAGCTTGGAAATCTTATCAGCAGTATCCTGAGAATCGTTGCCACCAGCGTAGAAAAAGTAGCGGATGTTATGCGCTTCGAAGACCTCAAGCACGCGATCGAAATCGGCCTGCGTCTTGAGCTTATAACGGCAAGTTCCGAGGGCTGCACCGGGAGTAAAACGGAGGCCACGGATGTTTTGCTGCGACTCGGCGGCAAGATCGATCAGTTGCTCGTTCAAAATACCGAGCACACCGTTAAGGCCGCCGTAGATTTCTTCGATGCACTCATGATTGAGCGCTTCGGCAACGACACCGGAGAGGCTGGCGTTAATTACGGATGTAGGGCCGCCGGATTGGGCGACGAGGCAGTTTCCTTCAAGTTCTTCGGACATATAGCTATTTGAGTTAAATTAAGAGATGTGATGTGTGTGTAATTTGGCCTAAGTTGAAGGCAATACTTAAAGAATTGCACCCGGCTTATAGTCGGTCGCAGCAGGGAAACCCTGAGCCTCTTCGCGAACGGTGGCGCAGAAGTTTTCGACTTGTGTGGCCGCTAAACCAGTCATCGCCTGCGCACGAGCCATCATCTGGGTCAATTGCTCAAGCGAAAGACCGAGACGCGAATCGGCAGCCAGACGCTTAACCAAATCGTTGGCGGTGATCGAACCCGCACGCAGATCGCGCACCGTCTGCACCGCGTGTTCCTTAATCGCCTCATGAGCCTCTTCGCGGCCCGCTCCGGCTTTGACGGCTTCCATCAAAACAGTGGTCGTGGCAAGAAATGGACCATAACGCTGGTTTTCCTGGTCGATCACAGCAGGATAAACTTCCATCTGATTGAGGATCGTAATGAAGGTGTCGATCAAACCATCAATCGCGTAAAAGCTATCGGGGAGGAAAACACGACGGACAACAGAACAAGAAACATCGCCCTCGTTCCACTGATCACCACTGAGCTCGGCCGCCATGGTGAGATAGCCCTTCAAGATGACCGCAAACCCGTTGACGCGCTCGCAACTGCGGCTGTTCATCTTATGCGGCATCGCGGAAGAGCCGACCTGGCCTTTAGCAAAACCTTCACTGGCAAGCTCATGGCCAGCCATGATACGGAGGGTTTTGGCAAAGCTGGATGGACCCGAAGCAAGGCGAACAAAGACAGAAACGACTTCGAAATCGAGACTGCGAGGATATACTTGGCCAACCGTATCGAGAGCCGCCCCCACGCCGAGGTGGTCAAGGATGTAACCTTCGAGAGTCGCGACCTTCTCCGCATCACCTTCAAAAAGCGTCAGCAAGTCCATCTGTGTGCCGACCGGCCCTTTCAAGCCGCGCACCGGATCGTT
>Ga0316201_10000546_pt1 | contig 21935 bp, 11 predicted proteins | sample CS6wburrow_MG_FD_204516 | JGI IMG/M metagenome (GOLD analysis project Ga0316201, IMG submission 204516) | Coastal sediment microbial communities from Delaware Bay, Delaware, United States - CS-6 worm burrow | ecosystem: Environmental > Aquatic > Marine > Coastal > Sediment | place: USA... | reverse complement strand
TTGACCTGGAATATGGAATGGGATTTTCCCAACCTTCGCCGCCCATATAAAATGGTAATGCATCCGACTCTCTCAAATATTCTGCTGGTTGTAACTTCAGATGGAATTTGGAGAACTGTGGATAGTGGAGTGAACTGGACGCCTGTCTGGACAAATTTTACATTTGATATTGAATTTCATCCAACAGACCCTGATATCGTGTATGCTTCCGGATTCGGTTTCTTTCGTTCCGAAAATGCAGGTGCGACATGGGTCATTGATAATGATCCGGACTTCCCTGGGGGCTTTAATCGCACTGCCATTGCAGTCTGTGCTGATAGTCCGGACAATGTGTATCTCCTTTTCGGAGGGAATAATGCAGGTGTAGGTACTTTTTGTGGATTTTTAACCTCTACTGACCAAGGTGCAGATTTTACGCTCCAATCTAATACGCCCAACATTCTGGGCTATCCATCAAACGGACAGGATGATAAACACCAGGCCGGGTATGACCTTGCCCTGATTGTTGATCCTGAAGACGCGGATGTAATATATACTGGTGGGATCAATGTCTGGAAATCAGACGATGGTGGAATCAGTTGGGATATTATCTCTCATTGGTATGAAAAAGGAAATACAATCGGGTACACACATGCGGATATCCACATGCTTGAAATTGAATTCGGAACATTGTATTGCGGAAGTGATGGTGGGATTTTTGAGTCTACAGATAATGGTTCAACCTGGTTTGATCTTTCAAATGGCCTTGGGATCATGCAGTTTTATCAAATCGACATAGCATCAAACGTCTTTTCCGGTGGAACACAGGATAACGGGTGCAATAATTGGAATAGTGGTTCAATGACAGCAACACATACGATTGGCGCGGATGGATTTGCATGTTTGATCGATTATAACAATACAAATATCCGGTATCAAAGCGATCAGGATACGAAGTTTAAATCCACGAATGGAGGAGCTTCATTTTTCGACATTGGTGTCCCTGGACTGTCCAACTATTGGAATACTGACTGGATCATGGACCCCTTTGATCCTAATAAACAATTTCTTGGCCATCTTCAAGTATATCGTACGACAACCGGTGGAAATGGCTTTAATGCATGGACAAATATGAACGCTGGATTTACAAATGGGAATGGTATCAGTTCCCTGGCACAAGGAGTTTTTCAGCCTGGAATGTTGTACGCATCTGACAGGGAAAGCATCCGGCGCACCTCCAATGCTTACGCAGCAAATCCGACCTGGTCTGATGTGACAAATGGCTTGCCGGTTGCGAATGCAATGATCAGCGGGATTACGGTACACCCATTAGATTCCATGCGGGTGTGGGTCACTTTTAAGGGCGTGAGTGCAGGGGACAAAGTATTCTTTTCTTCAAATGGAGGTGCGACATGGACCAATGTGAGTGGGTCTCTTCCAAATGTTCCTGTCAATTGTATCATCCATAGCCTTGGGTTCAATGATGGGCTGTATATCGGTACCGACATTGGTGTTTTTTACAGAAATGATAATATCGGTGACTGGATATTTTATGATAACGGACTCCCTGCAACACGAGTCATGGACCTGGATATTTCAGGAGATAGAATCTATGCAGGCACGCATGGCCGAGGACTTTGGAGTTCTGATTTGTATACAGAATGTCCTCTTCAACTCATTTTAACGACAGCGAATGATCCTTCAAATCCAAACGATACAGGTGAACAGGTCTACCATGCCTTTCAAAGCATCACGTCGTCCCGAATCATCACTGGAGGGATCGGTACAGATGTACAATATCACGCCGGATATCAAACCATCCTGACAGATGGGTTTTGGGTAAAGACAGATAGCCAGTTACGCATCACGACAAGTGGCTGCCCGGAGTAGTAATTCATTGAAAAAGATTATCTTGATGGTCAATATTTTTCATAAAAAAATAGACTGATGAAGTATTTTTTCACAATTTCATTAACACTCTTTTTCGCTTTCTCCATATTGGCCCAGGAAACTAAATGGCCAGATGTAGATGTCAGTGCGCTTGACGCAACATATTACCCCCAGGAGGCAGCATGGCGTAATTACCTTGAAGAAGATCAACGCAATATGCAACCTATGGTGAAAGTTTTGTACTCACGACCATTAAAAAAAGGTCGAGCTATTTTTGGTGAATTAGTTCCTTTCGGAAAAGAATGGAGACTGGGTGCAAATGAAGCTACAACCATTACTTTTTACAATGCGGTTGATATTGGAGGTACTGCGGTTAGACCGGGCACATATACTGTCTTCGCAGATGTAAAACCAAACACATGGACGATACATTTTTCATCTGAAAGAGGCATTTGGGGAAATGCCAATAGAGACCAGGATAAAACAGTTGCTTCAGTTACTGTTTCTCCAACAAAAGTTGACGAAGTACGCGAAGCGTTAGCGATCACTTTTCAGAAAGTGGATGAAATGCATTGCAACATGGTGATTGAGTGGGATCAAACCAGGGTCGCTGTACCAATCGCTTTCAATCCAATTATGTTCAGAGGTTTGGATGCGAGTCCAATGGATATTGCTCACTACCCAAGTAATTCTGCCTACACGAACTACCTGGAAGGGGAAGAAAAAAATATCGCTCCAAAAATTCAGGTTGAATATAGCAGGCCATTCAAAAAAGGAAGGAATGTGTTTGGTGATTTAATCAAACCCGGCGATATGTGGAGAATCGGCGCGAATGAAGCTACTGAAATTGTATTGTTTGAAGATATGACCGTCGGCGGGGAGGAAATACAAGCGGGCAGGTATGCTTTACTGGCAGAAATAAAGGATGGAAGCTGGGATATCATTTTTAGCAAAGATTTTCCGAGCTGGGGAATGGTGAACCGCGACGAATCTAAAGATGTTGCACGCATCAATATTCCGGTAAAGACAGGTGGGGAAGTGCTTGAAAACCTATCCATTACTTTTGAAGAAAAATCAGATTCTCTTGTTCACATGATGATAGGCTGGGATCAAACCAGGGCGGAGATTCCATTTGAAATGAATAAATAGTAGTTCTATAAAATCGAATATGTAATTACATTACCAGGGCCCCATCAGGAATCGATGGGGCTTTTTTGTAATCATATTTCATGGGATTTTCAAAAGCAAAATTTGTAAATACTCACCTTCGTCTATCTCGCTTTAATTTTTGTCAAGTACTTGCATTCCAAATTGGTATTTTCTATTGAGGACATTATCTTCAAGCCTGATCAATAAAAGACCTATCCATGTTGAAATCAATCTATTCCTTTTTGCTCATCTGCATCTTATTTTTCACCACCCAGGCCCAGCAAAATGAATCCTTTCTGCTTAGAAGCCCTGCATTAAGTGCCGACGGAAGCCAGGCATCTTTTTCTTACCAGGGAGATATTTGGAAAGTCTCCGCAGATGGAGGCATGGCTCAGCGTTTAACGGTGCATGAAAGCTATGAAGGGGCACCAAAGTGGAGTCCTGATGGAAATTCGATCGCATTTGTGAGCAATCGGCATGGCAACAATGATATTTTCACATTGTCCCTGACAGGTGCTGCACCTAAAAGGCTCACTTACCACAGCACATCAGATCGAAGCGTTCAATGGGCAGGTGACGGCAATTTGATTTTTTGCACGCGTCGTGCTTTTGGACAGGTTGAAAGGGAACAAGAATTTCACATGATTTCAAAAGACGGCGGCACACCATACCGAATGATGGATGCGATGGGTGATATGCCTGCTGTTTCTCCAAATGGGCGTTTTGTTGCTTTTACGCGTGGGAGTTGCAGGGTGGCAAGAGAAGCGTATACAGGCCCGGCAAACAGGAGTATCTGGCTTTATGATACAAAGTCAAAAACCTATACACAAATCACCCAATCAGATGCACAGGAAATAGCTCCCGATTGGGGCGATAATAACACACTCTATTTCTTAAGCGCAGAAAACGGTCGTTACAATGTGCACCAGCAAAAAATAACAGGCAATGGCCAGTTGGACGGAACAGCAGTTGCCTTAACGAACTTCTCAGATGTTGGTATTCGAAATTTTGATGTCGCAGCCAATGGCCAGAAAATGATTTTTGAAAGAGGTATTGACATCTACACACAGTCAACGGTCCAAAGAAGTGGACAACCGAAAAAACTGGATATTCAACTTACCCTGGATGATAAATTCTACAAAACAGAGCATCAAAATTTTTCAAATCGTGCTACAGAATATGCTTTATCACCAAATGAAAAATTGCTGGCGTTTTCTGTGCGAGGAGAGATCTTTGTAAAAGAAAACAACAAGGATAAAAAGAGAAGTGTGCGCATTACGAACCACGCATATCGGGACCAATCACCTGCATGGTTGAATGATTCAACACTCATTTTTATTTCAGATCGTTCAGGAAATAATGATCTGTATTTAGCGCGATCATCTGATCCATATGAAAGCAATTTGTTCAAAACCTTCAAGAGAGAAATAAAGCCCATCAGACAAACGATGGTCGAAGAAGAGGCGTTTTACCTGTCCCCCGATCGCACCCAGATTGCTTTCAGAGCAGGACGCGGTATGTTCAAAGTGGCCTCTATCGATAGTAATGGTGTGCTGGCGAATGAAAAGATCCTGCTGGACGGATGGGATATTGTTGAAGGCGTTTCCTGGAGCCCGGATAGTAAATGGCTCGCTTACGCCCTGGAAGATTTGGATTTCAACGAAGAGATCTACATTCACCCGGTGGATAATCGTCACCCTGGAATCAATGTTTCTTTCCACCCCCGATCTGATTCTGATCCGGTCTGGAGCCAGGACGGCAGCAAGCTTGGTTTTCGGTCTATTCGCAATAATGGGGATGCAGACGTCTGGTTTGTCTGGTTGAAAAAGGAAGATTGGGAAAAAACACAGATTGATTGGGAAGAAGACACCGATGAACCCACAGAAAAAAATGGGAAAGACGATAAAAAGGACAAAAAGAAAAAGGAAGTTGAACCGATAAAAATTGATTTTGATGACATCCATAAGCGTCTTGTCCAGGTGACTCATTTGCCGGGAAATGAGGATAATCTTCAGGTTTCGAAAGATGGTGAATGGTTTTATTTTACGACAAATGGAGGTGGTCGAACCGGCGGTGGGGGTGATCAAAACCTGATGAAAATCAAATGGAATGGAGAGGATATGAAAACCATGGTTCCAAAAGCATCTGTTCGCCAGCTTCAGGTAGACAAAGCAGGAAAGAATCTGCATATGATGAAAAGTGGCGGTAGTATGGCGAAACTTAAGATCGATGGTGGCAAATTGGAAAACCTTCCTTTCCAGGCTAAAATGGAAATTGACTATGCCGCAGAAAGGCAGCAGATCTTTGATGAAGGATGGAGGAGCATCAATGATGGATTTTATGACCCGGAATTTCATGGCAATGATTGGAAAAAACTTCGGGATTATTACGAACCAATCGCCCTTTCAGCATCTACTAGTCAGGATTTCAGAGATATATTTAATGAAATGCTCGGCCAACTCAATGCCAGCCACATGGGCATGTCTGGCAGTAATCCGGAGGACACGAAAGACGATGTGACCGGACTGCTTGGTATTGAAGTCAAACCATCAAAATCAGGAGTTGAGGTGACCAAGATCGTTCCAAATACTCCTGCTGATAAAACGGGCAGTAAACTCATGATTGGAGATGAGATTACGCATGTAAATCTTGAACCGGTTTCAAAAACAGACAACTTTTTTGGCATGCTCAACCAGGTTGTGAATGAAAAAATCCTGCTTTCCATTAATCGAAATGGGGCGCAGGAAGAAATAGTCATTCGACCTACCCGTTCGATTCGTGGAGCTTTATATGAAGAGTGGGTAGAAGAAAGAAGGAGACTTACAGATGAATACTCCGGGGGACGTCTCGGATACATCCACATACAGGGAATGAACTGGCCGAGTTTCGAACGATTTGAAAGAGAGCTTGCAGCGAGTGGTCAGGGGAAAGAAGGGATCGTTGTTGATGTCCGGTTCAATGGTGGAGGATGGACAACGGATATGCTGATGGCCGTATTGAATGTTCAACAGCATTCATATACCGTTCCGAGAGGAGCCGCAAACAGCCTGGAAGCTGAGCATAAAAATTTCAAGGCACATTATCCATTTGGTGAAAGATTGCCTTTATCCAGCTGGACAAAACCTTCGATCGCCCTTTGCAATCAGAATAGCTATAGCAATGCAGAAATTTTCTCTCACGCATACAAAACACTGGGTATTGGCACCCTGGTTGGCACACCAACTTTTGGTGCTGTCATTTCAACCGGAAGCCAGTCATTGATTGATGGATCAAGAGTGAGAATGCCATTTAGGGGGTGGTATGTCAAAGCAACAGAAGAAAATATGGAGCATGGCCCAGCCGTTCCGGATGTAATCATTGACAATGAACCAGACAGCAAAGCAAAAGGAGAAGATTTGCAATTGAAAAAAGCCGTTGAGCTATTGTTGATAGACCTGGGAAAGACATAGAGAATGGTACACGGCATGCACGCTGTCACGCTGCAGCGTGTCACCCTTCAGGGTGACACGCTGAGATTCACACCCATTGCCGAAGGAGCGCTTTTAAAAAAGGAGCTGCTCTGAAAACAGAAACAATCCTGATTTCTTCCGGGATAGTTGTCTCTTCATCCAAAAATTTAAAGATGAGGTGGCTGGGCAGTTTTGTATACATATCAGTAAATAGTTCCGGTCCTATATCATTTGTTCGAAACAGCAGGTCCAGGAAGAGTGTGTCATATTTCCGATGACGCTTTTTGCCAATGCTGTGACCTGGAGAAAGTCCCTTCTTAATGTTTTGAACGACTTGTTTTGAGAATCTTTCCGCATTTTTAAAAGAATATCCTGAACTCGGTTTGACCCATCCCCCTGCCGTTCCAATTTTTGTAATTGCTGTTTGGTGAAACTTGTGAAAAGGGAAGTTGCTCATTGGGATCACCCCGGTTTCTTTTTCGAGAATTTCATATCCTCCTGTATCTAAATGCAGTTCCAGGTACTTTTCAAGCATTTGATCGTACACATATTCTTCTTCAAGCTTTGGGCTGAAAAAAGTAAATTCTACAAGTGCCTTTGTTTTTGAAACAGGCAGTATATATGTAAAACTAGTCGTGTTTTTCCATCGGACACGAAAATCCATCATCACAAATTCATTCGGATCAAAAACCTCATTTTGAGTTTCAATAAACCATCCTTTGAAATGTTGCAACACCCGAATATGCCCATCATCATTTTGAAAAAAGGAAGGATCAATTCTACTATCAAAAACATGATTGGCGCGAAACGGCCCTGATGATGTCTCGATTTGTGCAGGTGCCCCGTCAATAACGTCTGTCACATCGGCCTTGATCCATGTGATATGGTTGGCTTTTTCAATTTGTCTTCTGGCAGCAGCATAGAAGTCCTCAGACCTGATTGTTTTGTATTGATAGGCACCCAGCTGAAGTCTTGTTGATTCTTTTTCATGAATAAAGACACCATTTTGCCACTTTTGATAGGCAATTTCATCCCATTTTCCAACTCCAGTTTCCCAAAAACTCCATGTCCGGTCATTTGTATTTTTTTCGTCACGATCAATGATCAGAATCGATTTTTCTGTGAATGACCCATCTTCAATAAAAGCAAGGACGAGTTGCAGCCCCGCAGCTCCTGCCCCAACAATAGCATAGTCAAAGGGATTGGTTGCCATATATTGATGTTTAATTACGCTTCTTATTTCGCAAAGATTAAAAGAATGGTTAGTTTAATCTGCTATTCTTCTAAACAAAGAATCCAAATAAATGATTAAAGTGCTAAAAATCACTGGTGCTATTCTGCTTTTGGTAATGGTGATTCTATACATTCTATTCTATAATTTTTCGGCACCAAAGAGTGACGAGAAAGTCTTATCGGCATTTATCAAACTTGGCCAAACCCCAATCATAGAGCATCGAAGTTATAAGGATTATTCATACAGGGTGGTTTCGATGCAAACTCGGCTCGATACTTCGTTGCCCACCCTGGTATTTATTCATGGTTCGATCGGTTCAGTGATGGACTTTAAGTCGTATTTGACTGACACTACTTTGCTGTCTGAATTCAATATGCTCGTATATGACAGGATCGGATATGGAAAGGATCATACAGGAGAAGTTCAGGAATCTATTGCATTCGAAGTAGGTTTATTGCACGACCTGACTGATGGAATTGATCCGTCGAACATTGTATTAGCTGGATACTCATATGGTGCCCCAGTGGCACTCGCATCAAAGAGAAACTATAAAGGGTTGATTATTTTGGCCGGAGCGGTTTATTCAGAAGCCGAAGCAATACCCTGGATGATTAATTTCTATCGGTGGAAAATGACAAGATGGATGATTCCGATGACCTGGAAAGCTGCATCAAAAGAGAAGTTATCCCATGCCGATGATCTTAAAAAATTTGAGCAAGAGTGGAATAAGCATCCCTCCAAAATAAAGGTAATTCATGGAGAAGCCGACTGGATCGTACCCTTTTCTAATGCTGAATATCTCAGAAATGCATTTCCAAAAGAGCAGATTGAGGTTTTCCCAATTCCAGATGCAGGTCATGCGTTGATTTGGTCTCAGAAAGACGTGATTATACAGGAAATATTAAGTGGCTTGAGGTGGTTTGAACAGTAAAAAGTGCAAAAAAGCAAACAGCCATTCCTGAATCAGGAATGGCTGTTGATATTTCTTTAATTTGTCGTTTCCAGAACTATCTGGTACCACTTCTTGCTGTTGAATTCTTGGAAAGAATTTGGTCAACCTCAGTAGTAAATTCCTGAACGGAAGCTTTGTAACCGGTTTTTCCCAGTGGATTCAGGTTATAACGACCGGAGGCAGCGTCTTTATCTGCAGTGAAAACCCATACAGTTGGATAACCGCGAATCTTTAATGCCTGCTGCAATCCTGCATTTTGCTTTCTGTATTTTTCTGGAATTTGAGTACGTCTTGGAAAATCAAGCTCTAACAGGATGACATTGTCATTAGCCCATTTTTTGAATTCTGGTTTGGCAAAAACTGCCGCTGTCAATCTTTTACACCATCCGCACCAATCGCTTCCTGTAAAATTGGCCATAATTGGCTTACCTGACTTTTTCGACAAATTGTAAGCATCGTCCAGATCAACCAGCCACCCTTTGTTATGGGCGGTATACTGCGTTTGGGCCTGGAGGCTCACAGTGCCAACGACAAAAGTACAGGCCAGGAAGAAAATTATTTTTTTCATTTGATCTATTTTCTGTTTCTAATGTTGCTTTGCAAATTTAATACCAAGGTACAGATTTCTTCAAGATAGAAACCTGAAAGCCTGCATTTGGGTTCGTTTTTAATAATAATTTAAGATTCCTTTAACTGAATCTGTCCTAAATACGACTCGTTCCGTTACCAAACTGTCAAAAAACACCATGCTCATGATTACTTGATTTCCACGTAAATGCCAATTTCCCGTGGATTTCGAGGTGGAGCGACATAGCGGTGCCGACATGGCTTGGCGGTTGCCTGTCCCCTTTCCCATTTAATAATCATCTGGTGCCACTTATGCAAGATGAATCTCCGATTACAAAATAGATGACCCATCCAAACTTTTATCTTCTTATCTTAGTGATGAATAAAATCTAACAGCCCAATGAAATTTGTATACTTAACTGTATTAATCGCACTCACCTACACTTTATCCGCCCAGAATGTTGGAATCAATAATCAAAACCCAAAATCGTCACTCGATGTGACAGGAGATCTGATTGTATCAGATTTCAAATACATGGTTGGTCAACAAGGCCAGGGCCTTGTTCCTTCCTATTCTATCTCCAATGGACTTGTCTACTCAGATTCAACGGGGATTCTTTATGATGATGGAGGGTTTGGCAGCCCATATCAACCAAATCAGTTCTATGATGTATTGATCGATGTGCCTGGAGCAGAACTCAACCAGGTAAATGTCTACTCTATGGACACTGAATCACCCTATGATTCACTCACCATTTCAAGTGTGGAGTCAGGAATTCATTTAGCCACTTTATCTGGAAATCAAACCGGAACGTACCAAATTGCCGGGATGGTACGAATTACATTTACATCGAATGGCGTCAATCAAGGGGCCGGTTTTGGTCTTCGATGGGATGGACTATTTAGTAATCCGACCGCAGGAGAAAGTTTGAATGCCGGATCAGGAGGCAGAATGCAATTCCTGGGTGAAAAAAACGCCCTTCGATCGGGGTTTGTTGAAGGAACTCAGTGGGATGTAGCTGAAAGTGGAACAAACTCATTTGCAACAGGTAAAAATGCCAAGGCATCAGGTAGTCAATCCGCTGCCTTTGGAGATGGCACAATGGCTCAGGGAGAAAATGAAATGGTGATTGGAAAATACAACGCTCCACAGCCAGGTGCCGCTTTCCAAATAGGAAATGGTGCTGATCATACTTTGAGAAGTAATGCGATGACAGTTTACAAAAACGGAAATATCGAATTTGATGGAATCCTTTCCGGAAATGGGTCAGGACTAACAAATCTTCCTGTGGCGTCTCCAGTATGGAATACGAACGGTACTAATGCTTATTATAATAACGGAAATGTTGGCATTGGAACTTCGAGCCCTGATGGCTCAATGGAAATTAACGCCAACAGCTCTTTATCTGATCCACATATCATGCTACATGAAAATGGAAATGATTATGCACGCATCAATTTTGATAATAACAATGGGTCAAATTATTGGACAATCGCTGCCTACATTGCCAGTAATCATAGAAACGACCGATTGAATTTCTGGAATGGAACTGGTGGTGATGTGATGACGATTACTGGGGATGGAGAGGTCGGTATCGGTGTTGGGATTAGCCCTAAAGTACCTTTTCATGTTGGCAATGGACGTCGTATATTGTTTGGAATAGATACACTTGGAAATGGTGATAAATTGATGTTTTTGCCGGACCTGCATGCATTTCGGGTCGGAACAGTAGCGACTGGAGCGGCTAGCACATATTGGAATCGCGATAGTATCGGTCTTTACTCTTTTGCCTCCGGATACAATACCAGGGCCCAGGGATTTGGTGCTACAGCCATGGGACGCGACACTGAAGCGACAAATAGTTACGCCTTTGCCTCTGGGTTTTTCTCAAATGCAGATGGTCAATACTCTACAGCCATGGGTTTTAATACTGATGCCTTTGCACTTGGCTCTACTGCCCTTGGATATTCGACCGACGCGGAAGCAAACTATTCATTTGCTGCAGGCTATTTTGCCGAAGCCCAGGCGATCTACTCGATAGCTCTGGGAAATGCTGTAAAGGCTCAGTCCTACGCCTCTATGGCTGTAGGCAGGTATAATGTGGGTGGTGGGAGTGCCACTGCCTGGAATGCTAATGATCCTATCTTTGAAATTGGCATTGGAACCGGCCCCAGTACAACAGCAAATGCTATAACTGTACAAAAAGATGGAGATGTTGGTATCGGTACCACCTTCCCTGGAGCCAGGTTACATGTTGCGGACGGAGAACTGCGAATTGGTTCCCTGGAAGAATTAAGTGATGGAGGATCCTTCATAATGCAGGTTAATTCAACATTTGCTCCCCTAACGAATGGAAATCGCACCCTGGGGTCATCAACATTCAGATGGTCAACCGTCTATGCGACAAACGGCTCAATCAATACATCTGACGCCAGGGAAAAAGAAAATATAGTTGACCTAAAGTATGGTCTGAATGAAGTGATGCGTTTGCGACCAGTAGAGTTCAGTTGGATTTCACAGCCTGAAATGGGCACTAAACTTGGGCTCATTGCACAGGAAGTACAAGAAGTGATCGGCGAGATAGTATTGGATAAAGATTGGGTCATCGATGAAAAAACTGGCGAAAAAACTGAAGTAGAGGCAGATAGAATGGGTATCTTTTATTCCGATCTAATCCCTGTCTTGATCAAATCTATCCAGGAGCAGCAAGCTGAAATTGAAGCACTGAAAGAGCGTCTTAGATTACTGGAGGAGTAACCACAAAAGCATTCAAAACAAAACGAAAACCCACGCTATATTGATTTGCTCAATTTGAGTCATTAGAAGATCCAGGCTTAATTTTATTGATTTCTTCAAAGAGTGATTTAAAACATTCAACCTGGTCACCTCTTGGATCTTGATTTGCTTTGACACCATCATAAATGTCCATAAAGCTTTCAAATCCAATCCATGTTGTTTGGATCATGCCAATAAACCGATCTTTCATTACAGGAGTAGCATTCTCCCTCAGGCTTAAGGTCTGCGAGAGCTGACTTTTGGCGACTTCTGCTTTTCGCCAGGGGCACGTAGCGACACGAAATCCCTTCGCTGCAAAATATGCGTCAGTAGGCACCGGGGTCTCGTAGTGCCAGTCGCAAATCACAACATCTTTCGGAATCAGGTCAATGGCCCGATATGTTGAATTCATGCTGGCTTCCCACATGCCGAGCCCTGTTGTGGCACCATCAAGCAATCGATCTCCCCAAATCCAAAGTTCAACCTCCGAATTGGCAAGATGATTCCTGATCTTTGTCACCTCGCCTGCGAATAGTTCGGCCTTATCCCTTCCTTTGCATCTTGGACATTGATCCTCCCCTATGTAAAAGACTTCGTCCAGGCCAGCATGAAAAGCATCCGTTTCAAATACCTCAACGATTTCATCGACAAGATCAAATATTACCTCGTGCACATCCGGATGCAATGGGCAATAACTTTTACAATACAACCCGTCCTCATTCGGCCAGGCATATGTCTCCGGAATTTTCACATCCGGGGTTTCATCAAATTCAGGATATATCGTAAGGAGTGGGCCCAGTGTCGTTGACCAGGATTGATGCCCGAACAGGTTGATCTGCGGAATCAGGCGGATATTGTGTTTTTTACCCATTGCCACCATCTTTTTGATATCAGCCTTCGACAGACCATCCTCATTCCTAAATTCTGGACGCGATTGATATTGATAATTGTAGTCAATGCGAAGGATAAGCAAATTCACATTTAACTTGCTCAACTCTTCATCCATAAATTTGACCATCCGATCCACGTTTTCAGTGGTTGGCGCTTTGATACTTAAACCTCTTACAGGAAGGACTTCGTCGAGGGGATTCTGGGCATTTGTGAGACCACATATGCCGAAAAGAAATAAAATGCACAAGTATTTTTTCATGTTGATAATTCATTTGATTCGCATGAAGATACGTCGATCATTATACAACACCATTTAGATTTTGAAGAAATAATGGTTACTTTCTAAGTATGTTAAAAAGGGATCAACTAAGTTATCACATCACCCTATTCATTGAGCAAAGTCATCAAAATCCCTAATAAAAAACTGAATCTTGAGTGAAACAAACTTTGTGATCGATAAAAGCCTCATATGGATATTGTTTATTCACCCTGTTCTATTGATAGAGCGAGATGACAACCCTATAATTGAAATGGAATGAATGTTGGAAAAGTCGTGAAAAATTAACCACAAAAATAAGAAGATAATATCGTGCATCGGAACACTATACGGCTATTCTTTTTTTTTCTTTTCCTTTCAAATTCGGTTTATTCCCAAAATATATTTAGATCAGTTTGCCAGGGAAATATTGGAAGGGTAGATTCTTTGATCAATGAATCACAAGCTACTATTAATCAACAGGATCAGTATGGAAACACCCCCCTGCATTTTGCTGTCTATTGTAAAAAAGTCGAGGTCTTAAAACGACTACTGGAGCGCAAGGCCTCTGTCGAAGCAATGGATAACCATGGTCGCACTCCACTGTTCTATGCCTCAATGCGTAATGATTTGGCGGGGCTCGATCAACTATTGGCACATCAAGCAAATCCAAATGTGGTTGATGTCTATGGCGACGCCCCAATACACCAGGCAGTACTCTATGGACATCTGGATATCGCAAGAAAGCTCATCGAATCAGGTGCTATCGTAAACATGCTTAACAAAAGGGGGAGCACTCCCCTACGCATTGCTGTGAGAGAAGAAAATGAAGAACTCGTGCAAATGCTCCTGACATTGGGGGCTGATCAGGATGATTTGAATCTGCCTGTATTAAAAGGGAAGTATTTCGGCCAGGAAAAACCTGGATCAACGCCTGTCATGTTTGCTCCGGGATTCATCTCAACTGAAATGCCTCAGCTCGATGCCGTTTTTCATCCAAATGGGAAGGAGTTCTATTATTCGATTGAAACCTCAGAATGGGCAATGATCATGTGCACAAAATTGGTTAATGATCATTGGACAAGACCAGCTCCCGCGACTTTTTCAGGAGACTATAGAGAGGTGGATCTTTTCATTACAAAAGACGGTTCTAAACTATTCTATTGCTCCTACCGACCAGTTCATGAAGAAGATTCTATCAAGGATAATCCTGATCTATGGATGGTTGAGCGGGCTGGAGATGATTGGGGTTCACCTATCCATCTTGGAAAGGACGTGAATTCTGATCAAGAAGAATGGTATCCTACTGTGTCGGATCAGGGGACACTGTATTTATCAGTAGGTCAGGAAAGAGAAGGTACGAGCAATATATGCTTTTCGAAAATGGTGAATGGGCAGTATGGGAAACCAATCTTCCTGCCTGATGCTGTGAATTCAGATGTGTATGATTATGATCCATTCATTGCACCAGATGAAAGCTACCTGATTTTTGCCTCCAAACGTCCCGGTGGATTGGGCGACTCTGATTTGTATATCAGTTACCGAAATGAGGATGGTTCATGGTCAAAAGCAAAAAATTTGGGCGAAAATGTGAACTCTCCCTCAGCAGATTTTACACCAATCATATCACCGGATGGAAAATACTTTTTCTTTACTAGTTGGCGAGCCGGAACTGGCGATATTTATTGGGTAGAAGCAAAAACAATATTTGAAAATTAGAGAGACCTAAAACATGCGATGAAAATGAAACATGTAAAAACATTCTTCCTGATCGTTATATTCTTCTTGTCAATTGCTGAAGGTTTTAGCCAATTGACTGACGATCATTATTTCCAGGGATTTGAAGAAGTAGCAGGTGGTACCACCTTTGGTTACCATTCGCCCATCCCTGGTGTTCGAACCTCATTGATCACAAGGGCCCAGGAAGGTTATGAACCAATTGAGTGGTATACAGAGGTTGTTCCTCACTCCTACTCCGGGGATTTTGTTTCTTTCATTTGGGTGTATGCAATTGATGCAATGGCATCTAAACCTACTTTTCACCTCAGTGTAAATGGTGACCGGTTCTTTACCTTTCAAAGTCCTGCGATAGCGGTATTAGGTACAAGCAAATTCCAAGGGAAAGACGGCTCGAGCCTGGTATTCAATACGACTATGATAGACGTCCATGAAGATGCCATGGGATTCGCAACGATTCGGGTGCCTAAATCTGCGATTAGACCAGGTGAAAAAACACTTTTATCCATTGATGCGGTACCTGCTAATTCAAATGCCTGGATCATGACATTTCAGACAGGCATAAATGAGATGCTGAAGATCGAACAAAATAAAGTAGTGGTAAAAGATAGTGGTGAATTATTTCATTCAGTGAGTTTTGATATTGTTCACCTTGGGGACGATTCAGATGTGATCATCGAAGTTGGATCAATCAAAACAAAGGATCGATTGAAAGCCGGGCATAACCGTTTAGAAATGATGCTGCCTAAAGTAGATACACCAACTGAGTTTGAAGCACAGATTAAAATTGGAAACAAAAACTCGATCAGTAAAGCATTTACGCTTTCTCCAGTGCGAGAATGGGAAATTTACTTTGTACAGCACACCCATACTGATGCAGGATATACCCGACCTCAAACTGAAATATTACCCGAACACTTAAGGTTTATCGATCACGCGCTTGACTATTGCGATGAAACAGATCACTACCCGGAAGCAGCGCAATTCAGATGGACATGTGAAACATCATGGTCCATTCGGGAGTATCTGAAAAGCCGGCCCAAAGCACAAATTGACCGACTGCTTAAACGGATCAAAGAAGGCCGAATAGAAGTGACCGGTATGTTTTTTAATTTCTCAGAGATCATCGATGAGTCAGCTCTTGCAGCACAGACCAAAACACTTCGTATGTTCAAAAATCTTGGCATCGAAGTGAAAACGGCGATGCAAAATGATGTGAATGGGATTGCCTGGTGCCTGGTCGACTATTTTAGTGATTCAGATGTCAAATATCTAACGATGGGAGTACATGCGCATCGGGCTCGATTACCATTTGACAAACCGACTTCATTTTGGTGGCAATCTCCAGCTGGAAATCGATTACTCGCTTACCGGAGTGAACATTATATGCATGGAAATGCATTGAGTCTCACTTTAGGAAAGCAAGAAGTGCTAAAAACAAATTTGTCCAATTACCTTGCTTCCATTGAAGAAAAGGGTTATCCCTACAATAAGATATCCTTACAATTTTCGGGTTACCAGACTGACAATTCTCCACCTTCTACAAAAGTGTGTGACATTATTGAGGAATGGAATAATAAATACGAATGGCCAAAACTGAGGAGCGCGTTGGCAAAAGAATTCATGATTTACCTCGATGAGCAACACGGAGATGAAATTGAACAGCAGCAAGTTGCCTGGCCGGACTGGTGGACGGATGGTGTCGGCTCAGCAGCAAACGAAACAAGAGTTGCAAGATTAACACATGCAGAGATTGGTGCAAACACTGCTGTTTTTTCGATGGCAAAAGTGCTTGGCGCAGACTTACCAACAGGTGTTGTACAGGAAATTGACCAGGTATATGACCAACTGTTGTTCTACGATGAGCACACTCATGGCGCAGCAGAAAGTATTTCTGATCCACTCGCAGAAAATACGATCAATCAGTGGGGCATGAAATCATCCTATGCATGGGATGCAGCCAAAAGGTCAAGTATGCTTCAGGAGAAAGCATTAGCATTTGTAGAACCTTTCATTGATAAATCAACTATCCCGATGGTTGCCGTTTTCAATACGTTGAATTGGCCTCGATCTGGCATGGTTGAGCTATTCATAGAATATGAAATGATTCCTCAAAATAGGGATGTTCTGTTTACCGATCCAAATGGAAAAGAAGTGCCACACCAGGTATTTATGCGCAGGTCTGAGGGCGCATACTATGGGCTTTGGGTTGAAGATTTACCACCGATGGGATATAAAACGATTCAGGTTGAAGTCGGGAAAAAGAGCTCAGTTGTCGAAACAAAATCCAACCAGGTATTCGATAATGCATTTTATGAAATCAAAATTAATCAAAAAGAGGGCGTGGTTTTGCAGATTCATGATAAAGAATTGGGACTGGATTTGATCGATCCGGATGCGCCATATGCTCTGGGTACGGTGATTTACGAGCAGCTGGAAAACAGGCATGCACTTGAACGGCTCACTGCTTCCCTTAGGGATACGGTCTATAAACCATTAAATGAAAAGCATACAAAAATGAGCAACGTTGAAGTTGTCAGAACTGAAAACGGAGCGATTTTTCAAAGTTTGTATCTCCATGGAGATTTGCCGGTTTGTGCAGACGAAAGAGGGGTAGAAATTGAAATCCGACTCTATCATCACGAAAAGAAAATTGAATTTTTATACAAGATGCACAAGCTGCCGGTACATGACCCGGAGGGTATCTACGTGGCATTTCCTTTTGCATTGGAAAATGGAAAGCTGGCATTTGAAGCGCAAGGAGGTGTTGTCTATCCGGGGGTAAACCAATTGGCTGGAAGTGCATCGGACTGGAATACGATTCAAAGCTTTGCATCTGTGAGAAATGGCAGTGCGCAGATCGTTTTTGGCAGTAATGAAATTCCGCTTGTGCAATTTGGTGATCTCAATATTGGACGGTATTATTATCGTTTGAGTCCGAAAACAAATCATATCTACTCCTGGGTGATGAATAATTATTGGGTGACAAATTTTAAAGCAAGTCAAAAGGGAGAATTGGAGTGGAGTTACTTTATCACTTCATCAAAAGATCACTCAGATGCTTATGCTACTCAAGTGGGTTGGGGAAACAAGATGCCTCTTTTGTCACGGACAATCTCTTCAGAAAAGAATCCATCAAAGCCGCCCGTCAGGTCAAAATCCTGCATTCTTTTGGATGCCCCAAATCTATTGCTTGTAAATTCAACACTTTCGATGGATGGGAAAGGGATTATTCTCCACATACGGGAAGTCGAGGGTGATCATGCGATCATTGATATTGGTAAGTTAATGAGAGAGACAGGTGCAAAATCGATCCAGGAAGTAAACGTGTTGGAAGAAGAAATGTCGAACTTAACCAGTCCTTTATTGCTGGAACATTTTGAGACGAAGTTTTTAAAAATCAATTTTGATTGAACTTAAGCACATTTGAAAATACTTTGAAATGAATAACCAAACACTGAAAAGCGCTTTTGACATTTTCGATAAATATCGCGTTGATATACCGAAAACCGTAGACCTGACAGATGTAGCATTGAGTGATCTCGTAACTAGGATCACAGATGAACTGGTAAATTTGCAGATCAGTGATGAGCAAACTTCAGCGATAGAAGATGAACTGATTCAAAAAGATAAAGATGCCAATATTTTGCTCTTGCTGGCTTTAAAAATGGCTCGTTCAAAACGAATTATCGAAAACATCAAGGCCCCAATAAAAGTGTCAGTGGTTTTTGGCATGTACAAAGAGCACAATCGAATAAAGTCAAGTGAAGAACATCCGCACGGAGAAGATTTTCTGAGAAGAAAAGTAACCCAATTAAAATGGCTATTCGAAGGATGCGAAAATTTTGACTGGAATCTCATTGTTGTTGATGATGGATGTCCTGAAGACTGTGGCAAAATTGCACAACAAATTGTGGAAGAAGAACAATTGGGGGACCGGGTGAAAGTTCTTTTTATGCAGGAAGCGATTGACAAACAGCAACCTACTGTGGTAGGTATGACATCAACCAATGAAAGCCAAAAAGGAGGTTCTATTGCATATGGGATGTGGTATGCATCTCAGCAAAATGCCCATAAGCAAAATATTATCGTGTTTACAGATGCAGACCTCTCCACGCACCTTGGACAAGTTGGGTTATTGGTTGAGCCACTCATCAATCAGGAAAAACTTGTTGCGATTGGATCAAGAAGGGAAGCAAAATCTGTAGTCATCAAACAAGGTGCAAGAAACAACCGAGGTAAACTCTTCATTTATTTATGGAAAAGACTGATCCCGGAGCTAAATGAGATCATTGACACACAATGCGGGTTTAAAGCGTTTAGAGGAGAACTCGTATCCCAAATTATTCAGGGTTTGATCGAGAAGAAATTTGCTTTCGATATTGAGCTGCTTCTGAAATCTGAGTTATTGGCACCCGGCTGTATTTCCAAAGTTGCCATTGCGTGGATAGATAGTGAAGCGGCATCGACTACAACTGATATCCAGCCCTATTTACCAATGCTTCAGGCCATTGTCAAAATGTATCGAAAATACCTGCCGGGAAATGAACAGTCCGATGCATTTGCAACATTTATTGAAGAATTGGATGCAGACGCTTTCAATCATTTGCTTGATCATATTCCAGCGGGTATTCTGGATAGAGAACCAATTGAATTTTCAGCATACGATGGTGTTTCTGTAGGAATGTTGAAAGAAGGAATAAGGGACTAGAAGGAGAAAAGGTAAACAGGAAGGTTCCTGTCAGCAAAGTGGCTGTCACGAATATTCGTGACAGCCACTTTGCTGACAGCCACTATGCTAAATCTTGCCGATATATCTTTTCAAGCAGATCAAATAATTCGGGATGGTCTCTGGAAAGCCTTTCCGGCTGATTAAAAAAGTACTCACTGACTACACTCAGGAACTCAGCCTGGTTTGTTGCACCATAAGGATTGATATTTGAATCGCGGTTTTTGATCTCTTTTATTTCATCGTGCATTTCTTTGATCCATGGAATGATATATTGTTGATCCATCAACATTTCAGGGATGCCGTCCGTATCCCCATCTGCTTTGTCCAGAAGATGTACGAACTCATGAATACCCACATTGTTCTTACTGTGTGCATTTTCAAAACCTTGATGTAATGCGGGTTTTGATAAGATCATCATGCGATTCATCGCACCTTCACCAACCATACCCAGGATGTTTCGACCCTTCCCTTCCGTCTGATAGTCATGGTTGAAAGTACCTTCATAGAGCAAGACCTCGTTCAGATTGCGATATTGCCATTCCGGAAATCCAAATAATGGGATCACTGCACTCGAGGCGACCAAAAGACGATCCACATCATTCACTTCAATTTCAATCCCTGTAATCGTAATCCTGTCCAGGAACCTCAACACATCCTGTTCAAAATGATCTCTTTCTTCAGGCGATAGTTTTTGGTAAAACCTGACTTTTTCAGCAAGTATTTCTTTCCACCGGGGAGGAAACGGCTCACGCTTGAACTTCTTCTTTCTAAAAAAGAGATTCCACCAAATGTAAACCAGGAGAACAATGAGTAAAACAACCAGAAATATGTTCATTGTCATTGAGAAAAGATAGGAAAAGAGTGCAACTTTCACTCCTTTTGATTAACAGATTGCCCGGTTTTAACAGATAAGTGCGACTTTATGGTATTATTTGATCTTTCGAAAAAGAATTAGTGCTAAATTGATCCCAACATACCATCCATATGAAATACAATTTTCTAATCTCAATAATAGTCAGAGCAGTATTTTCTTGTATTTTAATGATGGCCAATACCAAAATTTTATTGCATAAATGCCTAACACACCAGCCAACAAGTTATCAGAAATGGATCATCTGAAGTTCCATTTAAAGGTCAGGGAGGCTGCAGATCGTATACTTGGCCGAGCTTTGGCCATGCGCCATACTTCCGAATTACAGGATGTCATAAACACTGTTGGAGAGCAATTGCAATCCCTTGAATTAGATATTACAGGAGGTGTATTTATTTCAATCAATGATGAGATTGATCGTGACTTATATGTTTGGGGTTCAGGTGGTACAGCCCATTATGGTCAACGAGTCCGGGTTCCTTTTTACAACCGCCCGATCTTCACCGGGATGATCAACCATATCAAAAATGGGTCAGGCTTGTTTCTCGAATCCTTTACCAGAAACCAGAAAACCGGCTTTTTCAAACACTTGTTTAAATATCCTCCATATAACGAAACCACCAAAGCGCATCAGAAAGAAGTATTATCGAGAGAAGGTGGATACACAAGAGCGATTTACACTTCAGCACTGACGAGCGTCTTCATCATCAATCATCACGGCAGGCAGTTTTCTGAAAAAGATCACCAGGTGCTGATCCGTTTTGCAGAAGTATTTGAACAAGGATATCGAAGGTTCCTCGACCTGCAAAAAGCAGAAGCGCAGGCCAGGGAAGCACAGATCGAAGCCGCACTTGAACGCGTCCGTTCTGCCTCAATGGCCATGCATAAAAGTGAGGACCTGAACCAGGTCATTGCAACTATTTTTCATCAACTCCAAAGTCTCGGTTTTGAAGCGGTCCAGTGTGAAATTGCGCTATTTGATCCCATAACCAATGATTGTGAAATATGGCCTTCGAATGAAATAGAGAATGTTTTACCAAGAAGCTATCGCATTCCATATACGGAAAGAGCGTTTTACCAGGTCTTGCTCAATGCATGGAAATCGAAAACGGATTATAATCCCTATCAATTAAAAGGAAGGATCAAAAGTACTTATGAGAAATGGTTGTTCACTCAGACTGATTGGAAAGATATTCCACAGTCTGTCCAGGATTCGATGCAGGAAATTAAGCTCGTGAATCTATACTGGGCAACCACAAAACATGGCATTTTGGAAGTGGGTGGAGAGGAGTTGATCCCGGCTGAAAATTTTGCCATTATCAAGAGGTTTGCAAACGTATTTGAACAGAGTTACACCCGATTTCTCGATATCAAAAAAGCAGAAGCGCAAGCCAGGGAAGCACGAATTGAAGCAGCACTCGAAAAAGTGAGAAGCAGAACAATGGCCATGCA
>Ga0316201_10000545_pt1 | contig 21941 bp, 10 predicted proteins | sample CS6wburrow_MG_FD_204516 | JGI IMG/M metagenome (GOLD analysis project Ga0316201, IMG submission 204516) | Coastal sediment microbial communities from Delaware Bay, Delaware, United States - CS-6 worm burrow | ecosystem: Environmental > Aquatic > Marine > Coastal > Sediment | place: USA... | reverse complement strand
ACCGAGTCCCGCGCCTACGACTACTGAACCCGCACCTACGACTGAACCTGAACCCAGTCCAGCCCCGACGACCACTGAACCCAGTCCAGCGCCTACGACTACTGAACCCAGTCCCGCGCCTACGACTACTGAACCCAGTCCAGCGCCTACGACGACTGAACCGAGTTCAGCGCCCCCCCCTGCACCAACACCAAGGAAGCATACGCTTCAATTTAATTTGGAAAATGATGAAGTGCTGGATTTCTCTAATATTGACCGTTTAGCCCATTATCAGAATGAACTGAATGAATTGCATCAGATCATCAAGCTTGATAACGTTTTCGTACAAGAAGATAATCACAAACTCAGTCTGAGTCTTGATGACGTACTAGATTTCTCCAACACAGAGAATGATGAGCAGAGCGCAACAGCTTCAACTTGGGCAGAAAATCTCGATCAAACACTTCTCAATCTTGGAGGAAATGCCTTAAGCCCGATAAGCCATTACGATGACTTGTTGATAGGCTCAGAGGCCCTAACCCTAAACGGTTGATATTTTAATGTAGAATTTGAGTGAAGTGATTTTTTCAAAACAGAGTTCACAGAGTGGGAATGGTGGGATCGCTAAGTGATGGGATATGACTTGATGATCTTTCGTTCTGAAAACCATAACGACAAGGATTGTATATAATAAGGGATTAGATCGTGGTTGTACCTAGTTTAAATCCTTTCTTATATACAATCGCTTTCCGTTAGTGGTTTAAATCCTTTCGGGCGCATTCCCAAAAAAAGGGTCATTCTTGGCTATCGCAAAATAAATTTTGCACTCCAAGAAGGCCGCAAAATAAATTTTGCACACTCCAATCCAATCCGGCTGCAAAATAACAGGAACGAAAATAAACCGCACAAATAACAGAAACGAAAAGCGAGCCTTCAAAATTGATCTATCTTGATGACCCTTTTTTTGGGAATGCGCCCAATCCTTTCTTATATACAATCCTTGTCGTTTTTTATAACCTATTGATTTTTATAATATAAAATAAAACCCGTTTCCCCATCATTGCTCTATTCAACAGAAGCAAAATAAGCAATGCAAGTTGTAGCGGTTCTCATGGTGACTCTCAAAGGATTGTCCATACCAGCACAATCACCATACCAGTCTATAAAATGTGAGCCTTGTGCCGATACGGCTTTAAGAAAGGTTGTGGTACCGTAGCTAAATAACGCGCTGCAACTGTCATTGTTATCGCCGCACTGAATACCCGTGGACTGATTCGCATAATTTAAACTGTAAACGACACCGCTACCTGTGCCACCTGTTTTCACTGTCAGTTCATGTGTGGTATCAAAAAAGGCTATACATAACATATTGTTGATCATCCATAAATTGCCATCAGTGCAATCATGATGGCCTCCCCAATCTATGAAAACGGAGCCGGGTGTGGCAGTGGCAATCAACTTGACTTCAGTGGCGGTATCAAAACGATGGGAGCAATAATCCTTGTCACAAACCATGCCGGTATCATCTTCTTGATAGCTGACAGTCATACAATCGTCAGTATTACAATCAATGCCTGATGGTTTACTGCGAACTGTGCCATACCCGTCAATTTCTACTGACAGGCCCATGGTGGCAGGTAAAGGCCTTTGAGCTTGGGAGGACGAGTTTGCCAAATTTAAACCAATAATCAGGGGATCGTGATCAGAAGCTCGGTAAGGATCGGCATTGTATAGGCCCGCTGATTTGGACGCACCATAAGATTCTTCTTTGTAATCAATAATGTGTGGTTCATCAGCATTGATATGCCATTCAGTGGCAGCCGTTACTTTAGCGGTTAAACTCGCACTGGCGAAGGCATGATCAAGAGAACCTGCTTGAGCTTGATAAACATACGAGTAGGCGTTTGCGCCAACGAATTTATGAAGCAAATCAGTATAACCTGCATTTTTAATCACAGTAATCGGTTTTTCTTTGGCATAAGCATTCAAATCGCCTATGATCAGGATATTATCCCCTCCGGCAGTCGGATCAGTGGCTAACCAAGCGGTCAGCGTATTAGCAGCTTCAACTCGCTCGGCATTCCAACAAGCTTGTCCATCATTTTGATCGGCATTGAGACTGCCATTATTTGGACAACCCCCTTTAGATTTGAAATGGTTAACGACAACGGTGATTTGTTCTGCGCTCGCCTTTTCCCGAAAAGTCTGCACAAGTGGGGGCCGGCGCGAGTTAAAAGGCGATTGGGTTGTTGTGACTGCAACGCCAATCGGGGTGACGGTTTCAACGCGGTAGATGAGGGCTACTTTGATCTTATCCCTGCCGAGAGCAAAACCAGGATTGATAAAAGCATAAGTCGTGTTAGCTGGTGCTCTGGTATTTAAACCCGTGACCAAATCTTGAATCGCACTATTGGCCCCGTAACCGTCATTTTCTATTTCCAGCAACCCAATGATATCGGCTTGCATGGCCACAATAGCACTGATGATTTTTTGGCGTTGGCGATCAAATTCAAAAGCGGTTTTTGCACCGCGTGAAGTTGGAAATCCAGCGCCAGCACCATTACCATTGAAATAGTTTAAGACATTGAAACTGGCTACCTTCAAAGTACCCCCGACAGCCGGTGGTGTTGCCGTGCGTGGGTTAGCCGCAACAAAGTTGGGTGTGCTGGTTGGCTGAACACGATAGTGAGCATAGCTATAATTCAACACGCCAGTCACGCCAGTTACCGTATCGCCAGTGCGTAGCGTATTCGTCGCGCTGAGTTTGGGTGCGGGATAGAGAATGGGCTCAGGATTGGTGGTTGTACTCCCATCATCAATAATAATGCGCTTCAAATCATTTTGTGCTTGTACGGCATTCGCATTGGTTCCCGGTGATGTGATCTGGGTTGGCACCATCAGACGGCCAGATGATAAGGTGATTTGACCATAACGGCCTAACTCATAATTATTACTGACTGTCAGTCTTTGTGGCAAATTGACTAACATGCCTTCGTAGCGTTCAAGATAGGTATCACTGTTAAAAGGCAGATTGAGGGTTGCCGGTGTCACACTGGCACCGCGACTACAAACTGTGACTTTGCTGATGTTTTTTAATTCTGTGAGATCGTGGTACTCGTCAACTTCACCCGTGACGCGCACCAGATCACCTACATTGACATCCGTACCACTTGGATTGTAAACAAACAGGCCCTCAGAGGTTGTTGGATCGTCATCAATATCAGCGTCTTGTTCCTGAACGAAAAATCCTTTTAATTGCGTATCGCTCTGAAAATCACCGACGACGACACCTTCAATGGTATGCGTATTGCCCTCTTCAGCACTGGCAGTGCCGCTGCCTTGGATAGTGTGGATTTTTGTCAGCATACCCGTGATGTTGCCGTTAATGTGAAGATTATCAATTCTCCAAGTGCCTGCACCGGATTCAGCATTGAAGCCATAAATTCTAAACTCAACGGGGCCCGTCATATTTTCAAATGAGGCATTCAATGTGATAGTTTGATCATTGCGTAAACTGGTGTCATCTGGCACATTAAAAGTGCTTAAATCCGTTGCAAAATCATCTAAACTTGAACGAATTAACCAATTGCGAATGCCCGTACTTGATCGTTTTTCATCAAGTGTTAAACTGGTTAATGTCATTTCAAATCCGCAATGGGGTTGGATTGTCAATGCGTAATAATCAGTCATATCGAGTGTACCCGTCGACCAACTTTGAGCATTAAAAGTGTTCATAGCCTTTTTAGGCGTTAAACCGTTTCCCCGACTCATCGCAGAAAGAGTGGCATTGTTTGGCTGATTATCAGGCTCAAATGTTGCCTCGTTTCCGATTGCATCCGTAAAGGTATAGGTTGATAATAATGCAGCCTGCACCGTGTTCAAAGTGAACAATAACATTATCATCAATATAATTTTTATAAGATGTTTTTGACTCATTATTTAATTAATGGTAAATGGTAAATGGTAAATGGTAAATCGTCTTAGCACCTATCCGTTTTGTTTTTCACGCCAAAGTTTTTGCGCGCAAAAACTTCTTAAGTGAAAAGTCATTGAAAAGCGAGTACAACGAACAACGGGCAAATAAACCAATAAACCTAAAAAAATCAATGAATTATTCGTTTATAGGCCCGTTATTAGCGTAACTTTACTTCGTTTCGTTGTACTGGTTTAAAAAAACGGATAGGCGCTAAGAGTAAATGGTTAAAACCATAAGCCTTGATGACATAAACTGTTAAAAAGAGAGAATTTTAACCCGTAAGGGATTTTGATATTGACGCTTATGAACTTTAGCCGCTAAACAACATTTATTCACCCCACGACAGAAATCCTTTATTATAAGCAATCCCTGTAGTTCTGTTTTAAGCGATCCGAGGAAAACATCATGTCATACCATCTTGAAGAACGACTTTACAACGGAAAAATGACGCGCCGAGATTTTTTATGGCTCACCTCCGTCTCCACTGCCAGCGTTGCTATAACAGGCTGCGCCGTTAATCCTGTCAGCGGCAATCCGCAACTCATGTTGGTTTCTGAAAAAAAAGAAATTCAATTAGATAAAGAAAATTCCCCCCATCAATTCTCCGCCGATTATGGGCCCTTACAAGATCAGGCCCTTAATAATTACATCAGTGAAGTGGGTCAAAAGATGGCCGCTGTCTCTCACCGTCCACAGATGCCCTATTCTTTTCGGGGTGTCAATGCGACTTATGTCAATGCCTATGCATTTCCGGGTGGTAGCATCGCTACGACACGCGGCATTTTGTTAGCACTACAAAATGAGGGTGAATTGGCGGGTTTATTAGGTCATGAAATCGGCCATGTCAACGCACGCCACACGGCCTCACAAATGAGCCAAGGTATGCTAATCAGTGCTGCTTTAGTCGTGGGTACTTTGATTCTCAGTCTATCCGAAAAATATAGAAAGTATGCCCAGTTAATTGGTTTGCTGGGACAAATTGGAGCGGGTGTACTACTGGCCCACTACAGCCGCTCTGATGAACGGCAAGCGGATGCCTTGGGTATGCAATATATGACTAAAGCTGGACAGAACCCACAAGGCATGGTAGGGCTCATGGAACTATTGAACACGATGTCCAAGCACAAACCCAGTACTATTGACATGATGTTTCAAACGCATCCCATGAGTTCAGAACGCTATCAAAGCGCCAAAGCGGCTACCAACACGCAATACCGTTCCCTAAAAAACCTTCCCATCAATCGTGATCGTTACATGGATAACACCGCGAAACTACGGCGGCTGAAAAAGCCCATCGAAGCCATGCAGCAAGGTGAAAAAGAAATGGCAAACGAACAACTTCGCCCGGCTGAAGGGCAATTTAAAAAGGCTTTGACATACGCCTCCGACGACTATACCGCCCTGATGATGATGAGTCAATGCCAATTAGCCCAAGAAAAATCCGATGAAGCACGTCACTATGCCTCACTCGCTAAACAAGTTTATCCCACAGAAGCCCAAGCTCACCATATCAGCGGTATCGCCAATATGATGAGCAATAAATTTGATACCGCTTTCCAAGACTTTGATAGTTACGAAAAAAGATTACCAGGCAATCCCAACACTGTGTTTTTAAAGGGTGCAGCCTTAGAAGGGATGCAAGATAAACAAGCCTCAGCCAGTGAATACGCCCGTTTTCTGCAAATCACTGAACAAGGTGAACAAGCGCAATATGCCCGTCAACGTTTAAACGATTGGGGATATTTGAGCCCCTCAAGATTTAGACGGCGATAAATCGCTTCGCGAATAGCGAAACTTTTTTAGGTATGACAAAGACACTTCGAGAAGCTTCGGTATGCAAAGTGTGTATTGAGTATTTGACTGTATTTGACTGATTTGCTGACGCATTTCTGTTTTCGAGGTTAAAGTTTTTGCGAAACAAAAACTTTAACCTCGAACCCGCTTTTAAAACAGAACGACAAAGATTGTAGTCTATAAAAAAGGACTTAAAACCTGAGAGTGGGAAAATAGCAATACTCCCCAATTTCTATAGCGAACACAATTAACAATATTGTGCGTTTTTTAATAGATTTTCTAAATAGGTTAAATCAGGCAATAAAGCGGTTTCATTATCCTGCACTGTTACATTAAATACGGTTCCCCGATGAGTGTCGGCATTGGGCTTGGTTAAAGACTCTTCTGTCACGGTTAGAGTACGAGGTACCTCAGTCGCTAAAAAAGCATAAAAAGGCATGGTTTGGCTGAGTTCTAAACCGTATATAATTACGTTACAGTATTTTTGAGTTGTCGAATCCGTGGGCAGCGATAAAGCGTCTTCAATTGACAGCAAGGGTACTCGTTGATTACGCCAATTGAGGACACCTAACAACCATTTTGGTGGGTTATTATCCAGTTGTTCATGTTGCTTATAAGGGGATATTTCCGCAATAACCGCACTGGGTAACAATAATTGCTCCCCTTTAATAGGAATCAAAAGGCAGCGTACAACAGAATCATTTGACATTTCAAAATCCTAATAGGAAGAGTGACTTGGACTCCAAAGCTAAAGCTTTGGAATAAAATTAAATTATATAGCGTTTCCCGATTGCATGAACCGAAGGTTCAGCTACGCTAAGTACAAAAAAAATCAACCCTAAAAATCAATTAAAAAGCACAATAAAAAAGGGGTTGAATGTGTGTAAAACGCAGTAAATCAAAAAAAATGTATTTAGCGTAGCTTCCCTTCGGTTCACGCAAAAGTTTTTGCGCGCAAAAACTTTTGCGTGAAAACCTAATCTGGGAAACGCTATATATACTGTCCACCGTTATAATTTGAGTATTGGGTTAGTATAACTTAGCAAAATAAAAAATGGCTTATGGCTTGCCACCATAAGCGTTAATCTACTCTCGCTCTGAGTCGAGTTTTGCATTAACTATTAATCATTGACGAGTAAAGCGCGAATATTTTCAAGCAATTCCGTTTCATTAAATGGCTTACCCAAGTAACGGTTGATGCCAATTTTTTCTGCTTTATCACGATGCTTAGCGCCAGTGCGCGATGTTATCATGATGATAGGTATATGTTTTAAGTCGGGATTATTACGCACTTGAGTGGCTAATTCGTAACCATCCATACGCGGCATTTCTACGTCAAGTAGCATTAAGTCAGGAATATGTTCCTGCAATTGACTTATCGCATCAATACCGTCTTTAGCTGTTAAAACTTCCAAGCCTTGCCGTTTTAGTAAACGAGCAGTGACTTTACGCACTGTTATAGAATCATCGACTACCATAATCGTTTTCGCGACGGGCTTTTCTTCCACCACTTCTACAACTTTGGACGGCTCAATCTGAATGGTCGTATCGACGCGGGTGAGACTGGGTACGTCTAAAATCAGCACGACTCGCCCATCACCCAGAATGGTTGCCCCCGCTATCCAACGAATCGCAGCAATTTGAGGCCCAACAGGTTTGACAACAATCTCTTTGCTGCCCTCAATACGATCAACTAACAAAGCCACTCTACGGTTAGCAGCACGGACTAACAAGGTGGGAATCAAGGGAGCCTCTACTGAGGCTGCTTTGCTAAAGCCTAATAATTCGCCTAAATGAAAAACGCGGTAACTATTGTCCATATATTGGTAATGACGTACTTCATTGTCTTCTCCAATGACTTTTTCGCGAGGAATACGCATCACCGCATCCATATGATTCATGGGGATGGCTATAGTTTCTTCACCAACTTGCATCAACAAGGCATGATTAATGGTTAAAGACAGGGGGAGACGAATTTCAAACAAGCTTCCTTCACCTCTTTTCGAGTGAATGCGTAATCCACCCCCTAATTGTTTTATTTCAGTGTTAACGACATCCATGCCTACACCACGTCCTGATACTTGGGTCAGTACCTTAGCCGTGCTGAATCCAGGTTCGAGAATAAAATGCATCAGTTCATGATCATTGACTACCGTATCAGGTTTAATCAAACCCCGTTCTTCGGCTTTTTGACGAATAGCTTGGAGATTTAAACCGGAGCCGTCATCACTCAATTTAATAACCAGTTCTGCACCTTCTCTTAAGAGTTCAAGCGTGATTTTAGCAACGCTATTTTTTCCGGCTTGTTGGCGTGTTTGTGGGTCTTCAATGCCATGTCCTATAGCGTTTCTAAGCAGGTGTTCAAGGGGAGCAACAACGCGATTGAGGACACTTCTCTCAAATTCGATAGTCTCACCAATGATGATGAAGTCTACCTGTTTGTGTAATTCTCTTGCGGTTAGTCTCGCAATCCGTTGTAATCGAGGTGAAATAGTTGAGAAAGGTATCATACGAGTACGCATTATACCTTCCTGTAACTCTGCACCAATGCGGCTTTGTTGAATTAACAGGGAATCGCTTTGCCTCGTTTGGGTTTTGAGGAAATCTTGAATATTCGACAAATCACTAACGCTTTCCATAAGACTGCGTGATAACTGCTGCATAACCGAAAAACGGTCCAATTCTAGCGGATCAAATTCTTCATTATCATCTCCTCCTAATTCTTTTTGTTCGCTAAAATGGGAAAGAATTTGAGCTTCGGTTTCTATTTCAAAACGCCGTAATTGGTCACGTAAACGTACAACGGTCTGTTCCATTTCCACTAAATTGTTTTTGAATGCCCCTTGCTGTTGTTCCATTTGAGCTCTGGAAATGGACATTTCACCTGCCAGATTAGTGAGTTTATCAATCAGTGTTACCCGTACACGAATCTTATCTTCTGGACTTTCAGCCAGTTCTGTTTCTTTTTCAAGCGATTTGTTAGCTTTCGCTTTCGCTTCTTCTGGTGATTGGGCAGGGGTGGCGGCGGCTTTTGGTGTAGACTTGGGCTTTTTGACCAATTTAGAGGCAGGAAGTTCAGATTCTTTCCCTTGAGGATTTAGCGCGACATTGATTTGTCCAATCAAATCGTTGGGCATTTCTAAGGGAACAGCGGCTCGTACTGCTTCAAGCATAGCGGCGAGTTCATCTACACTGTTTTGGACAATCTCTTGTAACTTGGTATTGGATTGTGCCGTTCCTTCAACAATTCGGGTGAGTACGGATTCAAGATGGTGGCTCAGATCGCCCATTGCGGCAATGCCTACCATACGAGCCCCGCCTTTCAGGGTATGCAATTCACGTTGTAATTCTTTCATCAATGGCATGTTGTTAGGCGAAGCATGCCAACGTTCTAACAAAGATTGGGTATTTTCAAGAATTTCCTCAGCTTCATCTAAAAAGATGACTATAAACTCATCTGTTGCATCGGGAACAGACTCTGATGACTCGCTCTGAGTGGGTTCTGGGGAGGAATGTGTCGTTAGTGTTTCTTGTGAAGGTAAGTCTGAATCTGTTTTATGATGTTTTTTATCCTGCAAGGAGGTGAGTGATTGATGGACATTACCCAACAAAGTTTGTTGTTGTACCTCATCGACTGTTTCGCCTGAAAGAAGTTCTTCAATCAGATGTGTGGCATTCTGCAAGTAAGCCAGTATCTCAGGGGTAAGCGGGATTTTCCGTTCTAATAAAGCCCTCGCATAATCTTCCATGGGAGCCGCTATTTTTGAAATAATGTTCAAATCGACACTGCGCGAGCTACCATTTAGGGTGTGAAAGGCTCGCACAATCTCTTGATCAAGCAGTGCGGGTAAATTGTTTTCTAGGGCTTTTAAAATATTATTCAGATTAGACAGGTGCTGAGAGGCTTCATTTTTAAAAATTTCAATGAGTATGGGGTCAATCTCTTCTTCATAACTGTCAATGGCTTGCGAGGTTTCTAGGGTGGGCGACCCTAAGGAAAATATTTCATCCTGAAAGGATAAATCATCTGTTTCTGTTTCGCTCAGTGTACTTTCAGGCTCAATTTCTAGTTCTGAGAGCGGCAAGAATGTGTTTGTGTCCAATTCCCCTGTCAGTGCTTCTATTTCCGGTAAGTCGGGAAGCGCCTCTGTTTCCAGTTCTAAATGACTGTCAGTAAAGTCTTCAGGCCAGTCTTCAAGTTCATTGTCTGAAAATTCGTCTGGAAATTCGTCTAGCCCTAATTCTAGTTCACCCTCACCAATGTTTAAGGTTCCTAAATCCAGTTCTTCTTCGGCAACCTCTCCCCCAAAATCCAGATCATCTTGATTCAAAACATCATTTGAATCATTTTGAATATCAGCAAGTTCAAACTGATTGACCGGTAGTTCTTCCTCCGGCGGTGAGACAGGTTGTTGCGAAACCTCTAATTGCTCAGTATGCGTGGGTGATCCCCGATCTGGTGTAGTATCACTGGCAGCGCGAAAGTGACTAGATTGTTTTTCCTGATTTTGTGTAAAATGGGCCGCTTCTGAAATTAAAAGAATGACCTCATCTGGTGCTTGTTGATTACGTTCAAATAGTTGAAGCAAGCTTGGCAACACTTTTTCAGCTTGATCAATGAGCCTCAATATGTCGTTACTGACTGACAAAGTACCTTCACTGATTCGATTGAGCATGTGTTCAAAGCGCCAGCCTAGTTCTCCAATTGCGGTTGCACCAACTAATCTCCCACTACCTTTCAGGGTATGAAAATTGCGCCGTAAGCTTTTCAGAGATTCAGTATCGTCAGGATCATTTTTCCAAGCGTTAAAGAGGCTAACAATTTCAGTATGAACTTCTTGAACTTCTTCAACGAAGATTTCAATAATTTCTTCGTCTATTTCGGAACTAGGTGTTTGTTCTGGAATATCAAGTAATTGCATATCAGTTATCAGTTATCAGTTATCAGTTATCTATTATCAATTATCAGTTATCAATTATCAATTCTAGGCTAAAGTTTTGGCGCGCAAAAACTGGGGCAAAGAATCTTCGGTGTGCTTGGCTAAATCAGTTATCAATCAATATTTTTACAAGTATGACTTACTGTACACTAATATAGATACTCTGAAAAGTTTGAACAATGATGAACCATGAATAGTATTTCACACAAAAGTTTTTGCGCGTAAAAACGGTATTTAACTTCGCTGGCCTTCGGTTCACGCTAAAGTTTCACGAAGCGAAACAAAGCGCGTGAAATGTGAAATTGAGCTGATACGACGAGCTAATAATTCAAAACGAAGCAATTTGTTACAGGTGGAATTTTGGACAGGGTTTAAAAATGATAGCACAAAGGTCAATGCTTATCAGTTATCAGTTATTAGTTATCAGTTGTCAGTTATCAATATGTTTACGACTATGAGTTACTCTACACTAATATAGATACTCTGAAAAGTTTGAACAATGATGAACCGTGAAATTGAGCTGATACGACGAGTTAATAATTCAAAACGAAGCAATTTATCACAGGTGAAATTTTGGACAGGGTTTAAAAATGATGGCGCAAAGGGGGTAATACATTGACAGGGCTAAAGTTCATTTCCGCAGTTATGTCCGTATGCTATTTTAAACTAAACCGACCAAAGTTTGCTGATTGTAACTAGCGAGGAGAGAAAAAAAAGGGGGGTCTATCGTTTGATAGGGCAAACACACCAGTTTGTTCCTACGATATATATCGGGTGAAATTATGTAGGGGTTGGCATCTCAGTACAAAGCTTTGTACTACGATATCGCATTTTCGGGGACGACTTAAAAATTTATAGTTATAACTTCAAAGCTTCGAGCTAAGAAATAACGGGGTTTCTCTTATGATGAAAGGGCGAACACTAAAGCCCCTACAAGATTTTATGGTAGGTGCTTCTCAAAGTTATCGCCTCCCCCAGCAGAAGTTACAATCATAAAAATTTTCGTCTGTACGATTAAAAATGGCTCGCTTTAGATATGTTCTATTAAAAACCGTCTTAAGCGTTTATTGAATGCGCTACCAATAGGGCGTATGTAAGCTATTGATTTTTATAAAACCTTAAAAATTTAACCGTACAGTGCGAAAATTTTGGATAAAGTTAATTTTTCTTCGATCCTATACTAATATACACCGTACTTTGTACTGCTTTATTTTTATTTATTTTACAGTGACTTAATTGTTATTTTTTAGTCCGAACTCAAGTGTAAATGACCATACTGCTTATAGAGTGCTTTAGTTTAACTTGACGTTTCTAACATCTATCAAGCAATTAATATACTTCACTGCTCATTGCTTATTGAGTACTAATAACCGTTTCTCAGTCACATTCAAAATCTCATCAGCATCCATAGGATTGCCAGCGAGGGTGTCTAAATAAAGTTCAATACCAATTAAAACATCCGCTAAGGCCTTTAATAGAGGCAAAGCTGGCACTGTGGCCTCTTTAATAAACACTTTTTCTATGTATTTATTACACAGTGCCAACAGATTAGCCGCACGAATATGAGAGGCAATGGCTAAAAAACCTTCTACTTGTTTAAGTCGGCCTGGCACTTCTAACAAACTATCATCTTGTGTACCTGAATCAATAAAAGTGACTAAAGGTTGAATAACCTGAGCTAATTCCGTTTTCGCTTCGTCAACGACTACACTGAGTACAATACCAAATTGAGGTGTTTCGGAAAAATCAGTATCAGGACTTTGTTGTAAGCGTTGTCGAGCATGTACACCTTGCACCGCCAAAATATCCACAGCCGCATTGATTTTCAACAAAGCATTTGCCGTTTTAAGTAAAGTTGACAGATTAGCGGGTTTACGGCCTTCACTCATATCAAGAATCAGGGCTGCCTGTCCTAACATAGATTTACGTTGTATCGTCAATCCCAGTAATCCCAAGGTATTCGCCATATCGCGCAACAAAGTAATTAAGGGACTGAGTTCTGTCACAGAGGGATTGTCGGCCCGATTAAATATATCTAAAGTTTCTTCTACACGAGCAAAGTCATCCTTGATCAAAGTGACGACCACTTTCATTAATTCAATATCTGGCCCTTCAAACTCTAATCTTGCGGCTGCCAACGCCGTTTCTGGGGGAAAATAATCATTCAATTGAAAAATCGTTTTAATCGCAGTGATTTGTTTACCTTTAGAACGTGCCTGCGCGGCAAAGTAGAGCAAATTATTTAATAAAGCTTTAGGTGGAAACAGGCGTAAAGCAGCATTACCATGTTGTGCAGCCTGATTGATCAAGGTATCTAATTGTTTGAGTAAATTAAGAATAGTTTTATTAAGTGCCAAGCCTTTTTGCAGCAAAGCTTCAACAATACCTTCGGTTACCCACCATACCTTGCTCACAGGGGCTTGGCCGGTTGCTTGTTGTAAGCGTTGCATTACGGTGTAAATAAATTTCAACCCTTCTTGGGGCTGTTTAGGATTTTTAATTATGGAGGCTAAACCTTTTTGGTAAGCTACCCGCATTTGCAGCATATATTTTTTGAGATTCTCATTGGGCAAATTCACCGTCTTTTGTTTAGGGATAGTCATTGACAAATCAGGTGTAAATAAACTATTAGCGGCCAACGCCGCTTGTTTTCGCTTGGAACGTAAATCATTCAGTAACGGTAATAAGGCCAGTGGTATATCACGCTGAACAATCGCAAGATGATCCAAATAATTGGGCAATTGAATCAAAGCACGCATCAAGACATCATAAGTTGATTCATTGTTCTCAATTTTACCGGCCAGCAAAGATTTAATTGTTAATTCAACATTTTGGACTAGCAAAGCTGCTGTTTGCAATTCTAGTACACTAAGCGCACCATGTATTTCATGTAGCCATATAACACACTGTTGCAATGGTGCTGTATCACTAGGATATTCAACGAACTGTTCTAACGCTTGGCGCGTTTGCTTAAGGCTTTCATCAATTGTAGCTTTTACCCAAGTCAGGGCCGAATATTTCATTTTGTGAATTGAGAATTGTGAAGTGTGAATAGTGAATGATAGGCGTTCATTCGTGATTCGTGAAGGATTAGCTTTGCGAACCTTCTGTTCGCGGAAAAAGTTTTTGTTAAAAAATTTTGCTGCGAAAGAAATCAGGCGTTAAGAGTCTTTCAAAATTTTAACTTATGGTGGGGTTCGCTGCACGAAACCCACCCTAGTAGCTTGTCAATTTAATTTTGTCGGTTAATGTAGGGGGGAGATCGCTTTGAAATCCACCACACCCGACTTCAGCCCGCTGCCAAAGTACTAGATGGTCTGTTGCAACAAAACGTCTACCCACCCGACAATGAAGCGCCCAGAGCCTCAATGGCTTGCTGCTCATCTATGGGCAATTTGAAACCTGCAGCAGATTTCTTCAGATCAGTAGCCAGCATCGCCAATCGTTCAATGGAGGCTGCTGTTTCATTGGTGCCACTGGAAGTCTGAGTTGTAATTTCCTGAATAATCGTCATCGTACCCGAAATATTGGAAGCCACCGCCGCCTGAGTACGTGATGTTTGGGAAATATTTTCAATTTGACCTGCCAACTGCACCGAAACTTTTTCAATTTCTGTTAAAGCCTCACCCGCTCTCTGTGCAATTTTAGCGCCAGAAACAACACCTGTGGTACTTTGTTCCATTGAACTGACCGCCTCGTTAGTATCACCTTGGATGGTTTTTACTAAGGCATCAATTTGTTTAGTCGCATTACCAGAACGCTCTGCTAAACGCTGAATCTCATCGGCAACGACTGCAAAGCCTCGCCCAGCATCACCAGCCATCGCTGCCTGAATCGCAGCATTCAAAGCCAAAATATTAGTTTGATCAGCAATATCATCAATAAGCCCGACAATTTCACCAATCTCTTGTGCGCTTTCACCTAAACGTTTAATTCGTTTAGAGGTCTCCTGAATCTGTTCACGAATAATGTCCATCCCCACAATCGTATCTTGCACAACTTTGGCACCTTTACTGGCAATGTCCACCGACTTCTTAGCAACCTCCGCAGATTCGACGGCATTTGCCGATACTTTTTTGACAGAATTAGCCATCCCGATAATAGCTTGTCCCGCCTTAGCAATCTGCTGAGCTTGTCGCTCACTAGCCTGAGTCAATTGTCCAGCCGTTTTCCGGGTACTCTGAGCGGCTGCTGTTACTTGCACCGATGTTTTATTAACACCGACAACTAAATCTCTAAGTGCTTCAACAGAAAAATTGATAGCATCTGCGATAGCCCCCGTAAAATCTTCGGTCACAGTAGCGTTTACCGTCAAATCACCATCGGCCAAATCAGAAATTTCACTCAATAGGCGTAAAATGGCTTCTTGATTACGACGTTGTAATAATTCCGTTTCTTTCAAACGTTGTTTGGTTTCCCTTGCCCGCGCCTTATTAAGGCGGAGAATCAGATAAACTAACGCTATAAGCATAAAAAAAACAAAAACAGCCAAAGCATTGCCCAAAAATGGCGAAATAAAGCGCTCTTTAGAAGCCTGAATATAAGATTTTTCCAGCTTTTCCACGCTATCTAAGATTTGTGGGTCCAATTCCATGATCGCTTGTAAAGCATCTTTTGCTATAAACAAATTTTCTGCCTTATCCAAGAAAAAATCAATTTTATCAATGCGTTCGCCAAATAAAGCGGCTAACTCTTCAATCACTTTTTGAGCCTGTTCGGAACTGACAGGGGGAATCATTACCGCTGCTTCTTCCTCGCTGCCATCCATTAAAATTGACAAAGCATCCGTAAATTGAGTGATGGCATCATCCAATTGCCCCTCAGCCCTCATGGCTTCTTCAGAATCCTTGATAAAAGACATTCTTATACTTTGCGAGATACGCTCAAGCCACATCAACTGACGTGTTGCCAATTGCATCTGAAATTGAGAGGCCTTTTCCAAAACCATCACGTTAATCAGAAACTCTGTTTTTTTAACAATCTCAACGGTCACCTCCCTGAGTGCGCTAAACTCACCATACAGACGTGTGACTGCCTCTTTAGTCTCTAGTAATTTTTGAATATTGGCATCTGTATTAGATTGTGCATTCGCCCATAAAGATTTCAAAGTCGTCAAAGCGGACTCAGCGGCAGGTGGAGTACCGGGCATACCGGATTCAGGATTACCATTAGACAACAGTTCTAAGCTTTTTCTGTAATTTTCCTGTGATATAGCAATGTTATCAAAACCGGACTCTTCACCTCTTGCAGCCCGTGAGGCATATTGGGTGATTTGTTGCGAAAGCAAGCGTAGTTGGGCCACATATCCTAAGTACTCCTCATCATACTTGTTATCGATGGCAACAAAGCTAAAGGTTGCAATCGTCAACACAAACGACAACACTAAACCTCCAATCACGATAAAAAGCCATGTATTCGCAGTCCCCAGTGATTTAAAAGACAATTTCATATTCATTACCTTATCAATTATCAATTATCAGTTATCAATTTATCAGTTCTTTGCGACAGTTTTTGTGCGCAAAAACTGGGGCAAAGAACCTTCGGTGTGCTTCGCTAAATCAGTTATCACATCACATCAGTTATCAATTTCGGGCTAAAGTCGAGGCTCCGCAAAAACTGGGGCAAAGAAATCAGTTATCAATCATCTCTTGAGAGTCGCTCTATTATCTTTTGTCAGTAGTGGTTTCAATATCACGTTTGACGTATTCACCGATAAGGGTTCAGGCTAACTGATTTCGTCAAGTTTCCAAAAAACTTTCGCGACGAACTGATTTAGCGTGGCTTCCCTTTGCTTCGAACTTCAAGTTTTTTAACAAAAACTTGATGCTCGAATGTTAAAGGGCTGCATTGAGAAATAAATCACTCTCAGCGAGCGCATGCATGTCAAACACAGTCCAGGTGAATTCATCGGATGTGAACAAACCCCTAGCAAAGGGGGCGTATGCTGCTTCTTTGCAGGGTGTATCCAAATCTCGATGATGCTCAGGAAAAATTTTAATGCCAAGTACGTCATCAACCAGCAGTCCTGCATCGATCCCGGCTTGGTTAATAATTAAAATGCGAGAGCGGCCATTGATGGAAATGGGATTGCCCTCCAAACAGGCCTTCAAATCAATCACAGGTAATAGTAACCCACGAATATTAGCTAAACCTTTAACCCATGATTTGGCCCCCGGCACTTTAGCTAAACGGCCTGGATAATGGATAATTTCGCGTATCTCATTAAGGGGCGTGACTAAATAAGTTTCTTCGAGTACAAAGGCAATACCTCGCCAAATTTGCTCAACTTTTTCATAACGGGGTAATCCCTTCGCACGTAGTAATGCACGCCGTTCAAGGTCTTGTAGCCATTTGTAAGGCGATTGTGCTAACGTGTTTGCCATGCTCTCATAATTGTGAATTGTGTTTGAGGCAACCGTTTTTTTTGAGCCTCAAATTGTAAATTAAAAACATTAACGTTTGTGTTTATTTGAATTTTAGGATCAGGAATCATGTTTTAAACTTCACATTTCAAGCTTCTGATGTGTTTATTAAATGAGTCTCTATAAAAACTCGCATGTGGGAATTGTTCATTAAGGAATGGGAAATACTTCATTAAGGAATGCTTCATAAACCCAAGAACGGATTGTTTTTTATATTTATTTTATTTCAATTCCCAATTTATAATAGAGAGTTCCCAATGGAGAGTTCCTCGTTTTTAAATGCCCCTTTTTGCGTTTTGCAAGTTTTTCAAATATTTGCATTTATTTAATATTCGTTTTGTTCCTAAAATTGTTTTTCAGGCTCTCTTGATAATCCTTCATTATAAAATATAATTATAAATTATTGATTTCACTTATATTTATGATCATTATGCAACAGTGTCATTTATTTGAACTTTGAAAATTGAGTTTTAAATTGACAATTTATAATTTATAATTCACAAAAGAAAACCACCCCAATCTATTACCCCGTATTATATTATTAGAAGAACACTTGATTGTCTAAACACAATTTCAGGCGAAAGTTTCGCTTTGCTAAACTTTTGCCTGAAATATTGATGTGTTTGTCCTTATGCTTTAATAGTGGCTATAGCTCATGGCTGAAAATTAGAAAAAATGAGCTGATTATAACAGAGGAAGAGGCTATTTTTAGTTGTTCAAAAGTTCAAAAGTTCAAAACTTTATCAGTTAATAAGACAGTCCTAATGAGAATGGATTGTAGATAAATCAAATAGCATCAATGGCCTAATAATAACCCCTTTTTAATTAACTCATAACAGGCCATAAGTCGCACACGGCCCCTATTTATTTTGCCGATTATTAAGCCCTCCCCAAGTAGAAGTGACAATCAAACTTTTTTCTCATAACGCCAGTTTGAGGCTTTTCCAAAAAATAAAATAATTTACCACCTCTTATCTTTTGATGTTGTGAGAAGTTCATAAATAGAATTGGCAATTTAATAATAGAACCCATCATTTTCACTCAACTCATCCGATAGGCATAATAGGATATCGTCAAAGTTCAATCTTATTAAATTATAGAAATGATTTCTAATTATAAGGTAGTCCTGAAATGTGTTCCACATTTCACGCTAAAGTTTCGCGAAGCGAAACTTTAGCGTGAAATACAGTTTTTATTGCGAAATACGTTTTGCGTGGAAAATTGATTTGGTGAAAGGGAGCGTGGGTTCAACTGATTGTGATGATTCACGCGAATTGATACAGGATCAATCCATAGCATCATGATAATCAGCGTTTTGTCTATTATCATAATACCAGTTTCGGTGAGAAGTCGAAATCTGTTTTATCATTGATAATTAAAGTTCTATTTATCTTTTGTCATCACCCTTATTGACAGGACAAGGCATTATTTTTAATAAACAGTCGGTTATATTAATTAGATAAGCACTTGTCTCAGAGAAGTTAGCAAAAAAGTGATAATAATCAAAATGTTAATGATAACGTTGTTCTCGTCCTGACAGGCTCAGTCGTGTGGATAATAGACATTATACCGATTTTTTAAGTGCTTGATATTTATGATTTTTACAAAAACAAGAATTTCAAGTCATATTAATGAATTTTCGCTGTTCAAGTTTTTTCACAAAAAAAATGAACGGATAAAGTTAAATCGGTATAAATTATAATTGTATTGATTTCCAATTCCCGGTTAACCTAAGCGGCAGCTTTTTTGATATCCACCACGTATGCTTTAATGGTATTCAATAATTCTTCGCGTGTAAAAGGTTTGGTCATGTAATGTTCAGCTCCAACAATTCTGCCCCGAGCACGCTCAAACAAGCCATCTTTACTAGATAACATGACAATGGGAATTTTTTTAAATGCGGGATTATTTTTGATCAAAGCACAAGTCTGGTAGCCGTCAAGACGGGGCATCATAATATCGACAAAGATGATATCCGGTTTAGCTTCCATGACTCTTGATAAAGATTCAAACCCATCAGTTGCGGTAATCACTTCACAGCCTGCCTTTTTTAAAAGTGTCTCAGCAGTACGTCGAATGGTTTTACTATCATCTATAACAACGACTTTAATACCTGCAAAACTGGTGTCAGTACTCATGATCTTTTTTTATAGTCAATTTGTGTTCGCGCCTAAAGTTTTGCGCGAATGGCGAATTGTGATTTATTTATAATGGCGAATTGCTAATTGTTTTGTAATTTGTACGCAAAAACTTTTGCATCGAATGATTAATGAAAAACGGTAGTACTGATAACAAAGCCCCACATTTTTTACTGAGGCATTCCATATAGAGACTTGTTTAATTTTAATACCGTCATATCGCAAACATAAGACTTATGATAAATCATGCCATAAAAGTGCATGATGCCGTGTCTAAATGTCATAGTCAATTTGTCAGCAACTAATCCTTTGTAAAAGGGTATTATATAGAAGTGATTGAGTGTTCAAATAATTTAATTTGTCAATTTTTCAAGACATCAATCCTATTTTTGAGTCTACGATTTTTCTACCCAATTCATTTTCAATAAGGCACTACATGGTTTCCTCAGATTTACAAGCCGCGCCATATCTTACCACAGCATTGCATGGGCCGTTGGAATATCTTGAAGCACACTTGCTTGCACACCAAAGTGAAATTGAACATTGGTTGCGTCTTCAATGGCAAGACACACCGGCACCCTTTTATGCCTCCATGGATTTGCGTAATGCTGGTTTTAAACTCGCCCCGGTTGATACCAATTTATTCCCCGCCGGTTTTAATAATCTAAGTCATTCCACCATGCCACTGTGTGTGCAAGCCGTGCAATCAGCAATTGAGCGTTTAAATGTGTCTGCTCATGGTGTGTTGTTGATACCAGAAAATCATACTCGCAACTTGTACTATTTGGAAAGTGTAGCAACCTTACAGGGTATTTTGCAAAAAGCGGGCTATGAGGTGCGTATTGGTTCGATGTTGCCCGATATGAAAGTACCGCAATCATTGACATTGCCCAGTTCTAAAAAACTGCAACTTGAACCCTTGATTCGGGAGGGCCATTGTGTATGCGTTAATGGCTTTATCCCTTGTATTGTGCTACTTAATAATGATTTGTCTTTAGGACGGCCTCCGATTCTTGAGGATCTTAATCAAAAGATTATACCACCGCTAGAAGTAGGCTGGTCTACTCGCTTGAAATCCACACATTTTACTTATTACAGTCAAGTTGCTAAAACATTTTCTGAGCAAATCAACATTGATTCTTGGTTGATTGATCCGCTTTTTAAAAATTGTGGCGAAATTGATTTTATGAAAAAAGAGGGTTATGACTGTTTGGCTGATAATGTTGATGCCCTACTTTCTGCTATACGACGCAAATACACTGAATATCAAGTGCCTCACGAACCGTTTATAATTCTTAAAGCGGATGCCGGCAGTTATGGTATGGGCGTGATGACAATACACAGTGCTGATGAAATACTTACCCTCAACCGTAAACAACGCTCTCGTATGTCGTCTACCAAAGAAGGAAAATCTATTCGCCGTGTTATTTTGCAAGAGGGGGTATATACCTTTGAAACATGGAAACCCCTTGATTCCGTCGCAGAACCCGTAGTCTATACGATAGATCATTTCGTTGTAGGCGGTTTTTATCGTGTGCATACAACACGCTCTGTTAATGAAAATCTGAATGCACCTGGGATGCATTTTGAGCCTTTGGCTTTTGTCAATTCTTGTATTACCCCCGAACATCAGCAAGCACCCGATGCTTACCCAAATCGCTTTTATGCTTATGGTGTGATTGCTCGTTTAGCGTTATTGGCCGCAGCCCGTGAATTGAAAAATGTGAATAGTTTATAATTAATTATTAATTATCAATCTAAATTAATTGTTAATTGTGTTCTTTGCTACCCGTGTGGAATGGGTTGCAAAGAATTGTGAATTTTTTAAGTGTAATTCCTCAAGCTTGTCGTTCCTACAAGACTTATGGATTAAAAAAATTGAACTTCCAGACAATTATCAATTATCAATTCACATATTATATAAGCAAAAACAATTCCGCTATCTAAATTGGAACTCTATACCGATGTTAGATATTAAAATCATCGAAAAACTGAAAAAGGCAAGTGCCAAACGCAGCCCTGATTTTTTAGAATCTTTGATAAATCAGTTTTTGAGTCATTCTCAATCTCTCGTCAATGAGATTAAAAATGCTCATCAGGAAGATGAATTGCTTCAAATGAGCAAGGCTGCTCATAAGTTAAAAGGTTCAGCGGGCTGTTTTGGTGCTTCAAAATTATCGCTATTATCTGAAAAAATTGAAAATCATTGTGCTAATCATAATAAAGCGCAGATCGATTTACTGATCAACCAATTGGAACAATGTTACCTTAATACGCACGAACAACTCTTGATTGAATTCACTACTAAAACTTAATTTTATTAGGAATGCGATGGCATTAATATTGATTAAATCATTGTTTTTATTGATAATATTGAATACAATCCACATTACAATTCACACACGCCGAACCTTCGGGAAGGTTCACGATTCACAACCGGAATGAACGAAGCAGACCAACAGCTCGCAAATCTGTTGTATTCTCATGATAACTGATAACTGATAACTGATAACTGATAACTGATAACTGATTCAACCATATCCGCCGCCGCCTGGCGTTTCAATCACAAAGACATCCCCCGCTTGCATTTCAACTGTCGCTGTTCCCCCTAAAATTTCTCGTCTTCCCGAAGCACGTTCTACCCAATTTTTTCCTGTTTGTCCAGCTTGTCCACCTGCCATGCCAAATGGGG